>CAJIBJ010000086.1_pt1 | contig 21899 bp, 19 predicted proteins | sample 9199331 | NCBI WGS metagenome assembly CAJIBJ01 (sample SAMEA7708300, study PRJEB35096) | sediment metagenome | biome: marine neritic benthic zone biome [ENVO:01000025]; feature: sediment [ENVO:00002007]; material: shallow marine sediment [ENVO:03000034] sea grass bed [ENVO_01000059] ... | reverse complement strand
TCCGGTCCACCCAGACCACGCCGTCGAGGCCGATGATGTAATAGCCCGAAGCGCTGCTGTCCGGGGTGAAACGGGCGCCGCCGCCGGGCATCGGGGAAATGTTCCCGATCAATGTCCCGTCTGCGCCGCCGGCCACCGGAAGCATGCCTCCTGGCAAGTGGCCGGAGAGCGTGAACGGCGCGCCAAGCACCGAGTCTGCGCCGTGGCAGGTATCGCACTGCCGCGTGGCCCAGCGGCCGTTGACGACACCGTGGCTGATCGAGAAGTATTCGATATCGCTGGCCAGTTCGACATGGGTGAGCCCCGCGGCCTGCAGGCGCTGACGAACCACTTCACGCTGTTCCGCATTGTCGATCCGGCGTTCGGCGTCCCCGACCCGGCCGTTACCGTCGCGATCCAGCGCCGCCGCGACCCGGGGTTGAAGCCTGCCGTCCTCGTACAGCGCGGCGACCAGCTCCCCGGGGGTGACCCGGCGCGCCGGATCTCCCGTGGTCCAGAACCAATGGCTGACCAGGTTGAATGGCGCCAGCTTTCTCTCCCCACCGACGTTTTCGCGGGGTAGAACGATGGGCCGGAAACCGCCGATCAGGCTGTCCGCGGTGGCTGGATCGCCTTCGACGCCGCGGTACCGGCGCACGGGTTCGCCGCCGCTGTCCACCACCGTCCAATCGACCGCCTGAAGCGCCGGCCCGTACAGCCGGGGTACATGGCAGGATTCGCATGCCAGGGAAGCGAAGTGGCGCTTGCGGTACGGCAGCCAGTCGTGCACCCGTTCCGCGTCGTGGCAGGACTCGCAGCGTCGCATGCTGTTCTCGCTCTGCGCGGACTCCAGGCCATGCGACGAACTGCCCTTGGCCAACTGGTGCAGCGGCCGTTCCAGGTAGTCCGCGCTGGTCAGCCGGCGGGGATCGAAATCCAGGTGCACGGGCAGGCTCTCGCTGCGTTGCTGGAAGTACACCGGGTTGTTGAGGGAATAGTGGCAGTTCACGCAGCCCACCACGCGGTCGGCGTGGATGTCGAAGGCGTGCACGAGGTCATTCTTCCCCGCGATGTTCAGCCCGCTGTTGGAGATTTTCTGCGGCGAGATGATTTCGCCGGTGCGGCTGGTCATCTGGCGCGTTCTGATATCCGGGTCCAGCGTGAGTGGCGTTTCCAGGTCGTTGCTGACCACTCCGTGGCACTGTGCGCAGTTTTCGTCCCGCGGCTTGCGGACATTGAGCCTGCCGCTTTCCAGGCTGCCGTCCGGCCTGAAATCGGCGCTTGTCCAGTCCGGCGGTTCGCCCACGTCGCCGTGGCAGGTCAGGCAATCCATTTCGCCGTTTTCAAACTCGCTGGCGGCCGCATGATCGCTGGAATTCTCGATAAAGGCGGTATCGTGGCAGCCCCCGCAGGTCTGCCGCGTGGACAGGGGTTGCCCGCTGTCGGCCAGCCGTTCGCCGGACGCGTCCAGCAGGGGAAAGTCCGGATGGAATTCGTTGGCGCCCGTATTGGCGGAGGCCAGGAACGCGAAAAGGAGAGTCAGCAGATGCCGTTTCATCACTTCGAACCTCCCTGGACCGATTCCTCACGGACGCGTGCGACGCCGCCCCACTTGATGGGATCGCCCGGATAGCCGAGCGCCTCCCAGTCCATGCGCCCGCCCTGTGAATGACAGGCCTGGCACTGCAGCGCGCGGGCTTTGGGCGCCACCATGTGGGTCTGGGGCCAGAACATGGTCGTTGCCGCAAAGCCGTATTGCCCGCTGTACGGCAGGCCGGTGATCTTGGAACCGAGAAGCAGCGCCTGGTTCCAGTCGAATTCTTTCCAGTATCCACCCTCGCCGGAGGTGACCGGTTGCAGCAAGTGGTTCAATTCGCTGTCGTATGGCTGGGTGGCGCGGTGCACCTTGAACGGCCAGATCCGGGCGGTCGGGTCGGCGATGCCGCCTTTTGGCGGATTCAGCGCCGTCACGCCGCCGGCGTCCAGCGGGTCACCCAGCAGGTAACGATCGGCCAGACCGTTGTACCAGAAGTATTCCGGCTGGAGCTTCTGCTGGTATTCAAAGCTGCCCTTGATCTTAAGGTATTCGTGCGGGTCTTCATCGCGGCTGTCATCACCTGCCGAAGCCCAGTCCCAATGGGTCTTGGTGGCCTGTTTCACGGCGACCTCCGGGATATGGCAGGTCTGGCAGGCCAGCGTGTCCGTGTGCGCGTTGATGCGCGAGTCCGCGTGGAGTTTCGGCTGGTGGCAGTCGATGCAGGCGATCTGGTTGGCGTTGTCCACGCTGACCGAGATGGAACGTCCGCCGATCACGTGGTCTTCGGTCCGGTGGCAGTCCACGCACTGGAAATCGTAACGCCCCATGTGCACGTCGATGTCGGCGCTGGGATAGTAAAGGCTCTCGTCAAGATCGCCGTGCTTGACCGCGTTGCCGCCTCCACCGCGGAAATGGCAGCTTCCGCAGTTTTCCCGGGTTGGCAGGCCGACACTCCGGGCCGCGGCCAACAGGTCCACGCCCTCGACAGGAATGCCGCTTTTGCCTTTCTTGTATCCGCCGCTGCTGTCGTGGCAGACCAGGCAATCCACGTTGGCGGTATCCTCGAAATCGAAATCCTGGTCTTGCCAGCCGTAACCGGCGTGGCAGGCCGTGCAGCTGGCCCAGTTGCCCTGGATGCCGATGCAGAAGTTATTGATGGCGTTTTTCTTGCCCACCGAGACCGGCTCGTCCCGGCCTTTCATCTTCACGGGCTCTGACTGCCAGCGCCAGTGAGCCGTATGGATGACCTGGTCCGCGGAGTCTTCGTGGCATGACAGGCAGGCCTGCGTCACCTGCTGACCGGTTTCGAAGGGGCCCTCGTAAAGATTCGCATGATCAACAGGCGCCGCCCGCCGGGGTACGTTGTCCCAGGGGGTATCGTTGACGCGGGCGACCGCAGTGGCTTCGGCCCGGGTAAAATACCAGACCGGCACCGCGACGATGACCAGCAGGAAAATGAGGCCGGCGATCCAGCCCTTGGTCGAGTCTTTCATGTCCACACCCGCACACGTTATACTCTAGAAGAATTTAATTTAGTATTTTCTAATTTAGGGTTTCATGGTATAACTTTCAACGCGAATTTACATGATCAGGATCAATTGAAAGAGGGTCCTGTAAGAGCGGATTTATCCGCGATGGTTTTATGTCTTTTGAGAATCGTGCCAGTAAGACGGATCAGGGAGCCCCTTCCAGGACACAGCTATCCGGCTGCGCCCCTGGCACGGCACCAAAGAAAATATAAAACCATCGCGAATAAATCCGCTCTTACAGGGTGCGTCCGGATAACCTGGTGAATCAGAGGTCGAAGGGGTACTGGATGATGATGCTTTCTTCGCGGTCTGGACCGGTGGAGACGATGTGCACGGGCGCACCGCAGAGTTCCTCCATCGCCCGAAGGTAGTGACGGGCATTGGGCGGGAGCTCGTCCATGGACGTCACGCCCCGCGAAGACTCGGACCATCCGGGGAAGGTTTCGTAGACAGGCTCGAGCTCGGCCCAGTTCTGGGCGTCCAGCGGCGGTGCATCCAGCGTTTCACCGCCGAGGCGATAAGCCGAGCAAATGCGGATTTCCTCAAGGCCGTCCAGCACGTCAAGCTTGGTCACGCAGAATCCGCTGACGCCGTTGAGGCTGACCATGCGGCGCAGGGCGACGGCGTCCAGCCAGCCGCAGCGCCTCGGGCGCCCGGTGGTCGCACCGAACTCGTCGCCGCGACGCGCGAGCCGTTCGCCGTCCGCGTCGAACAGCTCAGTGGGGAACGGGCCTCCGCCCACACGGGTGGTGTAGGCCTTGGTGATACCCAGCACGTAGTCTATGGCGTTGGGGCCTATTCCGGCGCCGGTGCATACGCCGCCGATGGTGGTATTGGACGAAGTCACATAGGGATAAGTGCCGTGGTCGATGTCCAGCAGGCTGCCCTGGGCGCCCTCGAACATGACGCGTTTGCCCTGTTCCCTGAGTTCATAGAGACGGCCGCTGACGTCGGCCACTTGTCCGGCGAAATACTCACCGAGTTCCAGCGCCTCGTCGACCATGGCTGAAACAGACAGGGGCTCCACGCCGAAGCGCCCGGACAACACGAAGTTGTGGAAATCCAGGATATGTTCGATCTTCTCCCGCAGGCTGGACGGATCGAGCAAGTCGGAAGTGCGCAGGCCGCGGCGGGCGACCTTGTCCTCGTAGGCCGGTCCGATACCCCGGCAAGTCGTGCCGATGGCCCGGGCGCCGCGGGCCTCTTCGCGCGCGCGGTCCAGCATCTGGTGCCAAGGCATGATGATGGCGCAGGCCGGCGAAATCCCGATGCGCGGACGGACCTCAAGCCCGGTGGCCTCCAGTTCCTCGATTTCCTCGCGCAGGGCCTGCAGCGACAGCACCACGCCGTTACCGATGAAACACTCAACACCAGGCTGAAGAATACCCGACGGGATCAGGTGCAGCACGGTTTTCCGGCCGTCTATCACCAGTGTGTGGCCAGCGTTGTGACCTCCCTGGAAGCGAACCACGGCATCAGCGTCGCGGCTCAGAAGATCGACGATTTTTCCTTTCCCCTCGTCGCCCCACTGGGTGCCGAGCACTACGATGCTGTTATTCATTGTCGCTCAATTCATAAATTGCAGCAGGACCGCGCCGGCCAGCACGCTGATGATGCCGCCGACGCGGATGATTTTCGGGTTCGCCTGCGACAGTTCCCGCATGGTTTTCTGCCAGAATCCCGGCGCGATGAACGGCAACAGGCCCTCGATGATGAGCAGCAGGGCGAACGCCGTCAACAGGTCCCGTAGCAACACGATCCGAGACGGTTGTTATTCGGCCGAATCCCGGCCGAAATACTCGAAGAAACTGGAATTCGGGTTCAGCACCATAATGTCCCCGCTGCTGCCGAACGCGTTTCCATACGCCTGCAGGCTGCGGTAGAACGCGTAGAATTCTTCGTCCTGGCCGTAGGAGTTGGCGTAGATTTCCGTCGAGCGGGCGTCGCCCTCGCCGCGCAGCGTCTGGCCGTCGCGCTCCGCCTCGGCCAGGAGCACCTGGACTTCACGATCGGCGCCCGCGCGAATCCTTTCGGCCGATTCACGGCCTTCGAAGCGGTACAGGTTCGCTTCCTTCTGGCGGTCGGCGGCCATGCGGCGGAACACCGATTCACGCACGTCGTCCGGCAGCTCGATGGCCTTGATCCTGACGTCCACCACCTCGATGCCAAATTCGGTGGCCGCGTTGTTCGCCTCCCTGGCGATGTCCTGCATGGTCGTCACGCGCTGCTCGGAGATCACCTCGACCAGCGTGCGGCTGGCGATCTGGTTGCGGATCCGGTCCTTGACGATACTGTCCAGGCGGTTCAGCGCGATCCTCTCGTTTCCCTGGGTGGAGGTGTAGAAGCGGGAGACGTCGACGATGCGCCACTTCACGAAGGAATCGACCGCGACGAACTTCTGCTCCGAGGTCAGCATCTGCTCGGGGTTGGTGTCCAGGGTGAGCAGGCGGTTGTCGAACTTGCGCACGTTGTTCACGAACGGCAGCTTGACGTGGATGCCGGGTTCATAGTCGGCCTTCACGATGCGGCCGAGCTGAAACTTGATGGCGTATTCGGTCTCGGTGACGACGAACAGGCTGGAGACGCCCAGGATGCCCAGCGCCGCGATGATAATCAGTAAGATGGGGCGGTTCATTGCCTGCCCTCCCTGCGTGAATTCCGACTGGCGGAAGACTTGTCTCCCTGGGGCCCCGTATCCGGGGTTACGAGTGGCGGCATCAGGGCTCGGCCCGAAGTTTCACCGCCCAATTGGTCCAGCGGCAGGTACAGCACGTTGCCACTGCTGTCCGTGTCGAGCAACACCTTCTGTGAGCGCGCAAACACGTTTTCCATCGTCTGCAGGTAGAGGCGCTTGCGGGTGATTGCAGGGGCCCGCTGGTACTCGGCCAGCAACAGGGTGAATCGCTGCGCCTCACCATTGGCCAACGCGACGGTGGCCGCCTTGTAGCCCTCGGCTTCCTGGAGGATGCGGGCCGCCTGGCCGCGCGCCTCTGGCACCACGCTGTTGGCGTGAATCCGCGCTTCCTCGATGTAACGCTCCCGGTCTTCGCGGGCCCGGATCACGTCCGAATAGGCTTCACGGACCTGCGCGGGCACATTGACGTCCTCGAGGTTGAACTCGTTGATCTGGATGCCTGACACGTAGCGGTCCAGGGTTTCCTGCAGCACGCGCTGGGTCTCGATGCGAATCGTTTCACGCTGCGTGCCTTCCAGGATGGCGTCCAGGCGGTTGGTGCCCACGGACTCGCGCAGCGCGCTCTCCGCCGCCTGCTTGACCGTGAGTTCCGGGTCCCTGACCTCGAACAGGAAGTTCTGCGCTGCGGCGACCCGGTACTGCACCTTGTAAACGAACTCAACCAGGTTTTCGTCCTCGGTCAGCATGTGGCCCCGGTCTTCGAGCGAACGGACGTTGCTCACGTTAACCGGGATCATGGTTTCGAAAGGTCGCGGGAGGGTCAGGTTGATGCCGGGAGAGAGCGTACGGTTGTACGCACCGAACCTGAGCACGACACCCACCTCGGCTTCGTCCACGATGTGCACGGCGTCCCAGCCGGCCCACAACAGCAGCGCGACGAGCAGAATTCCGAAAATTCCACCCGCGCCGCCGGAATCCGGCTTCTCTCTTCCGTTACCACCGCCACCGCCGCCGAAGATGGCCTTCAGGCGGTTGTTCACGGTGCGGAATACTTCTTCCAGGTCGGGGGGCTGTTGGTCCCCCGAGCTCCAGGGGTCCTTGTCGCCCTTGCCGGGCTCTTTCCAGGGCATGTATATCTCCAGTTTCGGTGTATTCAGTCAATATGGGCTAAGGTTCGGAGGGATTCAAGTCAGGCCAGGAGTTGGGCACGGGCCACCTTTCCCTCCGGTCCGGGTAATCGCGCCAGGCGTTCGGCGGTTTCCCTGGGCACGTCGACGTGAAGCATCCAGGAACCATTCTCCGCTATTCGCTCCTCACTGACCACACCCAGTTCGAATAGTTGCGCGCGCAGTTTGCCGTCCTTGCCCTCCAGTTCGATCCAGCAGTTGATCCGCTCGGCAGCCAACCGGTCGCTGACCGCATCGCGCAGGGCCTCCACTCCCTCACCGGTGCGCGCGGAAATGCTGACGCTGACCGGCATGCCGCCCTCGTCCCGCTGCGTCTCGGCCTGCCGGCTGTTCCGGTCGATCTTGTTGAACACGCGAATCTCCGGTATCCGGTCCGCGCCGATGGATTCCAGCACGTCTTCCACGTCACGCTGACGCTCCATCCGGTACGGGTCGGAGACGTCCGATACGTGCAGCAGGAGGTCCGCCTCGCGTGTCTCCTGCAGCGTCGCGCGGAAGGCCGCGATCAGTTCGTGCGGCAGATCGCTGACGAATCCGACGGTGTCGGCCAGGAGGACTTCACCGCAGTGCATCCCCTGGAGCCGGCGGACGGTCGGGTCCAGCGTGGCGAACAGCATGTCTTCCTCGCCAACCGAGGCGCCCGTCAAACGGTTGAACAGCGTGGACTTACCGGCGTTGGTGTACCCGACCAGCGCCACAAGCGGCGCATGGGAACGAAGACGCTGGCGCCGGCTCTGATCCCGTTGCCTGGCAACCTTGTCCAGCTTTGCCCTGAGCTGGCGGATGCGCACACCGATCAGCCGGCGGTCGGTTTCCAGCTGGGTTTCGCCCGGGCCGCGCAGCCCGATGCCGCCCTTCTGCCGCTCCAGGTGAGTCCAGCCCCGGACCAGGCGGGTGGACAGGTGCCGCAGTTGCGCCAGTTCGACCTGCAGCTTGCCTTCGTAGGATTGCGCGCGTTGCGCAAAGATGTCGAGGATCAGCGTGGCGCGGTCCAGCACCCGGCACTGGCAGGCCTTTTCGATATTCCGCTCCTGGACTGCGCTCAGCGACTGGCTGACCAGGATCAGGTCGGCCTCGTTTTCCTTCACGTATTCGGCCAGTTCCTCGATTTTTCCCCGCCCGACGAAATACCGCGCCTCCGGACGATCCCGGGGCGCCGTCACGATTCCGACAATTTCCGCCCCGGCCGAGCGGGCGAGTTCCTGGAACTCGTCCAGGGCGTCGGGGCCGGTCAGCCTGAATTGAGGATGAAGGATGACGGCGCGGTCGCCGCGCTCCGCTCGTTCAAACAAGGCTGAGCCTCAAAGATGACTTCAATCACCTTCCTCTTCGAAGACACGCACGTTCCGGGCCGGTACCACGGTGGAAATGGCGTGTTTGTAAATCATCTGGCTGACTGAATTCTTCAGTAGCACGACAAATTGGTCGAAGGATTCAATCTGACCTTGCAGCTTGATGCCGTTGACGAGATAAATGGACACAGGCACGCGTTCTCTGCGCAGTGCGTTGAGGAATGGTTCTTGTAAAGACTGACCTTTAGACATGTCCGCTCTCCTTATTTTTCGGTTCTCCCGCTATCCAGCCAAAAGAATGTCGGGATGCTGTCTATTTAGGTACGCAAGGCTTGCTTTTCAAGGAATTTTTCTACTTCCGAGATCACAGTCTCCTGCGCCGTTCCCTCAGTCGGATCATACCATAGAGCGTTGGTTTCCTGCCTCAACCACGTGAGTTGGCGTTTGGCCAGCTGGCGGGTCGCCGCAACGGCATTCGAACACATTTCCCCGTGGCTGATTTCACCCTCCAGATAGCTCCAGGCCTGGCGATAGCCAACGCAGCGCATGGAGGGTAGATCACGGTGCAGGTCGCCGCGCGCCTTCAGCGCCGTCATTTCGTCCAGGAAGCCCTCGTCCAGCATCTGGGCAAAGCGTTTTTCGATGCGCTCGTGCAGCACGGCGCGAGGCTGCGGGCAGGCGACGATGCGCAGGACGTCATACGGCAGTTCGTCGTCGCCCTGCTCGTCCTGCAGTTCGCTCATTTTCCTGCCTGTCAGCCCGATCACTTCGAGCGCCCGCTGGATGCGTTGCGGATCGTTGGGGTGGATGCGCTCGGCAATTTCCGGATCCCGTTCGGCCAGGCGGGCATGCATGGACGCCCAGCCCTCCTCGGCCGCCTGGCTTTCCAGGCGCTTGCGCAACTCCGGGCTGGCAGGGGGCAGAACGGCCAGGCCGCGCGCCAGCGCCCTGAAATAGAGCATCGTCCCGCCGGCAAGCAGCGGCACGCGTCCCCGGCTGGTGACGGCCGCCATCTCGGCGAGCGCGTCCTCGCGGAATTCGGCTGCGGAATACGACTCGGACGGGTCGCGGATGTCGATCAGCGCATGCGGCGCCCGGCGCAGGGTTTCGGCATCGGGCTTGGCCGTTCCCACGTCCATGCCGCGATAGACTAGCGCCGAGTCCACGCTGATGATGTCGAGCGGAAACCGCCGGCTCAGCTCGATCGCGAGCGCCGTCTTGCCCGAAGCAGTCGGCCCCATCAGGAAAATGGCGGGGGGATGGCTCGGTTCGGCCGGCATCAGCGTCCGCGCAGGAACAGGCGGTCCAGGGTGGCCATGTCGAGCTGGATCCAGGTGGGTCGGCCGTGATTGCAATGGCCCGAGCGCTCCGTGCGCTCCATCTCCCGGAGCAATGCATCCATTTCCGGGATCGTCAGGATACGGTTGGCGCGGACGGAACCGTGACAGGCCATCGTCGAGAGTATCTCGTTGGTTTCGGTCTCGACCCGCTCGCTGCTGCCCAGGGCGGCCAGGTCGGACAACACGTCCTTCAGCAGGCCGGCAGCGTCGGAGCGCGCCAGCAGGGCCGGCACTTCACGCAAGACCAGGCTTTCGGGGCCTGAACGGTCCACCGCCAGGCCAAGACTGCCCAGCTCTTCACCGCGCTGTTCGGCCAGTTCGGCCTCGGCTTCGCTGACCGGTACGTCCAGTGGAACCAGCAGGCGCTGGCCGCGGATGCCTTCGCCCGTATATCGCGATTTGAGCTGTTCATAGGTAATGCGCTCGTGGGCCGCGTGCATGTCCGTCAGCACCAGGCCCTTGCTGTTCTGCGACAACACGTAGACCCCATGCAGTTGAGCCAGTGCATAGCCGAGCGGCGGAACGTCCTCCCCGTCTCCGGTAGCCGGCTCCCCTTCGGCTCGCTCCTTGACGGCTTCGGCATTGGCGGCCCCCAGCGCGGTCGCATACGCGCTGATCTGGTCCCGGACCGGCAAGGACATGCCGGGCTGGGCGCTGGCGTGCGGCAATATGGATTCCAGGTCCGAGCCCGGCCGGGGCGCACCGGAACCGGCATCGGCCAGGGCCCGGTGCAGCGAAGAGTACAGGAAGTCGTGGACCATGCGCGCTTCACGGAACCGGACCTCGTGCTTTTGGGGGTGCACGTTGACGTCCACCGCTTCCGGCGGAATCTGGAGGTACAGCACGAAAGCCGGATGCCGCCCGTGGAACAGAACATCGCGGAAGGCCGAGCGCACCGCGTGGGCAACGAGCCGGTCACGGATCGCCCGCCCGTTGACGAAAAAGAACTGCCGGTCGGCCTGCGCGCGATTGTAGCGTGGCTCGGCCACCCAGCCCAGGAGCGCCAGGCCGCCGCGCGCCTCGTCGATGCGGATGGCGTGATCCAGGAACTCCCGCCCCATGACCCGTTTCAACCGCCGGTCCTGGCCGGATTCGTCCGTGACGGGCGGAAGTGAACTCACGGTCCGGCCGTTGTGTTCGATTTCGAAGCCGGTATCGAAGCGGGCCAGTGCGAAACGCCGCAGGAGCAGGTCGACGTGGTTGAACTCCGTGCGCTCGGTGCGCAGGAACTTTCGGCGGGCGGGCACGTTGTAGAACAGGTCTTCCACGCTCACCCGGGTTCCGGACCCAATGGCATCCGGCACCGCTTCGCTGATCTCCCCGCGGCGCACCCGCACAGCCCAACCGTGGTCTTCCTGCGGGGCGTGGGAAGCCAGATCAAGCCGCGCTACCGAGGCGATGCTGGGCAGGGCCTCACCCCGGAAGCCCATGGTCGCCACCTGCTCCAGGTCTTCCAGGCTCGCGATCTTGCTGGTGGCGTGGCGCTGCAGGGCCATCGGCAGTTCGTCGCGTGTCATTCCGCAGCCGTCGTCGCTGACCCGGATCACTCGCCTGCCGCCCTGCTCCAGTTGCACCGTGATGTGCTGTGCGCCGGCATCGAGGCTGTTCTCCACCAGTTCCTTGACCACCGAAGACGGGCGGTCCACCACCTCGCCGGCGGCGATCTGGTTGACGAGATGGTCGGGCAGGAGGTGAATGGACATCCGCTTAGCTTATCCAAATCCGTCAGGGCGAGCCACGCCTTTGGTATCAGATACCTTATTTAGCGAGTGGTTTATTGCTTAATATTGTAAGAGCGAATTTATTCGCGATGGTTTTGTATTTTTCCAGGATTGAATGATCGAAAAACATTTAAAACCATCGCGAATAAATTCGCTCTTACAGGTTTCCTGACAGCCTGGAGGTACATCGGACAGCTTTCCGGCTGCTCCCCTGGCGGGTCGCCAAACAAACTCTAATACCATCGCGGACAAATCCGCTCCTGCAAGGGAGGCTATGTGGTGGGGATGAGGAGTTCGGCGCCGACGCGGATGGTGTCGGTCTTGAGGCCGTTGACGCGGCGCAGGCTGTAAAGGCTGACGCGGTAGCGGCTGGCGATTTCGCCCAGGGTGTCGCCGCGGACGACGCGGTAGCGTACCGGCTGCCGGTTGGCGGCGATCCAGGTGCCCGGAGGCGGGCTCATGTAGAAGTAGTTCTGGATGCCGTCGGTGATGGCCTCGGCCGTGCGGCGCTGCCAGGCGGGATTCTTCAGTCTCTTTTCTTCAGACGGATTGCTGATGAAGGCCGTCTCGACCAGGATGGATGGCACGTCCGGAGATTTCAGCACCATGAAATTCGCGTGCTCCACATGGTCCTTGTGGGTATTGCCCATCACGCGCATCGAGCCGAACACGCTGTCCGCCACCGCGTTGCTGGCTTCCATGGTCGCGCTCTGTGACAGGTCGAGCAACACCGAGGCCAGCATGTCGTCCTTGTCCTTCAGCGTCACGCCTCCGACCAGGTCGGAACTGTTCTCGCTGGCGGCCAGGCGGCGTGCGAATTCACTGCTGGCGCCCTTGCGCGACAGCACGAATACGGAACTGCCGGAGACCTTGCGGTTCTTGAATGCATCCGCATGGACCGATACGAAGAGGTCCGCCCGGTAACTCCGTGCCTTTTCGAACCGTTCACGCAGCGGGATGTAGTAGTCGCCGTCACGGGTCAGGACGGCCGTCATGCCGGGTTTGGCGTCAATGGATTTCTTGAGTGCGCGGGCTATTGCCAGCACCACGTCCTTCTCCCGGGTGCGGCGTTTGCCCATGGCGCCCGGGTCTTCGCCGCCATGGCCGGCATCGATGGCCACTACCACGTCGCGGTTGGGCTTCTGTGATTCGGTCACCTGTTTGAGCGTGGTTTTGCTGACTTTCCGGTTTTCGGGGAACAGGTCGACGACCAGGCGGTAGTTGTAATCGCCGGTCGGATCGAGCAGGAAACTCCGGACGCCACTCTTGCTCTCCAGGTCCAGCACGATGCGAAGGGTGTTCTTGTCCGGCTTGCCGTGCCGTACGCCACGGATCACGCCCGCGTGTTCCTCTACGAAGGTCAGGGAATCGTCCAGACGCGATTTTTCCAGATCGATCACCACGCGGGGCGGGTCGTCCAGGGTGAATAACTGGTAGCTGCTGCGTTCGTCGAGGTCGAGAACGGCACGGGTTTTTTCAGGGTCGGTCCAGACGCGGAAGCCGTCGATGTCTGCGGCAAGAACCGGGGCCGCCGCAAGCGTCAGAATCCATGCCAGGATCAATCGAATCGCCATCGAGATGATCAACCTCCGTTGTCGATGCGACAATAATGAATTGAAAATCGTGAAATTGCAACAGTTTTCGTTATAAAACCGCTAGATAGGGAGTCAAACTAGAAACAACCTAGTGACTGCTCCCGGACACCTTTTCCGCCAGCGAGCGTCCGCGCTCCGACCGGGGGCGGCAAACAACGAAGCGGAATTCGTCATTTTCATCAAATTCCAGCACCAAATCGGGCTCCGGCAGGTGATTCAACCCCCGATCCGGCCACTCCACGAGAAGCACGGTAGCGGTATCGTAGAGATCGCGAATGGCCAAGTACTCCAATTCTTCCGGATCCTCGATGCGGTAGAGATCCAGGTGCAGTATTTTCTGACCGCCCGCCTCGTAGGTCTCCAGCAGGCCGTAACTCGGGCTCTTCACGTATCCGGGAAATCCCAGGGAATGGACATAGGCCCGGGCAAACGTCGTCTTGCCCGCGCCGAGATCGCCTTCGAGGTAGATCACGGCCGGCAATTCAACGGCCGCCGATAACTCCGCCGCCAGCACGGCAACGGCCTCTTCATCCCGTACCGGCCGGACCCAGGCCGGCCCATTGGCGGCGGTTGTCATGAACCGGAATTCAGCACGGCCGGCAGCCGGTCGGTGATATCGGAAGCGAGTAATCCGCGCTCACCGATCTGCTCAGCTGCCAAATCACCGGCCAGGGCATGCGCCAGCACCCCGGACAGCGCGGCCTGCCACAGGTCCAGCCCCTGCGCCACCATGGCCCCGATAACGCCGGCGAGCACGTCGCCGGTTCCGGCCGAAGCCATGCCCGGATTGCCGAACGGGCAGATGGCATAGCGTCCGCCGGCTTCGGCGATCACCGTGCCGCAGCCCTTGAGCACCACCACGGCATCGCACTGTTGCGCCAGGCGCAGCGCGGAGCCCACGCGGTCCGCCTGGACGTCACCGGGACGGCAGCCCAACAGGCGCCCGGCCTCCGCAGGATGCGGAGTCATGACCCACTCGCCGCGCGGCGGGTCGTCAGATGCCTTCAGGATGCGGGCCAGCAGGTTCAGGCCATCGGCGTCGATCACCACCGGGACCGTGGATTCCAGGCAGGCGCTCAGCATGTTTTGCGCCCACTCGGTCTGACCCAGGCCGGTTCCGGTCACGACCACGTTCGCCTGGTCCCTCAGGACCCTCAACTGCGCGGCATCCTCCACTCCCCGGACCATCAGTTCCGGGCAGGTCATGTTGACCAGTCCGGCGTGATCGGCCCGGGTGGCCAGCGTAACCTTGCCGGCGCCGCTGCGCAGCGCCGCTTCCCCGGCCAGGCGGATGGCGCCACTCATGCCATGGTTGCCGCCGACGCCCAGCATCCAGCCGAAGCTGCCCTTGTGGGTATTCCTGTGACGCCGCGGGAGCGATTCCAAGAGAAACGTTTCCTGAATCAAAATTCCTGAATCAGGTTGTGAATCTCTTACTGACTGCGGCGTTTCGAGGTCGTCGAAGTGAATGATGCCAGCATGGTCCGGGCCGTCCGCGGTGAACAATCCACGCTTGCAGCCGATGAAAGTCACCGTGATGTCCGCCTTGACCGCGCGCCCCATCGCCAGCCCGTTATCGGCGTTCAGGCCGGAGGGGATATCCACGGCCACCACCGGTTTCCCTGATCGGTTGATCAGATCGACCGCCTCGCCATAGGCGCCTGCCGGCTCCCGGTCCAGACCGGTGCCGAGCAAGGCGTCGACAACCAGGTCGCAGTCGTCCAGGCTTTCGAGCGGCCAGGACTGCACGACTCCACCCGCTTTGAGCCAGCGCCGCGCCGCGGTCGCGGCATCGCCATTCAATCCTTCGGGATCCTTCAGAGCGCATACGTTCACCTCCAGACCGGCCTCCCGGGCCAGCCTTGCGATGATGTAGCCGTCTCCCCCGTTGTTGCCGCCCCCGCAGAACACGGACATGCCGCCGGCGCCGGGAAAAGCCTCGCGCGCGGCCTCGAAAACGCTTCGCCCCGCCCGCTCCATCAGGTCCATCCCCGGGATTCCATGATCCAGGATCGCGCACTTGTCGAGGTGACGTACCTGCTCGGCGGTATATAATTGAATTGCCTGATCGTCCATGACTGGATTATAGCGGTGAAGAACGAAGCCGGTACACCGTCCAAAGAAAGCCACAACAGCGCAGTGACCAAAGCCTGGTCCGAAGAGCGTTTGGCGGAACTGGCCCGGCAAATTAAAAGCTGGGGGACGGAGCTGGGATTCCAGCAGCTCGGCATCGCCGACACCGAGCTCGGCAGCCACGAATCATTGCTCAAGATGTGGCTGGACAAGGGCCACCACGGTTCGATGGAGTACATGGAGCGCCACGGCACCCGACGCAGCCGGCCGGCGGAACTGGTGCCGGGCACGGTCCGCGTCATTTCAGCCCGCATGAACTACATGACGGCCGCCGCCCGGCCCACGGCGGATGTGATGCAGGAACCGGAAACGGCGCTGGTATCCCGTTACGCGCTGGGGCGCGACTACCACAAGGTGCTGCGCAACCGCCTTCAGAAACTGGCAGACCGGATCAATGGCGAAATCGGCCCGTTCGGCTACCGGGTCTTCGTGGATTCCGCGCCGGTGCTGGAAAAGGCCCTGGCTGAAAAAGCCGGGCTGGGCTGGATCGGCAAGCACAGCAATCTCCTGAGCCTCGATGCGGGGAGCTGGTTCTTCATCGGCGAAATTTACACGGACCTGCCGCTGCCGGTCGACCGGCGCGCCGAGAATCACTGCGGAGACTGCGTTCGCTGCATCAGGGCCTGCCCCACCGGCGCCATCGTCGGCCCTTACCAGGTCGATGCCCGGAAGTGCATTTCCTACCTGACCATCGAGTCGAAAGATGCGATTCCCGAAGATCTGCGGCCGCTCATGGGCAACCGGATCTTTGGCTGTGACGACTGCCAGGTCGTCTGTCCCTGGAACCGATTCTCGCGCCCGAGCGAGGAGGATGATTTCCTGCCGCGAAACGGTCTCGACTCCGAATCCCTGGTCCGCCTGTTCGCCTGGTCGGAAGAGGACTTCCTGGAACGCACCGAAGGCAGCGCCATCCGGCGGACCGGGTACGTGGGCTGGCTGCGTAATATCGCGGTAGCGCTGGGCAACGTGGACCCAGGAAACGCGTCCGATCCCGCGGCCGTGACGGCGGCCCTGGAAGCGCGGCTGGACCACCCCTCGGAGCTGGTCAGGGAACACGTCGAATGGGCGCTGAATCGGCATAAACAATAGGTGCGGGGTTCTAAACCTAATAGGGCCTGTGATATTCTGAACACCTGAACTGATGGACCGCCGCAGGGGTATGAAACGGCGGTCCTTTGCCGAATAGAAGGAGCGCTCGATGTCCTTGATTGAACTCTTGAATGAAATGCGGAACTACGGTGGCATGGCCCCGACCCACGGCCTATCCGATGAGGTAATCCTCCGTTTTGCGGAACATGATGAACGTCTTGGCGACGTTGTCAGGGAAGCGCATTCAAGATTCAGGCAATTGCTGGAAGACGAACCGGTCCTGATGGCCATGGACGAGAAAAGCCAGATCGCCGAAATCCAGGAAGGCTATGTCAATTTTTACGCCGACGACGCCATCAATCCCTACGTCTCGCTGGCCGGAAACGGTCCCTGGATCGTCTCGATGAAGGGCGCGGTACTGTACGATTGCGGCGGTTACGGCATGCTGGGTTTCGGGCACTCGCCGGAGCGGATTCTCGAACGCATGAACCAGCGCCATGTCATGGCCAACATCATGTCGCCGAACCTGAGCCAGAAGTACCTGGTCGATCTTTTGCGAAAGGAAATCGGCCATACGCGTGGCGAATGCCCCTTCGAGCGATTCCTTTGCATGAACAGCGGTTCGGAAGCGGTCACCGTGGGGGCCCGGCTCTCCGATATAAACGCCAAAACGATGACCGACCCCGGCGGGCGCTACGCCAGCCTGCCCACCCGTATCCTGAGCCTCACCGGCAGCTTCCACGGCCGCACCCAGCGACCGGCCCAGTTCTCGGACTCCACGCGCAAGACCTACTCCAGACACATGGCCAGTTTCCGCGACCAGGACAACCTGATCACGGTCGAACCGAACGACATTCAGCAACTGAAACAGGTCTACAACTGGGCCAAGAGCAATAACGTTTTCATCGAGGCCTTCTTCTTCGAGCCCGTGATGGGCGAAGGTAATCCCGGCCTGGCCATTACGCCGGAATTTTACGCGGAGGCGCGGCGCCTGACCCGTGAACACGGATCGCTGATGCTGGTCGACTCGATCCAGGCCGGCCTTCGCGCGCACGGCGTCCTTTCCGTGGTCGATTATCCCGGCTTCGAGGACCTGGACGCCCCGGACCTGGAGACCTATTCGAAGGCGCTCAACGCCGGGCAATATCCTCTGTCCGTGCTGGCCATGAATGAGTTCGCCGCCAACCTTTACCGCAAGGGCGTTTATGGCAACACCATGACCGCCAACCCGAAGGCGCTGGATGTCGCCTGCGCGGTGATCGAAGGCGTCACCCCGGAACTGCGCCAGAACATCCGTGACCGTGGTGTGGAAATTCTCGAAGGCCTGGCGACCATGCAGAAGGAACTGGACGGCGGGATCACGGTCATCCAGGGCACCGGCCTGCTGTTCAGCGTCGAACTCGACGGCCGCCGGTTCAAGAGCTACGGGACCGACTCCATCGAGGAGTTCATGCGCTTCAACGGCCTCAATGTGATCCACGGCGGCGAGAATTCGCTCCGCTTCACGCCCCACTTCGGCATCACGCGGGAGGAGGCACAACTGATCATCGACGCCACTCGGCACGCTTTATTGAATGGTCCGGTCAAGGCCTCGGCGAACGAAGCTGAAGCCGCTTAGGTGAAGCTACCGGCAGTTCTGCTGGCCGGCGCGCTGGCTGTATCGACGCCCCTGCCGGCCGAGACGCCCCACTGGCCGAAGCCCCTTTCCGGCTATGCGCCGGATCTGCCGGTCTGCATCGCCATTTACCACCGTAACTCCGACCAGTACCTGGCGCATGGCCTGGAGCAGTGCCAGGAGCGCCTGGCGCCCTGTTCCACCTTCAAGATCCCCAACGCGCTGATCGGCCTGGAGACCGGTGTCCTGACCGGACCTTCTGATCTCAAGACCTGGGACGGCACGCAACACGATCGGAAAGTCCTGAACCAGGACCACCACCTGGCTAACGCCATCCGCCATTCCATCGTCTGGTACTTCCAGGACGTCGCGCTGGACATCGGTGCTGAACGCATGCAGGCCTGGCTGGACGAATTCGATTACGGGAATCGCGATATATCGGGCGGGCAGGATCAATTCTGGCTGAGCAGCAGCCTGAAGATTTCTGCCTTCGAACAAATCCGTTTCATGACGGCGCTGAGCGCCGGTGAACTGCCAGCCGGCCGGGAGAACCAGGAAACCGTGAAGTCCATGATGCTTCAGGACTATGCCCTGCCCGAGGGATTCAGGGGCGAGTTTTACGGCAAGACCGGAAGCTGCTTCTACCCGGGTGACGACCATGGCTGGTTCACGGGTTTCATGGAGCGCGACGGACAGAAATACGTTTTCGCGGTCAACATCAAGGGTGAAAGCCAGGGCGGTCCCCAGGCGCGTGCCGTTGCCGTCGACGTGATGAACGAGATTCGCTGACCCCCAGCAAACGAACGCATTCGGAAACGAGGAGTATCGCATGGCCCACCTTGATCCCCTGCCCCCGGAAACCACGCCGGAGCTGAAAGACGATTTCGCGATTTTCGAGCGCATCCTCGGCTTCGTGCCCAACAGCCTGCTGACCATGCAGCGCATGCCCGGCATGGTGAAGGGCTTCGGAGAACTGACCAGGGCCGTGATGGACCCCGAAGGAGCCGTCGATCTCGGATTCATGCGCCTGATCGCCCACTTCGCCAGCCGCGCCGCCGGCTGCCAGTACTGCGAGGCCCATTCACTGGTCGCGGCGAAGATTCACGGCGTGACCCAGGAAAAACTGGATGCGATCTGGGACTACCGGGAAAGCCCCCTTTATACCGAGGCCGAGAGAGTGGCGCTGGATTTCGCCCTGGCGGCAGGTTCCGTCCCCAACGCGGTGGACGCAGCGCTGATGCAGGAGATGAAGTCACACTGGAACGAGGAGCAGATCGTGCAGATCCTGGGCGCGGTCTGCCTCTACGGTTTCCTCAACCGCTGGAACGATTCCATGGCCACCGACCTGGAAGCCTCGCCCGCCGCCATGGGGGAGCGGGTGCTGGCCAGGGGCGGCTGGACCGGCGGCAAGCACCGCTAGCGCCCCGGCGCCGGGTACTGTTCAAAGAGACAGGCACAACTGCATCAGCCGGAGGGAGAACCAGCAGCCGGCGAGGATCACGCCGAAGCCAATCGTGTTTCCCAGCACGGCGGCCATAAAGCTGAAATCCGCCCGGTGTTTCACGAGTGGTTTCGCAGGCCGCGCAACGGCAGGTGGCGTATTCAGGGTGGCCTGCGGGGCGTTTTCAGGCGCCAAGAACAGCACGAGGCTCTGATGCATGGCTGGTTCTCCTTCCGGTGACGCCTACAGGAAAACACAGCGCATTCTCAAAGCCTGAGAAAAACCTAAGAATACAATTCAGCGGTCCTGCGCGCCTCCGCGGTGACAGCCTGACGAAGGAATTCGGGGGCCAGAACCTCGGCGTCCGCGCCGTAGCGCAGCACGTCCATGATCAGTTCTCGCGAGTTACTGAACGGAACCCGAAGCGTCCAGGAGCCGTCGGCCTCGAAAGCGCCCTGCTGATCCGGATGCCAGATCTCCTCGGAAATCCAGCGGGACGTCTCGGGTGAAAATCGCAGCTCCGCCAGGTGCTCCGCCGGCCCGGAAAAAATGCCATAGGAAGCGTCGAAATGGGATGACAGCGCCTCGGGGCTCACTTCCTTCGCCGCCTCGCCCTGGCGTTTCTGTTCCCGGATGCGTTCCAGCGCGAAGCTGCGCAGACCTTCGGCCGCGTGGCACCAGGCGTCCAGGTACCAGGAATTACGGTACTGCGTCAGCCGCTGGGGCGAGATGATCCGTTCGCTCTCCTCGTTCCGACGCCGTCCATGGTAGCGGATCTCGAGCCGCTGGCGCCCGATCAGCGCCCCGAGCACGTCCTGGAACATGCGCGCCGGCACCGCGCGGCCCGCGATGTGCTGGATGTGTATCCGGGATTCGCCGCCCTCCGCTTCCAGGCCCTTTTGCTGCAGCAGCGAGGTGATCCGCCCCTGCAGTGATTCGAGTTCGCCTTCGAGCAGGCCGGGCTGTACATTGGCCAGCACCTGGCGGGCCGTCAGCAGGGCTTGCAGTTCGCCCGGGCTGATCCAGATACCCGGCAGGTCGAAAGGCTGGTCGTAGCTGCGGTCGTAATAGAAACCGCGGGTGTCCGGGTCCTGCTCGATCGGCGCTCCGAGGAAGTCGCGCAGCTCGGCGACCAGCCGGTACAGGGTGGCCTGCGAGCATTCGAGGCGCTCCATCAGGGCCTGGCGGGAGATGGGGGTCCGCCGCTGGTTGAGGATGTTGTGGAGGTGGTAGAGGCGTTCTACTTTGGACATTTAAAAACCATCGCGAATGAATTCGCTCCTACCGGGCCGCGGCCCGGGCCATGACGTACTCGAGGGCTCGGCGGATACGGGCCAGGCTGCGTTCGCGGCCGACCAGCCAGAGCGTCTTGTCGATGGACGGTGAAATTGCGGTTCCCGTCAGTGCGACACGCAGCGGCTGGGCGATCTTGCCCATGCCGATTTCCAGTTCCTCGGCAGTAATGCGCACCACGTCGTTCAGCCGCTCCGGTTCCCAGATGGCGAGGTCCGCCAGGCGGTTGCCCACGGCGCGCAGCGGTTCTTCGGCCACCGGTCGCAGGTGTTTCTTCGCCGCGCCGGCGTCGAATTCATCCAGCTCACGGTAAAAAATCCGGCTCTGGTCCGTCATCTCGCGCAGCGTCTTCACGCGGTCTGCCTGGACTTGCACCAGGTCGGCCAGCAGCGGCCCGTTCCGGGGGTCGATACCGGCTTTCTCGAAATACCAGGCGAGGTGGCCGGCCACCTCGTCCGCCGGCAGGTCCTTCATGTACTGCTGGTTCAGCCAGTCCAGCTTGTCGTTGTTAAAAGCCGAGGCTTTCCGGTTGACGTCCCGGATGTCGAACAGTTCGATCATCTCCTCGCGGCTGAAGATCTCCTGGTCGCCGTGCGACCAGCCCAGCCGGACAAGGTAGTTCAGCAACGCCTGCGGCAGGTAACCGTCCTCCCGGTACTGCAGCACGCTGACCGCGCCGTGGCGCTTGCTCAGCCGTGCGCCGTCATCACCCAGGATCATCGGTACGTGAGCGAAAGCGGGCGGTTCCGCGCCCAGGGCATGGTAGATGTTGATCTGGCGCGGTGTGTTGTTGATGTGGTCGTCGCCGCGGATCACCAGGCTCACGTCCATATCCATGTCATCGACGACCACGGTGAAATTGTAGGTTGGCGAGCCGTCCGGGCGGGCGATGACCAGGTCGTCCAGCTCCGTGTTGGAGATGCTGATCCGGCCGCGCACCTGGTCGTCGAATATCACGTCGCCCTCCAGTGGATTGCGGAAGCGCACCACCGGCTTCACGCCCTTGACGGGCTCGGCGCCGCCGCGGCAATGCCCGTCGTAGCGGGGCTTGAGCCCGGCCTTCATCTGCTCCTCGCGCAGGGCCCCGATACGTTCCTTGCTGCAGTAGCAGTGATAGGCCCCGCCATTGTCCAGTAATTGCTGTACGACTTCGGCATAGCGCTCGAAGCGCTGCGTTTGGTAATACGGCCCGTCGTCGTAATCCAGGCCGAGCCATTCCATGCCGTCAAGGATGGCCTGGACCGACTCGGGCGTGGAGCGTTCCAGGTCGGTGTCTTCGATGCGGAGAATGAAGACGCCGCCGCTGGCCCGGGCCTGCAGGTAGCAGAACAGCGCGGTGCGGGCGCCGCCCACGTGAAGATAGCCTGTCGGGCTGGGTGCAAATCGGGTTCTCACGGGTATCCGTCCAAAAAAAAGCCGCCTCGGCAAGAGGCGGCATTTTATCAGAACCTGCCGTGTAGGACCGACAGGAGCACAGATAGGCGTTCAATCAGTTGCAGGAGTTCTCCTTGAT
>CAJIBJ010000080.1_pt1 | contig 21968 bp, 21 predicted proteins | sample 9199331 | NCBI WGS metagenome assembly CAJIBJ01 (sample SAMEA7708300, study PRJEB35096) | sediment metagenome | biome: marine neritic benthic zone biome [ENVO:01000025]; feature: sediment [ENVO:00002007]; material: shallow marine sediment [ENVO:03000034] sea grass bed [ENVO_01000059] ... | reverse complement strand
TTTCACGGACTCCAGGCCGGCCCAACGGCCGCCGCCCAGCCTAACCGCCGCATGCAGGTCTGTCTGGTCGAAGTCGACCGGCGCGTTGTCCACGCTGACACGCAGGTCGAGCAGGGGATTCGCGTTGTAGAACTCGGCCAGCCGCGGCATCAGCCACTTCTGCAGGAAGGACGGCATCATGCTGACGTTCACAACGCCCTCCTGCCGGTCCTGGCTGACTTCCTCCACGGCCTGGCGTAATTCGGCCAGGCCGCGCTGCACCCCCGGCAGAAGTCGCTGGCCCGCCTCGGTCAGTGAAATCTGGCGGCCGTGACGGCGAAAAAGCGGCTGCATCAGCCTTTGTTCCAACGCGCGGATCTGTGAGCTGACGGCGGCCGGGGTCACATGCAGGGCTTCCGCTCCCTTGGCAAAACTCAGGCGGCTTGCCACGGCTTCGAAAGTGCGCAGTGCATTGAGTGGGATCGCGGGCATAAGATTAAGTTTTTCTTAACTTGTAACCAATAAAAACCGTTAGTCATTATTTGGCTTCAAGCGTAGCATTGTCAACTGAAAGATACTTATAGCAACGTGTTATGGGCTATTTTTCAAAAACGGATATGTGACGTTAATATGACATCAGCGGACAGGGACTGTCCTCAAAGGAGATAAGCATATGTTAATTCAAATGTTTCGAAATACCTACAGGGAAATGACAGGACAGTTGGCCCCGGCCGCTCCCGTCACCCGGATCAGCGCCAACCGGCCCGCGGCCAATGCAGGCGATTTTGGCAAGGCCCAAATCCAGGCCAGGCGGCATCGCCGTCAACGCAGGATGGAGCGGGAAATGCGCCGCGCCGTCAACGGCTGGACGGTTCGTAGCTGGTGATGGACATGCCGGCAGAACCAGAACTACAAAAACCCAACACCAAAACCTGAGGGGTCCTGGCTTCCCGCCGAAACGGGAACCGGGCCCCTTCTTTTATTTCAGGCAGACAAAGCTGTTCAGCCTTGCCTGTAATGATCAGTCAAATCTCCGAACATTCCACCGTAGAAAACCACACCCAGCTCATGCGAAGCCTGGTAACCATCGCCGGATTTCCTGATATCCAGCCAGAGATCACCCGAATCGAATGAAAAAATTCCGGACTCGTCGCCGGGACTGCGCCGGGTGGGATTCGGACCGCGGTGACGGTAGTGCTCCAGTGAATAGACTTCGTCGCAAACTTCATTGCCGAAGTACAGCTGGGTGGTCGCTTCCTCACCGAAATCCGGCGGATAGACTTTCAGGTGCAGGTGCGTTGCACGCGGGAAATACCAGCCCGGGAAAGCGGTGACGAATTGTACCCGGCCCTTCTCGTCGGACGTCTGCATGCCCCGATGGAAGGTTTCCCCGCGCAGATCGAGCTTGTCGGGCCGCGCGGTGCCGTCCTCATTGAGCATCAGGTTTTCAACGCCCGAATAGTGGCCTTCATTGTTGGCGTGCCAGATGACCACCTTGGCGCCGGGCAGGGGTTTGCAGGTCATGACGTCCGTTACCTTGAAATTCAGCGTCAGCGGCACGCCCTTTTGCCCTTCGATCACGTTTGATCGATCCGGGTAGACATCAGTGTGAAAGGGTCCGGTGACGTCCTGGGTGATCAGCCGGCAGGACCCGGCTCCAATCGCGCTCGGAGCGCCCTCCTCCGCCAGCAAGCGGCCGACGCCCAGGCCCCCGGCCAGTCCCGCCAGGCCCGTGATCAGTTTTCTTCTTTGCATGAATCTCTCCCTCAAGGCCGCTTCGTTCGAGCGGCTGGTTGTTTTGACTTCAGTACGGAGTATAGATGATCACTAAAAGAATGCTGTGGGTTCGGTGAGTCCAGGCTTTGGGGTCACGCGCGCCCAGACCAGCCAGCGGAATTCCTATTTTCTGCCGACCGGTAACCTTCTGGCGATTTGTGTCGTCTAAGGATTCAGATAGGTCAGGGACAGAACATGGACCAGGGTATCCGGGACACGTCCGCGCAGGACGTCGTACTTCAGAAAACGAGCCGCTGGCGCTGGCTGCGATGGGCCGTGCCCGTTGTGATACTGGGCGTACTGATTCTCGTTGCATCTTCGGTGATTACGACCTGGCTGAGCGCGGAGGCCAGCGTCTCCGCGGACCGCATCCGCACGGCCGTCGTCTCTCGGGGCGACCTGATCCGCGACCTCAACGTGCAGGGCCGCGTGGTCGCCGCCATCAGCCCTACCCTGTACAGCCCGGCCACCGGCACCGTGACGCTCGAAGTCCTGCCCGGCGACACGGTCTCGATCGGCCAGGTGCTGGCCGTCATCGACAGCCCGGAGGTCCGCTCCGAATACCTGCAGGAACTGTCGTCCCTGGACCGCCTGGCCGCGGAATGGGAGCGCGAGAAAATCCAGGCCCGGAAAGCCCAGGTCACGAGCCAGCAAACCATCGACCTGGCCAAAGTCAAACTGACCGCGGCGGAGCGCGAGATGCGCCGGGCCGACGAGTCGATCAAGACCAACGCAATATCCGAAATCGACTTCGAGCGGGCTAAGGATGAACTGGCGCGCGCCCGGGTGGAACACAATCACGCCGTGCAGGACGCACAACTGGAAGGCGAGAGCCTCGCCTTCGAGACGACGACCCGCCAACTGGCCGTGGACCGCCAGCAACTGGTGGTGGATGAACTGCAACGCCGGGTCGACGACCTGTCCATCCGTTCCCCGGTCAACGGGATCGTCGGCAACGTCGCCGTCGACCAGAAAGCGCTGGTGAACGAGAACGCCCCCCTGGTCACGGTCGTCGATCTCTCCGCCTTCGAGGTCGAAGTCCGAATCCCGGAAGCCTACGCCGACGACCTGGGCATCGGCCTGGCTGGCGAGGTGAAGTACAACGGCGAAAATTTTCGCGGCGAACTGGCGTCGCTGTCCCCCGAAGTCGTCAACAACGAAGTCGTCGGCCGGATACGGTTCGCCGGCGATACGCCGCCGGGCATGCGCCAGAACCAGCGCGTGACCGTACGCATCATGATGGACGAACTGATCGGCGTGCTGAAACTTCAGCGCGGCGCCTTTGCGGACAGCAGCGGTGGGCGCACTGCGTTCGTCCTGCAGGACGACGTCGGGCTGGCCGAGCGCCGCGCGATCAGGCTGGGCGCTCGAAGCGTTGCTGAAGTGGAAGTCCTGTCCGGCCTGGAAGAGGGCGAGCGCGTGATCATCTCGAGCATCACCGAATTCGAAAATTACGACACGATACAAGTCGTCGACTGAAACCCGAAATGAAACCTGGAGGAATCATCACATGCTGAAAATGAGCAAGATCTCAAAAGTCTACCGGACCGAACTGGTGGAAACCCACGCCCTGCGGGAGCTCGACCTGCACGTCGAGGAAGGGGAGTTCGTCGCCGTGACCGGCCCTTCGGGTTCAGGCAAAACGACCTTTCTCAACATCGCCGGCCTGCTGGAACCGGCCAGCAGCGGCATGTATGAACTGGACAGCCAGGACGTAAGCCGCCTCAACGACCGGCAGCGCTCGCGCATCCGCAACGAGAAAGTCGGGTTCATCTTCCAGAGCTTCAACCTGATCCCCGACCTGAACCTGGCGGACAACGTCGATGTGCCGCTGCGCTATCGTGGCTGGTCCGGAGTGGACCGCCGCCGGGCGGTGGGCGACATGCTGGACCTGGTCGGACTCGGTTCGCGTCAGAACTACCTGCCATCGCAGTTGTCCGGCGGTCAGCAACAGCGCGTCGCCATCGCCCGGGCGCTGGCCGGCAAACCGCGTTTCCTGCTGGCGGACGAACCCACCGGAAACCTCGATTCGGAAATGGCCGCGGAGGTCATGAAGCTGCTGAGGGGCATCAACGGGGAAGGGACGACCATCGTGATGGTCACGCATGACCCCGAGCTTGCCCACCAGGCGCACCGGAACATCCATATCCTCGACGGCCGCGCCAGCGACGTGATGTCAGCGATTACGCCCAACGTGACCCCGCTGCACGAGCGGGAGGCCGCCCGTGTTTAGCTACTACGCCTGGCTGTCCCTGGCCAGCATCCGGCGAACACCGGTGCTGTCCGCATTGATGGTCCTGGCGCTGGGTCTCGGCATCGGGGCGTTCATGACCACCTTCACCGTCTATTACCTGATGTCGGGCGATCCGATCCCGCACAAGAGCAGTGTTCTGTTCGCCGTGCAGCTGGACAACTGGGATCCGAACGACCCTCCGACCGAGTCGGCGAGCGATGTTCAGCCGCAACTGACCTGGCGCGATGGCCAGTACCTGATGAATGCGGAGACCCCGGCCACGATGCAGGCTCACATGTACGCAGCCAATGCCGTGGTGGTGCCTGAAGACGGCCAGCCGCCATTCGACGAGGGCATCCGGGCGACCTACCAGACTCTATTCGAAATGTTCGATGTACCATTCATCCACGGCCAGCCCTGGAAAAGCCAGGACGATGCGGACCACGCCAATGTGGCAGTCATCGGCCGCAAGCTGAACGAGCAGTTGTTCGACGGTGAAAACAGCGTCGGCCGCAGCATCCGCCTCGACGACGACTATTACAAGATCACCGGCGTGATCGATGACTGGCAGCCGATGCCGCGTTTCTACCATGCAGACTGGAGCCGTGCCTTCAGGGATACCGAGCAGATCTTCATTCCCATGACACGCGCCGTTGACGAGCCCATGGGCCCCACGGGAAACACCAACTGCTGGAAACCGATGGACGAGGACCTGCCGGCACTTGAGGGATTCCTGCAGTCGGAATGCGTCTGGACCCAGTTCTGGGCGCAGCTCGACACCCCGGAACAGGCCGCCAGCTACAAGGAATACCTCGACAACTACGTCCGCGAGCAGAAGAAAATCGGACGCTTCGAGCGCCCGCTCAACACGTTCATCTCCGATGTGAACGAGTGGATGGAAGTGAACGGAGTGGTCCGCAACGACAACCGCGTGCTGGTGCGCCTGAGTTTCCTGTTCCTGCTGGTCTGCGTGCTCAACACCGTCGGGCTGCTGCTGGCCAAATTTCTCGGCAAGAGCGGTGAAGTCGCCCTGCGGCGCGCAATGGGCGCCAGCCGCGGCGCCGTGTTCAGCCAGAACCTCGTGGAGGTGGGCATGATCGGTTTTCTCGGCGGGATCGCCGGTACCGGCCTCGCCTGGCTCGGCCTGAAGGCCGTTGAAAACCTTTACCGGGGCTACCAGCACCTGGTTGAACTGGACTGGCTGATGCTGGCCGCCGCCGTCGGGCTGGCAACCGTTTCAGCCATCCTGGCGGGTCTTTATCCCGTTTGGCGAGTCTCGCGCCTGGCCCCGGCCGGCCTGCTCAAGACCCAGTGAGGAGATATCCATGAATGACATCGGCCCCGTATTCCGCGCCCTGGCGCGCAACAAACTCGGCGCCCTGCTGATCGCCCTGCAGATCGCCCTGACCCTGGCGATCATCACCAACGCCGCCTTCATCATCCAGGAACGTTCCGCCGATATCGCCCGGCCCTCCGGCCTGGATGAAGCGAACACGGCGATTTTCTGGACCAACCTGTTCGATTCCAACGTGGATCAGCGCCAGCTTTACCGGGACGACCTGGACGCCCTGCGCGCCATCCCCGGGGTCGTGGCGGCCTCGCCGGCACAATCGGTACCGGCCAGCGGCAGCGGATGGGGCGAAGACCTCTACAACAGTCCCGAGGCGCAATCCAACGAGTCCGTCAACTTCGGCAATTTCATGGTCGACGAACACGGCCTGGAAACTTTTGGGCTGGAGCTGGTGGCCGGCAGGAACTTCCGGCCCGAGGAGATCAAGGTCAGGAGCCTGGAAGACATCTCGATGCCGGATATCATGATCGCCAGCCAGGCGCTCGCCGACGAACTGTTCCCGGACGGCGACGCACTGGGCAAGACCGTGTGGGACGAACCGAACGGCGGAAAACCCATGCAGATCATCGGCATCTACAGCCACATGCAGAACGCCTGGCCGAGTTCCAGCAACATCAACAACTCGGCTCTCTTGCCCGCTTTGTCCATGTTCGGCGGTGAGATGATGTACGTCGTGCGCGCCGAACCCGGCAGGCTGGACGAGGTGATGGCCGAGGCGGAGACCTATCTTTCGAAGAACCGCAGCCGCATCGTGGACACCGTTCGCAGTTTCCCCGAACAAAAGCAGCGCACCTACTCCGGCGATATCGCGATGGTCAAACTGCTGACCGCGGTCATCTTGGTGCTGACGGCCGTTACCGGCCTGGGCATCGTCGGCCTGGCATGGTTCAGCGTGACGCAGCGGCGCAAGCAGATCGGGACCCGGCGGGCGCTGGGCGCCACCCGCTTCGACATCATGCGCTACTTCATGATCGAGAACTGGATGATCACCTCGGCGGGCATCGCGGTAGGGCTGGCCGGGTCGATCGGCCTGAACTGGTTCCTCGACACGCAATACGAGGTTGGACGCGTGCCGCTGTGGTACCTGCCCGTCGGCATGGTGGCGCTGTGGATCCTCGGCCAACTGGCGGTGCTGCTGCCCGCGCGCCGGGCCGCGGCCATACCGCCGGCGCTGGCGACACGGAGTGTCTGAAATAGCCTGCTCGGGTAGTGATGTCGCTCGGCCTTACACCGCAGGCGAAATCTGTACCGCCGAAACGGCGTGGCGCATTCACGATGGATAGCGCCTTTCTGCAGGAGCGCGTGCAAAAGCGGCGGAGCAAGGCTCTGAGTTAGCTGTAGAATGATTCCCGGTGAATGATTACCGCAAGCAGCCATTTCTCAGGAGTTGCCGATATCATGTTCAGATCCCTATTCCCAGGCCTGCTCGCATCGCTGCTGGGCATGTATTGCTCCACCGTTCCCGCCGGCGACTGCGAAGGCAAGGCCTCGTATGAGCTGCTACGGGTTATCGAGGTTGAAGGCCGGCAGGGAGTGGCCACCGATGGAGAAAGCTACTTCGTCAGCGGCAATGCATCACTCTATCGCTACAGTAAAACCGGCGATCTGCTGGATAAGAATGAAGATGCGCTGGCAGGATTGCCCCTTCAGGCCAACCACATCGGCGATATCAGTGTTTACCGGGGCGAGATCTACGCCGGAATCGAGTGGTTCGAAGACGGCGAGGGCCGGAACATCCAGGTGGCGATATTCGATGCCGGAGATCTCAGCTACAAAAGGTCCGTTCACTGGGAACCGGAGTCGGGCCAGGTCGAAGTGAGCGCCGTCGCCGTCGACCCGCGGCGTTCCAGTATCTGGCTCACGGACTGGGTCAACGGCCGCTACCTGTACCGCTACGACCTGGAAACCGGGGCGTATTCGGGCAAATTGCATTTACGCGCCCCGCCGACATGGCAGCAGGGCATAGGGGTGAGAGGCGATTGCCTGTATGTCACGGCGGACGACGGTGATGCCGAGGAGCAGGAAGCGGACAACCTGTGGCGCATTCCGGCCAATACCGGGAATAGCGCCGCCTACGTGACCCATGAACATGCGTACCAGGGGTTCAGGCAGGTGGGAGAAATCGAGGGCATTGCCTTCGATGAAGCGAACTCGGAAATGATCGTCCTGGCCAACCGGGGCAAACGCATCATCCTGGGTATGCCCAAGGGACTCTACCCGGGCTACGACCGGGAGATTCACGAGTTGTACGTGTACCGGGTCCGGGATTAGCCGGAACATTTGACTGCACTATCATCCGGGATACCGGTCAAATGTTCGGATTAGCCGGCCATCCCCGCCATATCGTAAGGCCGGTCGCTGCCTGAGAGTTCACTATTAACCCACTTCACGAAGCCGGGATCGAACGCGGCCTTGCCGCCACTTTCCCAGAACGCCTTACCACCGCCGGAAGACAGTATGCTGACCACGTCGTTGCGCACGATCAGCCACTGCGTCTCCGGCAGCATGCCATCCTCGTGCAGCTGATGCATCACGGCCCATGAATTCGCGTACTGGCCGGCGAACATGAAAAATTGCATGCGCTCGTCCTGATCCAGGTTTTCAACGGACTCCAATCCGCGCCGCCAGACCGAAGCGGTCTCTTTACTCTGACCAATGGTTGTATTGATGTCGGCCATTGCCTCGACGAAGGCGTAACGCGCCTCGGCCTGGCTCTGCCGGTTGATGTTGCGGGTCTGGATGGCCAGGTAGACCAGTGTAACGAGTACGGCCAGGGACCCCAGAAATTCGCCGAGATTGCCCAGAACGGCGATTTGCTCTGAAAATGGCATTCTGCATCCTCCTGCTTTTGACCATCATATGGTAAGCCAGGAGAACGGATTCCGGGAATCAGTCTTCGATGCCGAGCAGTTGCTGGATTTCGTCCCTGTCCAGGTGCCGGACATCGTGGGAGGTGGCCAGGAACATCACGTGGCCGGCGATGTTCTTGGCATGCCCGCCGAAACGCTCCAGCGCCCGGATACCCAGCACGATGTCGACGAAATTGCCAACGTTGCGGGAATCTTCCATGATGAAGGTGCTGAGGTGCCGCAGTACCGAATCGAACTGGTATTCCAGTTCTTCATCCATCAGCAGGACCTGGTAAGCCTGATTGACATCGAGCCGGGAGAAGGACTCCATTGCGACCTGCAGCATGCCGATGACAAATTTGGATATCGAATAGATATCCCGCAGGATACGGTCGTGGGGCACCGTCAGCCCGCCTTCGTGGAAATGCACGCACAGGGCCGCGATCTTGCGCGCCTCGTCACCCGTGCGCTCCAGGTCCGTGACGATTTTCCCGATGGCCATGATCTGGCGCAGGTCACCGGCAACCGGCGCCCGCTTGGCGATCAGCAGGATGATCTTCTCGTCGATTTCGACGTCGAGGTCGTTAAGTTTCTGGTCCCGGCGAATCACCTTGTGCGCGCGAGCCGGGTCTTCTTTCTTCAGTGACTTTACAGCCCTTTTCAATTGATTGGCCGCGAGTCCGCCCATCCGGTCCACCAGCGCGGCCAGTTCGTTGATTTCATCGTCAAAACGATGAAAGATATGTTTGGTCTCCGACAGTTCCGTCATCTTATTTCCTTGTTCCGATCAGCCAAAGCGGCCGGTGATGTAGCTTTCCGTCAACTGGTGCTCCGGGTTGGTGAAAACGGTGTTCGTTTCGTTCACTTCGACCAGGTAGCCGAGGTGAAAATAGGCCGTGCGCTGCGATACCCGGGCCGCCTGCTGCATGGAGTGCGTCACGATCACGATCGTGAACCGTTTGCGCAGCTCGTAAATCAGTTCCTCCACCTTCGCCGTGGCGATCGGGTCGAGCGCCGAGCAGGGCTCATCCATCAGGATCACCTCGGGCTGGACGGAGATGGCCCGTGCGATGCATAGCCGTTGTTGCTGGCCGCCGGACAGCCCGGTGCCGGGCTGGCCCAGACGGTCTTTGACCTCGTCCCACAACGCGGCGCGTTTAAGGCTTTTCTCCACGATTCCGTCCAGGTCGGACTTGTTGGCCGCCAGTCCGTGAATGCGGGGGCCGTAAGCGACATTCTCATAGATGGACTTGGGAAAGGGGTTGGGTTTCTGGAACACCATGCCGATGCGGGCCCGCAGGGGCACGACATCGAGGCGATTGTCGTAAATCTCCTGGTTGTCCAGCTTGATCGATCCACGGACCTGGCAGCCCTCGATGGTGTCATTCATCCGGTTGAGACAACGCAGGAACGAGGATTTGCCGCAACCGGACGGGCCGATCATGGCCAGTACTTCCTCATTCCCGATGTCGATGCTCACGTCACGGATGGCATGCACTGCACCGTGATCGTAAAACACGTCGACGTTACGGCAGATCATCCGGGGATTCGCGGCGGAAATGTCGCCAACGGTGGTCTCCAGGTCGAGATCCTCCACTGCAGGCTCGTCTTGCACGACCGGCAGCATGTTCATTTCGAGTCCCGTTTCAACCGCATCGCCGACCACTGTAGTGCTCATGACTGTCTCCATTCTATCTACCAGCGGCGCTCGAATTTCTTACGCAGCAAGACCGCTGTCAGGTTAATCGTAATCAGGAATGCGAGCAGGACCATGATCGCCGCCGACGTCCGTTCGACGAACGCTCGCTCCGGGCTGTCCGCCCACAGGAAAATCTGCACCGGCAGCACGGTCGCCGGATCCGTAATGCCCTGGGGAATGTCCACTATAAAGGCGATCATGCCGATCATCAGCAGCGGGGCCGTCTCGCCCAGGGCCTGGGCCATGCCGATGATGGTGCCCGTCAGCATTCCGGGCATCGCCAGCGGCAGCACGTGGTGCAGCTGCGTCTGCATTGGTGAGGCGCCCACGCCCAGGGCGCCCTCGCGAATCGAGGGCGGAACCGACTTCAGCGCCGAGCGGCTGGCGATGATGATGGTCGGAAGCGTCATCAGGGTCAGTACCAGCGCCCCCACCAGCGGGGTGGATCGCGGTACGCCGAACAGGTTGATGAATACGGCCAGGCCCAGCAGGCCGAAAATGATGGAAGGCACGGCTGCCAAGTTGTTGATGTTGACCTCGATCAGGTCAGTCCATCGGTTTTTCGGCGCGAATTCTTCCAGATAAATCGCCGATCCAACAGCGATGGGAAAGGACATCAGTAAGGTCAGCAGCAGGGTGAAGGCCGAACCGGCCAGCGCGCCCGCGATGCCGGCCTGCTCCGGCTGACGGGAGTCTCCGGAAGTGAAAAAGCCCAAGTTGAAACGCTTCTCGATATTGCCGAGTCCATCGAGATGGTCAACCCAGGCGAGCGTGCGGTCATCCAGGCGGCGCTGGGATTCCGGCGACTCGCGGTCGATCTTGCCCTTCATCAGCATGTCGATGTCGTCGTTGGCAAGCACCCAGACCGTCTCGCTGCTGCCGATGATGGAAGGATCCGCGAGCACGTTCCGGGCCAGCGTCTGGCCGGCCCCGGGGCTGGCCAGCTTATATAGATCCCGTTTCTCGCGACGGTCGCGAACATCGGGAAACAACTCCCTCAGGCTTTGCTTGACCACTCCCATGTAATCGGCGTAGGCGAGTTCTTCCAGATCGCGCGTACCCTGCGGATCGATCAGGGATTCGTCGTAGCTAACATCCAGGCGAAGGTAGGTTTGCTGAAACGCCGTATGTCCCTTGTAGACTATGTCCAGGAACAGGGCCGAAACGAAAAACAGTCCCAGGCTGACCGCCAGCACTCCCCAGCGGCGGAAACGGCGTTCCCGGGCGTAGCGTTTGCCGAGGCTGGCATTGACGATATCAATGGTGCATTGCCCGGACAGGTTTTCAGCGGCGCTATTCATATTGCTCCCGGTACTTGCGCACCGTGTACAGGGCGATCAGGTTGAGCACCAGCGTCACCACGAACAGCGCCAGACCCAACGCGAAAGCAGCCAGGGTTTTCTCACTGTCGAACTCCTGGTCACCGGTGAGCAGGGTGACGATCTGAACCGTCACGGTGGTCACGCTCTCCAGCGGGTTCGCCGTAAGGTTCGCCGACAGGCCAGCCGCCATCACCACGATCATCGTCTCGCCGATCGCTCTTGAAATAGCCAGCAAAACGCCTCCGACGATTCCGGGCAGCGCAGCCCGGAAAACGACTTTCTTGATCGTCTCGGACCGGGTCGCGCCGAGTGCATAAGAACCCTCGCGCAAGCTCTGGGGAACCGCGTTGATGACGTCATCCGACAGGGAGGACACGAAGGGAATGATCATGATTCCCATCACCAGGCCGGCCGCCAGGGCGCTTTCCGACGCCACGTCCAGCCCTACTGACTCTCCCAGCCGCCGGATGAACGGGGCCATGGTCAGCGCGGCGAAGAAGCCGTAAACCACCGTGGGAATTCCAGCGAGAATTTCCAGCACGGGCTTTGCCAGCGAGCGCAGGCGCTTGCCCGCGTACTCCGAAAGATAGATGGCCGACATCAGCCCGATCGGGACAGCCACGGTCATCGCGATGGCCGAGACCAGAAGGGTGCCGGCGAACAGGGGTATGGAGCCGAAACTTCCCGATGCGCCGACCTGGTCCTCCCGGAGCGCGATTTGCGGGCTCCACTCCGTGCCAAGTAGAAATTCGGTTATCGGAACCTTGCGGAAGAACAGTAACGATTCGTATACCACCGAAAGTACGACGCCGAGCGTCGTCAGGATGGCGATGGTCGAAAAGAAAACCATGACGAACCTTGCCGTCCGCTCCACCGAATTCCGCGCCCTCAGTGACGGCGAGATGCGCAGTACCGAGATGCCCAGGCAAACGACAGAGATGGAAGCGACGATGACCCATAGTGACGTTCCGGCTTGTTGACGAAGCTGGTTGTAACGCTCGGCTACCGCCTGAATGGCCGGATTGATCTCTCCGGAAACGATATTGCCCGTGGCGAGGTTCTTCGCGTCGTTAATCACCAGGCCGAGCCGGTCGGCCGGCAGATCACGTAATTCTGCGGGCAGGTCCGCCACGATTAGCCGGGTAATGATGGCGTCCTGGAAAAAGAACCAGGCGAGCAAGGCAACCAGGGCAGGTAAGCCGGCCCAGAGTGCGGCATAAAATCCGTAGTAAATGGGCAGGGAATGCAGCTCCCGCTTCCTTCCGGCGCCGCCGACCAGGGAAAGGGAGCGGCTTCGGCCAAGCAGGTAGCCGAAGCCCATCAGGGCAACGATGACAATCAGCAGCAGAGATGGCTGCATGGGCTGCCCTACTCCTTAAGCCTGCCGTACGATCAATCCAGGCCGGCCAGCGGCTGCATGCCGGTCACCGCCTGCTGGAATCCGGAACGCTCCTCCGACGGCATGGGAATCAGGCCCTTGTCGGTCAGGTAGCCTTCATCGCCGATGGCCTTGTTGCTCATGAACTCGCGATTGTATTCCTGTAATCCGGGAATACTGCCCACATGGGCTTTTTTCACGTAGTAGAAGAGAGAGCGCGATACCGGGTAGGAACCGTCTGCGATACTGTCGAACTCCGGCGCAACGCCGTTGACTTTCGAGCCCTGGATCACGTCGGAATTCTGGTCGAGGAAACTGAAACCAAAAACGCCGAGCGCCTTGGGATTGGCCTGGAGCTTCTGGACGATCAGGTTGTCGTTTTCACCGGCTTCCACGTAGGCGCCGTCCTCGCGCACACCATGGCACACAGCCTTGTACTTGTTTTTGTCCTGCTTCTTCATCGCCTTGATGAAGTCGAATTTCTTGCAACCACCCTCGAGAGCCAACTCAGCAAAGGCATCGCGCGTACCAGACGTCGGGGGAGGGCCAAGCACTTCGATCTTTTCGGCAGGCAGGGCGGGATTGACGTCCTTCCAGGTCTCGTAGGGATTCGGAACGAGATTGTCCCCGCCGGCCGGGTCGGGAACGTTCTTCGCCAGCGCCAGGAAGATGTCCTTCGTCGTCAGCTCGTACTGGGCCGACTGCCTTGAATTTGCCAGGGCAATGCCGTCGTAACCAATTTTCGCCTCGACGATTTCAGTGACGCCGTTCCCGGCACAGTTGTCGATCTCCGACTGCTTGATGCGGCGCGAGCTGTTGGTGATGTCCGGATGTTCCACGCCCACGCCGGCGCAAAACAGCTTGAGCCCGCCACCGGAACCGGTCGACTCGATCTTGGGAGTCTTGAAACGCGTGCTTTTCCCGAAGTTTTCCGCCACCACCGTGGCAAAGGGATACACCGTCGAAGATCCCACGATACTGATGTAATCACGGGCGTATGCGTTGCCGCTGAGCCCGATCAGGGCGACAGCAGTGACTGAAATGACGTATTTGTACATGTGAATTCCACCTCATTGATATGAAAACCGACCAAATACCTGGCCGGTCAGTAAGCAGGTCAAGTCTAGGAGGGCTGGATGACAGTTTGATTATGGTTGGATGACAGTTTTGTGACGGTTGTGATCGGAACGGTGCATGCCGTGTACGCCCGGCGTTCAGGCACGGCCTGCATAGGCTTCGGACGCCGTCGTATAATCAGGCTCCTTGCAGGAATCGGGTAGAGAGTGGTGGAGGTTCGCGTCGTGCGCGGCAGGGTTTGGAAAACCGTCCAGTTGATAGCGTACTCGATCGCACTCCTGGGCTGGCACTGGGGCGATCTGCAAGCCGGAACCAGGCCAACCGATCCCCCGTCTTCTCCCGGAGCCCCGGCGACAGCGAAGTTCGAACCGGCGCATGGCCAGGTGATCGTTTTAATCGGCCAGGACAACCAGTCGGTGGGGGGAACCGAAACCCACCGGGACGGATACGTCGACCACATCGGTATCCCCGGCGGCGTCACCCACTACGTGTATTTCGCAGAGGGCGCGACCAACGCCTTCGGCTATACTTTCGAACGCGGCAGCGTGGATGGATTGAACAGCGAAACGACCTGGGGCGCCGGACCCATGTGCATGCGCTGTTACCTGGAATCCCCGAAACTGCAGGACACCGCCGTCCACCTGTCCATCTCGATGGAGTTCAATTCGGAGGACCGGGTCGCCAGCGGGGAATATGACCACCTGATCGATGAACTGGCGGCCTTCCTGGCGGAATTCAGCCAATTCCCTTTCTACATTCGCATCGGTTACGAATTCGATGGTTCCTGGAACGATTACGATCCCGGAAATTTCAAACGGGCCTGGCGCCGGATCGTGGACGGATTGCGCGCTGCCGGCGTAGACAATTTCGCCACGGTCATGGCCTCTTCGCGCCACCACGTTCCCCGGGAATTGTGGGACGAGTATTGGCCGGGCGACGACTACGTCGACTGGCTGGGCTACAGCTACTGGCACTACGAACCGGCGGGAAACGTTGTGCTGGAACTGGCCAGGGAGAAAGACAAGCCGGTCATGCTGGCGGAAGTGACACCCCGCGGAATGTTCCTGAATCTGCTGCAGGGCATGGTGATCGGGGACTGGTACAAGACCCTGTTCGATCACGTCGAGGCCCATCCCGACGTGATCAAGGCGCTCGCCTACATCAACGCGAACTGGGACGCCCAGCCCATGTGGCGCGGCCGGGGCTGGGGTGATACGCGGGTGCAGGTCAACGAGGATGTCACCGCGTGGTGGACCGAAAAAATGGCCCGGCCCGGATACCTGCATGGCCCCGAGGGCCTGTATCAGGCCATTGGTTTCGATCCGGGTCCGGAATAGGCCTGGTCAAACGTCTTGCCTTCGGGTGGGCATTTCCGTCAACATGTCCTTCCCATGAAGACTCCGGCTGCGAGTAAAGTCCTCGATTCGATTGGAAACACCCCCCTCGTCGAGTTGAAGCGGATAGTTCCCAACGACCATGCGCGAATACTGGTCAAGGTGGAGGGCCACAACCCCACCGGCAGCATGAAAGACCGCATGGCGCTGAGCGTTATCGAGGGTGCAGTTTCCTCGGGCCGGCTCAAGCCCTCCGGCCGTGTCGTCGAGTACACCGGGGGCAGCACGGGTACGTCCCTGGCTTTCGTGTGCGCCGCGCGCGGCTTCGACATCACGGTGGTGAGTTCCGACGCTTTCAGCCGGGAAAAGCGCGACCACATGAGGGCGCTGGGCGCCCGGCTGATCGAAATCGAAAGCGAAGGCGGCAAAACCACGCGGGCCCTGATCGAAGCGATGATCGCCCGTGCTGCCGAATTGAGCGAAGCGCCGGGCGCGTTTTTCGCCGACCAGTTCAACAATCCCGACGCCGCGGCCGGTTACGCCCCGCTCGCCCGGGAAATATTGCAGCAGACCGGTGGCGCCGTGGATGCCTTCGTTCAGTCCGTCGGCACGGCGCAGTGCTTCCTGGGCGTTTCGCGCATATTGAAAGAACAAGGCGCCACGATGGTCGCAGTTGAGCCCGCCGAATCCCCAGTCCTCTCGGGCGGCGACGCGGGTGCGCACAAGATCGAGGGGGTCGGTCCCGGTTTCGTGCCGCCGATGTGGTCGGTGGACCTGGCAGACGAGATCCTGCTGGTTTCGACGTCCGAAGCGGTTGCAATGACCCGCCGCCTGGCACGAGAAGAGGCGCTGTTCGCCGGCACTTCATCCGGAGCCAACGTGGTCGCCGCACTGCGGGTGGCCGCCCGCCTGGGCCCGGGGGCGACGGTCGTGACCCTGCTGTGCGATTCGGGCCTGAAATACCTTTCAACGCCTGTTTATTCCTCCGCGTAAAAAGCAAAAAGAGGTCGGATACATTTTTGCCTTTTTACGCGACCCCTTTTCACGTTGACCCCGGTCATGGCGTTCGCCTGCCGAAAGGCGCAAATTCGAGGGTGGATCTCGGCGTTCGGCCCGACGGTGGCTTGTGCGTGTCTTCCGGGATCTGCAGGTCGACCGCCATCGGCACCGGACACGGATCCTCTCCTCTCAATCATCAGGAGGGTGTGTCATGAAACGATTCCTTATTTACATCTTTGCACTGGCGGCGGCCCTGGCCAGCGCGGACGCATTCGCACGCGGACCCGCTGACAAAGTCACCGGGGACTTCACCCACGGAAACTGCGGGGAATGCGTTCCCGGGGACGAGTTGCTCTTCGTGTGGCACAAATTCATATCGGCCCATGAAGCCTTCGGCAAACGGCCTCAGAAAGGATTACTGTTTTCCTGGAACGACGACGGCCGCTGGTTCGAAATGGACTTCAGGGACGCGCACAACACCTGCGTTCACATCGATATGGACGGACACGTCCGCACGGGCGGACTGGCCAGTGACGGCAACGCCGCACAGGTCGGCCGCTACTTCGGCCTCGAGTTCAATGACAATGGCGAACCTGCGTATTTCGTCGATGACGGAGCGACGATCCGCTTCAGCCGCGACTACTGGTCCGAGGCAGCCCGGCTCGCGTTCCTCGAATGGTGTGAAACGGGCGAATTGCCCGGACCGGACGCCGGTCTCAACGGCCTGGCCGTCTGGCCGCACATCATCATCCGGGGCAATGTCCAGGTTCACAACGCACCGGGGGACGGCGACTGACCGCATTCTGAAGCACTGAAATCGCCGAGGGGCGACGGTCGAGAAACCTTTTCAGTCGGCTATACTGAAAAGACCTGTTTTACCCGGAAGTAAAGAGGAAATGCGGAATATGTCCGCACACAATCTGAAGGCATGCATTCGCCGGTCGGTCGGACTTCTGGCGGGGCTCGGCCTGTTGTTGACTTGCCTGAACGCCGGCGCCGAAACCGTCGAACCGGACGAGAACGGCTGGGTTGCCTACGAACCACCGGTTCGGACTCCCCTGTGGATCCAGGATCCCTGGACCGGCAAGAGTGTCCTCACCGACGTCGGCGAGCCGAATACCTCGCTGTGGAACGGAAAGCGGATCACGGACTACGAGGAAAGCCTCAATGCCGACATGGCGCCGCCGCTCGGCATCCTGACCATTGAAAGTCTGGATATCAACGTTGCCATTTACAACGGCACGGACGAACTCGTCCTGAACCGCGGCGCCGGGCGTATCAAGGGAATGGCCCGCCCGGACGAAGACGGCAACCTGGGCATCTCGGGCCATCGAGACGGTTATTTCAGGGTCCTCAAGGATATCCAGATTGGCGACCAGATCGAGATTCAGACCGCCACGGGAATTCAGGGCTACGAGGTGTCCTCGATCGATATCGTGCCGAAGAGCGATGTCTCCGTACTCACGAAGTCGAATGAGAAAATGATGACCCTGGTGACTTGCTACCCCTTCTACTTTGTTGGGAATGCGCCCAAACGCCTGATCGTAAAAGCGAACGCGACGGAGTTCCACCCCGACTCGACGGGGGAATAGCCGCTCAGGCAGCCTCCGGGTGTTCCTCGCGAATTTCCTCGCGCCATTCGGAGAGGTTCAGCTCGATGGCCCAGAAGCCGGCGATCCACAGGAACTGGTCCCAGGCCCACACCCAGTGCCCCGCCCAGACCCAGAAAGCCGCGTGGACGAACAACACGGCGTACCCCAGCTTGGCGGCATGGCTGACTACCATGAGCACCCCCCCGGTGACGTCGCGGTTCTGCAACCAAACGGCCAGTTCGATGGCCCAGACCACGAAAAGCCACATGAGGGCGTCCTGGAAATCCACCCAGACGTGCTTCTTCTCGAGCGCCATGCCTTTACGGTCGGTAATGACCGAAGGCTCGAGCATGTAGAATTCCGTGTCATCCGAGAGCACCCTGCAATTTTCCGGGGTGATGATCTCGTAACGGTAGTTGTAGCCGAATGAAATTTCCTGGTCCGCCACCTGGCACAATTGGGTGACCTCCATGGAGCGTTCGACGGCAGTCGTGTCCGTCAGGGCGCTGATCCGCGCAACAACGGTATGGAGCAGGAAAACGTAGCAGACCAGCCGCAGCCCGTGGATGCTCCACCGCACCCACCGCTTCTCCAGCGCGTCCTCGAGCGCGTAGGTCTCGAGTTCGAACATAAACAGCAGGCCGAACCAGGCGAATTCGTCGATGGTGGTGGCGAATTCCTCGGCCCACTGCATGAAGGTGCCACCCTGGCGCAGGGTGTGTGATGAGATGTAGGCCTCCTCGACCGCGTAATAACCCCAGTTGAGCAGCAACAGGGAATATATGGTCCACTTGACCAACTGGCCCTTGTCCAGTCTCCGCCAGCGCGCGGCGAGGCTGGTGTCGGCGATCTCCTGCAAGCAACATTCCCCGATGTGATTCCGGCAAATCATAACCCATCGGACAAGCGCCTGGCTGGCAAAGCAATTTTTGCGCGGTTGATTTGATTTCGGACGTACAGGCGCGGGAGATCCTGAGATGATGCCGGCGACGCGAAGCGGTTCGACGCCATCGTCATCGGAGCCGGCCACAACGGACTGGCCAACGCTGCCTACCTGGCGAAGGCGTGCCTGGAAGAAGAAATTTGGCCGGAAATCCACTACCAGAGGGAGCTGCGACAGTGCAGTTAGATTGCGCTGCCCGGTTCAGAAGAAGCCGTTTTGGGCTCCTGAACGTGTGCGCGCCACGCCGCCGCCAGATTTCTGATTCGATCATCCTGTCCGGCTTGCAGTAGGATATGAGTCCCCGAACACCCGATCAGAGGCTGATATGCACGCTACTGATTTCGTTGAAAGCTACTTCGACGCCTGGAATCATCGTGACGCGCGGATGGTGGCCGATCACCTGACCATCGACGGGACATACTGCGATATTCCGGATCAACAGCAGCTGTCCCGGGACGAGCTGGTATGGAACCTGGCCGGTTATTTCGACGCAAACAAGCACCGATACGAAATGATCGGGGAAATCCTGACCGGAAGCGGCTGCATCGCATTCCGCTACCGTGTCTTGCCGTCCAATACTCCGGAGAAGACATTCTCCGGCGCTGAATTCGTCACACTGGACGGCGACGGCGCTCTCCGAATCCTCGACTATTACGGTGAACCGGGCGCCGATGCGTCCCCGGTAGTTCCAGATGCCGGTGGTGGAGGCCGCCCGAAATATGCCCGTTCCGGGCTGAGCGACGAACAGATGGAAGCATACAGAAACCGTCTGACCAGCTTGGTTCGGGACGAGCAGATTTTCCTCAGGCCCGATCTCACGCTTCCCGTTCTGGCCGAACATGTGGGATGCTCCGTGAACCACCTCTCGCAGGTCATCAATTCCAGTTTCGGCACGAGCTTCACGAATTACCTCAATCGATACCGGGTCGAGCACGCCAGGCAATTGCTGATGCAGGAAGAAAACCGGCAGCGTTCGGTGCTGAGCATCGGTTTCGCCGCCGGATTCAATTCACACTCCTCGTTCTATTCATCCTTCAAAGAGGCATATGGCCAGCCTCCCGCTCGATTCCGCCGGGATCGAGAGCACCCGGGAGACACTCGTTGACCACCCGACTCTGTTTGGCGGCGGTCTTCGTGGCGTTTTCGCTGAGCCATCAGGGCCTGTCCGCAGCCGGCCCGAGTGACGTCGCTGACATCACCAACTACCTGGAATATTCCGACTCCTTCTCCAGCGCCGGCCAGCCCGGTAAAAAACAGCTGAAGGCCGTGAGAGAAGCCGGGTTCGAACGCGTCGTTTTTCTCGCCTTCAGCGACCACGATGAATCCATCCCGGACGAAGACCGGATCGTGAAGGAACTCGGCATGGAATACATCCATATCCCGGTGGACTGGGAGGCGCCCACGCTGAGCGACTTTTACGCTTTCGCGGCGGTTATGAAGCAGAATCCGGATAGCAAGACCCTGGTGCACTGTCAGGTTAATTTCCGGGCCTCGGCTTTCAGCTTCCTGTACCGGGTGCTGTATGGAGGCATCCCGATGGACCAGGCCAAGGACGATATGAATTCCGTCTGGGTGCCCAACGCTACCTGGCGCGAATTGATATTCACGGTCCTGGAAGAAAACGACCGCTCTCCCCATTGTGACGGCTGCCTGTGGCAGCCCGACTGAAACGGGCCTCAACACCCCGCGCACTCTTCGACAGAAATGGAAAAACGACATGGCATCCCGAATCAGAAAAATTGCAGGCATTCTGCTGATCCTGGTAGTGATTTCACTAACGGCACTGGCGCTGGTGCTGAGCCACGACTCGCCCTGCGAACCATTCGCCGCGCCTGACGGCCAAACGGGCCTGATGAAAGCAGTTCGCTACCAATGTTACGGCTCCGCCGACGTGCTCGAATACGGGGATGCCGACAAACCGGCCCCCGCCGAAAACGAAGTTCTCGTCAAAGTGCATGCTGCAGCGGTGAATCCGCTCGATTGGCACTATATGAGGGGCTCGCCGTACATCATGCGGCTGGGTTCAGGCCTGGGTAAACCGAAGGACAGCCGCCTGGGTGTCGATTTTGCCGGCGTAGTGGAGGCCGTCGGCAAAAACGTGAAGCGGTTCAAGCCGGGCGACGAAGTCTTCGGCGGAAGAGGCGGCGCATTCGCCGAATATCTTACCGTACCCGATGACCGGGCCGTGGTGCTCAAGCCGGACAATGTCACTTTCGCGGAAGCGGCTGCCGTTCCGATTGCGGCGATCACCGCGCTTCAGGCCTTGCGTGACAAGGGAAATCTCCAACCGGGGCAGAAAGTCCTGATCAACGGCGCCTCCGGAGGCGTGGGCACGTTCGCGGTGCAGATCGCCAAGGCAATGGGCGCCGAAGTCACCGGCGTCTGCAGCACGCGTAACCAGGAATTGGTCCGCTCCATCGGGGCCGACCACGTGATTGATTACAAGCGGGAGGACTACACCGAAAGCGGCGAGACGTACGACTTGATCATCGACATGGTTGGGAACCACTCACTCTTGAAAAACCGAAGAGCCCTTGATCCGGAGGGGACGCTCGTTATCGTCGGCGGATCGGGCGGCGACTGGCTCGGCCCGCTGACCCGGCCGTTCGGGGCGGTCCTGCTTTCGCCATTCGTGGGCCAGGAGTTCGTGATGCTTATGGCTCAGATGAAGCAACAGGACCTCGCGACCCTCGGCGGCCTGATGCAGGATGGATTGCTTAGACCGGTGATCGACAGGCATTACAGCCTGGCCGAGGTTCCCGAGGCGATTCGCTATTCCGAGGAGGGCCACGCGCGCGGAAAAATCATTATAGACTTGCAGTGACGTTTGCAGGCATAACGACTGAAGAGGTATAGACATGCTGATTATCGCAGCCAGGAAACAGCACCAGGAGTGAAATGAATCTGAAGATCGTGTCCGACTTTGCCTGCCCCTGGTGCTTAATCGGTAAGCGCCGGCTGAGAAAGGCGATGGAGAAGAGGCCGGACCTGGATATTTCGGTCTCCTGGCGGCCCTTCCAGCTCAATCCCGACATGCCGCGGGAAGGCCGCAACCGCCAGGAGTACTACCGTGACAAGTTTGGTGAACAGGGCGCCGGCGACTTGCGCAGTAACCTGGACCAGGCCGGAGCCGAAGAAGGGATCGTGTTCGGCTACGATGAAGACGCTGTCGCGCCCAACACGCTGTCCGCCCACGTTCTGATGCAATGGGCAAGCGAGGACCCCGCCATCGACGAAGATATGCTGTCGGAAAAGCTCTTCAAAGCACACCTGGTGGACTGCGAAAATATCGGTCATCACGGGGTGCTGGCCCGCATTGCCGGAGAGGTGGGTATGGACAGGGATCAGGTTAGCGTTGACCTTGCCGCGGGCAAAGACGAGGACGCGGTGCAACAGCAGATCGGCCAGGCAGTGGCCCTGGGCGTCAACGGCGTAC
>CAJIBJ010000013.1_pt1 | contig 22381 bp, 23 predicted proteins | sample 9199331 | NCBI WGS metagenome assembly CAJIBJ01 (sample SAMEA7708300, study PRJEB35096) | sediment metagenome | biome: marine neritic benthic zone biome [ENVO:01000025]; feature: sediment [ENVO:00002007]; material: shallow marine sediment [ENVO:03000034] sea grass bed [ENVO_01000059] ... | reverse complement strand
GATCATCATCGGCAAGGCCAACCTCAGCGAATGGGCCAATTTCAGATCGGAGCGGTCCTCCAGCGGATGGAGCGGCGTGGGCGGCCAGGCCCGGAATCCACACGACACGACGCGCTCGCCCTGTGGCTCCAGCTCGGGATCGGCCGTTGCGGTGGCAGCCGGCATGGTTCCGCTGGCCGTCGGAACCGAGACCAATGGTTCGATCATCTGCCCCGCGGCCGTCAATGGCATCGTCGGAATCAAACCCACGGTGGGTCTGGTCAGCCGCAGGGGCATCGTCCCCATCGCGCACAGCCAGGACACGGCCGGACCGATGGCCCTGAACGTTCGTGATGCCGTCTGGTTGCTCAATGCGATGGCTGCCCGCGATCCCCTGGACCCGGCCAGCCCCGCTGGGACCGTGTACTTCGATCGTGACTACTCCAAGGCGCTGCGGGTCGATGGCTTGCACGGAAAGCGCATCGGAGTGGTCCGTTCACTGGCAGGTTTTCACGAGGACGTCGACCGGAATTTCGACCGCGCTCTGTCCGACCTGTCATCCGCGGGCGCCGAAATCATCGACGATCTCGCCTTTCCGGAGTATCCCGAAGACTTCGGGACGTACGCTTACGATGTGCTGCTCTACGAATTCAAGCACGACCTGAACCGCTACCTGGAATCGCTGACCGGGCCCGCAGGGCAATTGACGCTGCACAAGCTGATCGATTTCAACCGGCAGTATGCCGAGGTGGAAATGAAGTGGTTCCGACAGGAAATATTCCTGAAAGCGCAGGACAAGGGCGGACTGGAAACGGAAGAATACCGGCGGGCGCTGGACCTCGTCCAATCGTTCAGTCGCAACGGAATCAACGGGCTCCTGGAGGAGCATGCGCTGGATCTGCTGGTTTCACCGAGCAATACGCCGGCGTGGAAGATCGATCGCATCGTGGGCGACCATTTCCTGGGCGGAAGCAGTTCTTTCCCGGCCCGTTCAGGCTATCCGCACATCACGGTGCCAATGGGATTCGTCCACGGACTGCCGGTTGGTATTTCCTTCTATGGCAACGCGTTCTCGGAACCGGCGTTGATCGAGGCCGCTTACGCCTATGAACAGGCCAGCCGGCGGGCACGGCCGCCGCAGGGCTTTGGAGGCTGGCGCGAGGCGGTGTCAGAAAACGCCGGGAACCAGGATCTTTCGCCCGGCGGGATAGTCGCCGAACCGCTCACGGTACCAGCGATGGTTGGAGACGGCGCGCGGTGCGAGATTGCAAATGGTGAACAGGGCGAAAGCAGCGCCTGCCAATGACCAGGTCATGATGGCCCATCCGGTCCATTGCACGATTTCGCCGAGGTAGTTCGGCGAACTCACCCAGCGAAACATCCCGCCCCGGGGAATGCGATAGACGGTCTCGCCGGGTTCCCTGAGCGCCCGGATCGTCCGGTCCGCCTGGAAATGCATGGCGAATCCGGCGAGAAACACAATGGCGCCCAGGAAGAAATGAAGCGACGGGAACGGGACCTGGTTCTCGGCCGCCTTGATCAGGGCGGCCGCATTGTTGTAGCCGTTCAGGCCATTGAACGTGATGGCGAACAGCACCAGCAGCGCCGGAAAAGTCCGGTCGGACGGATGCATCAGGGCGGGGAACACCAGGGTCCGGTAGCCATAGTGAAAGACCCAGAAGCACAGCGGAACCCATGCTTGCGGCATATTGCGAGCCGGGCTGAGCAGGACCAGAACAGGGAGCACCAGAATCGCCGGCAGTTCCATGAGCGCCCAGGCAGTGCGGTTGGGCAGCGTCGGGCCCCAGCCGGACTGGTAATGTCGGCCATAGGGGGCGGTTACCCACAACAGGCTGAGCAACACGATGGGGCACAGCGCGAACTGGATCAGGAGCGGCGGATTCATTGAGGCATCTTGCCAGAAATCCGATAAGATGCGCCAATGAAAACCTTCATCCGGAAACTTCATCGCTGGCTGGGACTGCTGATGGCGATTCAGATCATCGCCTGGATGGCGAGCGGCCTGTATTTCAGCCTCATCCCGATCACGGAAATCCGCGGGGAGCACCTGACAAGGCCCGTGGAATCCGTAGCGCCCGGACAGCTTGCCGGGCTGTTGCAACCCGGGAGTCTGAAACGCCTGTTCGACGAAGAAATAGGAACAGGCTGGAGCCTGGACAGCCTGCGTACGATCAGCATGGGCGGGAAGGCTTATTGGCGCGTGGAAGGGGAAAGGGACGGCGAGCCGTTCCGGCGCCTGGTTGCTGCTGATGGCGGGAGTATCGTGTCACGCCTGTCGGAAGACCAGGCGGCCGCGGTCGCCGCAAACTGGCTTCGGCAGCCGGTCGAGCCGGTTGCCGTCGCGTGGGTCGAGACCGCCGAAGCGGGCTCGGAATACCGCGGGCGGGATTTGCCGCTTTGGCGGGTGGATTTCACCGGACCGGAACCGGTCAGCCTGTATCTCGATCCCTGGACGGGGGAACTGTTGGCGCGCCGCACCGATCGCTGGCGAATTTTCGATTTCCTGTGGATGCTGCACATCATGGATTTCGACACGCGCGACGATTTCAACCACCCCCTGCTGCAAATCGCGGCCGCGCTCGGCCTGATCATCGGGCTCAGCGGCGTGGTGTTCTGGACGATGACGACGAAGCTGTTCCGCCGTCGCCGCCTGATTCCGGCCCCTACGGAATGAACTGCAGCACCTTGGCCCCGCGAATCCGGCCCTGCTTGAGTTCCAACAGGGCGCGGTTGGCTTCTTCCGGCGCGTAGGCGCTTACGTGCGGGCGCAGCGGGATTTCCGCGGCAAGCCGCAGGCTTTCACGGACGTCCCGGCGGGTGACATTGGCCACGGTGCTCAGTGATTTCTCCCGCCACAGGTGACGCTCATAGTCGATTTCGCTCAGCAGGCCTCGGTCTTCAGCTTCCTTTCGGATCGCGTTGATCACCAACCTGCCTCCCGGTGAGAGCGCCTCCATGGCCGCCAGGACCGGCAGCCACGCGGGCGTGGTGTCGATGATGGCATCCAGGCCGAAGCGGGGGCGGTCGGTGGTCTCGCCTGTCCAGGCGGCGCCGAGCTCCGAGGCGAATTCGCGCTCTTTCTCGCTGCGGGCGAAAACGCAAACGGGCGAATCCGGGTAGAGGTGGCGCGCCATTTGCAGCACCAGGTGTCCCGAGGCCCCGAAACCGGTCAGGCCGAGACCCTGTCCGTTTTCCAGGCGGCACAGCATCAACGCCCGGTATCCGACCGCCCCGGCGCAGAGCAGGGGAGTCGCCTCCAGGTCCCCGATTTCCGGCGGGATGTCATGGGCGAACGCTTCGGGCACGGTCATGTATTCCGCGTAACCGCCTGGCGCGTCACGGCCGCAGGCGACAAAGTAAGGGCAGAGATTCTCCCGTCCTTCCCGGCACCAGTGGCACTCGCCGCAGGCTGAGTGGATCCACGCAACCCCCACGCGCTGGCCCACCCGTTCCAGCCGGCAGGCAGTGCCTTCGCCCACCACGGTCCCAACCACCTGGTGTCCCGGCGTCATCGGCAGCCTGGGCGGGGGGGTCCGTCCCTCGATTTCATCGAGTTCGGTGTGACAAACGCCGCAGGCGTGCACCCGGATCAGGAGTTCCGAGTCGCCCGGCGATGGCAATGGTATCCGGTCCGCGCCCAGCGGCGGGTTGCCGGATTCGATCGCGCCGAGACGGTGAAACCGCATGGCGAGCATTTCGTTGGTGCCGGTATTCATGTTTCCATCATAGTTCCCGCCGACGAATTCGCCATTGACCGGAGTCATTCCCTTTCGGGCCGCCGGTTCTTACAATGGAAACTGGGCAATCATCCGAGAACGGAGAAGATTATGTCCGGTTACAAGAGAATTGCTGTGGCGATCGATCTGAGCAGTGAATCTTCTGCCGTGATGAAGCGAGCGCTGGACGTTGCGGCAACGGATAGCGAAATTCACCTGATCTATGTTCAGGAGCCCATGGATTCTGTGTACATGGGCGTGGTGCCCTACGGCCCGGTTTTCGTCGGCATGGACGAAGTCGAGGAGAACCTGAAGTCCGAATTGAAGCAGAAGCTCGATGGCATCGGTGAAGCGGCCGGTATCCCGGGTTCCTGCCGTCATTTTCTCAACGGCACCCCGGCGCGTGAAATCCGTCGCTTCGCCGAAGAGAACGAGATGGACCTGATCGTGCTGGGAACGCACGGTCAGAAAGGCGTGCAGCTCCTGCTCGGCGCAACTGCGAATTCGGTACTGCACGGTTCCAGTTGTGACGTTCTGGCGGTTCGTGTTTTCGAAGCCGAATAGTTGAACTTTACCTGGATCGCCATTTTTTTCCTGGTGCTGGCCTGGTCCGGCTGGCGTCCGCACGACTACCCCACATGGTGGCTGGAGGTCGCCCCGGCGCTGATCGCGCTTTTCGTGCTCTTGATAACGCGCCGGCGTTTCCCGCTGACTTCGCTCGCCTACTGGCTGATTCTGCTGCACGCCGTCATCCTGATGATCGGCGGGCATTACACCTACGCGGAAGTTCCCGCCGGTGACTGGCTGCGCGACTTGATGGGCGGCGACCGCAATAATTACGACAAGCTGGGGCACCTCGCACAGGGCTTCATTCCCGCGATTGTCATCCGCGAAATCCTGGTCCGGAACCAGGTCGTGGCCAGAAGGGGCTGGCTTTCACTGCTCGTGGTCAGCATCTGCCTTGCCATCAGTGCCGTATACGAGTTGCTCGAATGGTGGGTGGCCCTGTTGAGCGGGGAGGCGGCAGATTCCTTCCTCGGAACCCAGGGCTATGTCTGGGACACGCAGTCCGACATGTTCCTGGCTTTACTGGGGGCCAGCCTGGCCCTCGCTTTTCTTGGCCGTGTGCATGACCGCCAGATTCGTGCGATTGAATCCTGACTGTTTCGAATACCACCCCTCTTTCCTGCACTGCCACGAAGCGGACGGTTTTCTGCAAACGCTCTGGAATGAATTGAACTGGACCCAAAGGGAAATCCGGATGTTCGGCCGACGGATCTTGCAACCCCGGTTGATCGCGTGGCATGGAGATCCTGCAGCGGTTTACGAATACAGCGGCCTGACGCTCAGCCCCGAACCCTGGCATCCGGCTTTGTCGATGCTGCGGGACCGTGTCGTCGCATTCACCGGTCGACCGGCCAACGCCGTGCTGGCCAATGCCTACCGCGACGGGAATGACAGCATGGGATGGCACAGCGACGATGAACGGGAACTGGGCGATCGACCCTTCGTCTCGTCCCTGAGCCTGGGCGCCGAACGCCGCCTGCTACTGCGCGAAAAAGGCAGAAAATCGAGTGGGATCACGCTGGAACACGGCAGCCTGCTCGTCATGAAGGGCGATAGCCAGCAGCTTTACCAGCACGCCCTGCCCAAAACCCGGCGGACGGTCGGATTGCGGATCAATCTAACTTTTCGGGAAATCCGGGCTCAGGCGCCGGTCTGACGGATGCCGCTCTCCGGCACCGGCCGGTGCTTGCCGGCGCCGAAACGCCGGACGACCTTCGCGAGTATTCCTTCGCTGTCCAGGCCGGCCTGGTGGAGGCACTCTTCACGGGTGGCGTGCTGGATGTAGCTGTCGTCCAACCCGATGTTCAGGATGTCCGCGGCGACTCCTTCGGCAGCCAGGAGTTCGTTGATTCCGCTGCCGGCGCCGCCTGCGACCGCGTTCTCTTCGACCGTCACCAGATGCACGTGGCGCGCTGTGGCCGACAGGATGGCCTCCCGGTCCAGTGGCTTGACGAATCGCATGTTGATCAAGGTTGCATCCAGTTGCTCGGCCACGCTCCTGCAGGGCTCCACCATGCTGCCGAAAGCGAGGATGGCGATGTCCTTGCCCTGGCGCAGCGGCAGGGATTTGCCCAGGGGGATCAACGTCATTTTCTTCTGGACTTCGACTCCCGGACCGCGGCCGCGCGGGTAACGTACGGCCGCAGCGCCCTGGTGCCGGAATCCGGTGTTGAGCATCTGCCGGCATTCGTTCTCGTCGGACGGCGCCATGATGACCAGGTCCGGGATGCAGCGCAGGAAGCTCAGGTCGAAGCTGCCGGCGTGGGTCGGGCCGTCCGGGCCCACCAGCCCGGCGCGGTCGATGGCGAAGAGCACGGGAAGATCCTGCAGGGCCACGTCATGGATCAACTGGTCGTAGGCCCGCTGCAGGAAAGTGCTGTAGATGGCGACGACCGGGTGCGAGTCCTCGCAGGCCATGCCCGCGGCGAGCGTGACACTGTGCTGCTCGGCAATGCCGACGTCAAAATAACGTTCGGGAAACCGTTCGTGGAATTCGACCAGCCCGGATCCTTCGCGCATCGCCGGCGTGATGGCCAGCAGTCGCGGGTCTTCCTCGGCCATGTCGCAGATCCATTCGCCGAACACATCGGTGTAGGTCGGCCTGGGTTTCACGGCAGCCTTCTTGCTCACCACGCCCTCTTCCGGGTCGAAGGGGCCCACGGCGTGGTACTTGACCGGGTCTTTTTCAGCGGGCTCGTAGCCTTTACCCTTCTCGGTGATCACGTGCAGCAGGTTCGGTCCGTGCACATCCCGCGCCGTGCGGATCGTCCGGACCAGCGTGGGAATGTCGTGGCCGTCGATCGGCCCGAGGTAATTGAAACCGAGTTCTTCAAACAACGTGCTGGGCATGACCATGCCCTTGATGTGCTCTTCCCAGCGACTCATGAAGCGCCAGGTGCGCGAATCGCGATGCATCAGGCTCTTGCTGCGTTCGCGGATGCCCGTCACGGTCGGTCCGCTCATCAGCCGGCCCAGCATCTTGGTCAGGGCGCCCACGTTGGGCGAGATCGACATCTGGTTTTCGTTCAGCACGACCAGCAGGTCGTTGTCCAGGTCACCGCCGTGGTTCAGCGCTTCGTACGCCATGCCGGCCGTCAGGGCGCCATCACCGATGATGGCGACGCATTTGCGGTCTTCACCGCGCAGGGCCGAGGCGGCCGCCATCCCCAGGGCCGCGCTGATCGAAGTGGAGGAATGCCCGGTGCCGAAGGTGTCGTATTCGCTTTCCGAACGCTTGGGGAAAGGCGCCAGCCCCTGTTTCTGCTTGATCGTCGTGATCAGCTTGGCGCGTTCGCACAGGATCTTGTGGGGGTAGGCCTGGTGGCCGACGTCCCAGACGATCCGGTCGTGGGGAGTATCGTAAAGGTAGTGCAAGGCGACCGTGAGCTCGACGCATCCGAGACCGGCGCCAAAATGGCCGCCGCTGGCCGCCACCGATTCGATCAGGAAACGGCGCAGCTCATCGGCGACCTGGAGCAGGGACTCTTCGTCCAGTTGCCTGAGGTCGGCCGGGGAGCCGATAGCGCTCAACAGTGGATAGTGCTGTTCGTTCATCCGCTCTATTTTAACGGTGCTTTCGGCGGGAAGCTATCGGTCCCGGCTGATGACATAGTCAGCCAGCCAGGCCAGGCAGTCCGTATCGCCGGGAATAGATTGCAGGTGAATAATGGCTTCGTCGCGCAACTTCCGGGCGCGTTTGCGGGAATTCTCCAGTCCGAGAATCGACGGAAACGTCGGCTTGTTCAACGCTGCGTCGGCCAGCGTGCTCTTTCCGATCAGCTCGCTGTTCCCGGTCACGTCCAGGATATCGTCGTGGACCTGGAAAGCAAGGCCCACACTCTCACCGTAAGACCCAAGGTGGCTCAGGGTTGTGCTGTCAGCGCCCGCCAGGATTCCCGGGGTCGTCACGGCCGCGGTAATCAATGCGCCGGTTTTGCGGCGGTGCATTGTAATCAGGGAGTCCTCGCTGATGACTTGTCCAACCGCGCTCAGGTCCAGCACCTGGCCGCCGGCCATTCCCTCGGAACCACAGGCATGCGCGATGGTGTTAACGGCCGTGAGGCTGTCCTGAAGGCCTGCCGGCAATTCACCGGCCAGCACTTCGAACGCCAGGGCCTGCAAGGCATCACCGGCCAGAATCGCCGTTGCTTCGTCGAACGCCTTGTGACAAGAGGGCCTGCCGCGGCGGACGTCGTCGTCGTCCATGGCCGGGAGATCGTCGTGGATCAGCGAATAGGCGTGTATCAATTCGACGGCCACTGCGACCGGGTCCAGGCGGTCCGCGGACAGCCCAAGGGCCTTGCCGGCCGCATAGGCGAGAACCGGGCGGAACCGTTTTCCGCCTGCCAGGGAAGCGTAACGCATAGCGCGGTGAAGCAGAACCGGTTCCCTGGATTCGGGCGGCAAGCGGCGTTCGAGCACGCCCTCGAACCGGTCCTGCCAGGCCGCAATTTCCCTGGCTGTTTCAGTCACCGGCGTCGAACGGCACAGCCGAGGCTTCGTCATCGTTGTCGATCAGCTCGCGCACGCTCTGCTGGGCCTGGTCGAGAACACCCTGGCAGTGGCGGGTCAGTTCGACTCCCCGCTTGAACTGTTTCAGGGAGTCGTCGAGACTCAGGTCTCCGGACTCCAGTTGTTCCACCAGGGATTCCAGTTCTTCCAGGGCTTTCTCAAAATCGGGTAATTCGTCGCTTTTCTTTTTCATCTCACAAGTTTCACGGTTGGCAATCCGCCCGTATCCGGGCGAGTACGGATGAGCTGGGACGCCACTCATAATTCAATTCGTATTCGAACAGCCAGGCCTTCAGACGGTGGTTCATGATCCAGTCACCCAGCGCCACGGGTTCGCCGTCCCACTCCAGGATCGGAATGCCGTCCCGCAGCCAGGGCGGGACGAACGCGGACTGGAAGAGCTGTTTAACACGGTGGCTGGGCCCATTGGGCAACAAACGGATACGGTCGCCTTCCTGGCGGGCGCGCACCACCCACCCATCCGGGATCGGCGCAGGATCGCCCACCAAGCGCAGATCACCCGAGTCGTGGCCCAGCGAAACCTCCATGCCGCTTTTCCATTCAATTTCAGGGCAGGCCAGGAACGGTTTTCGGCGATGTAGCCAGAGGTCGCGCTGGTAACGCTTGATCATCCAATCTTCCCACTGGACTTCCGCCTGGCTGGTGAGCTGTGCGCCCGCCACCTGGTCCAGGAACTCCCTCAGCCGGGCTTCGGGCAGGACGGGCACTTCGTGCCGGCGCAGCCACTGGCGCACGATCAGGGTCTGCATTTCCGGTTCCAGTTCGAGCAGCTTTTGCAGGGGCATCTTCAGCCGGTCCTGGATCAGTTCGCCGGACTGGTTCTCAATGAACACCGCCATCGCGCCAGCGCTGATGCGCGCGTTGCGCGCGGTCCGGGACAGGCGCCTGACCAGCCCCGGCCAACGCTGCTCCATCAGTGGGAACAATTCCTGACGCAGGTAATTTCTGTCGAAGGCCGTATCGTCGTTCGATGGGTCGGTCAGCCAGGGAATGCCCCGGCTTTTCAGGTACTTCTCCAATTCCTCGCGGTAGCGATCCAGAAGCGGCCGTGCGACCCATCCCTTCTCGAGATTGCGCAAATCAGGTATGCCAGCCAGCCCTTCGATCCCGCTTCCCCGCATCAGGTTGAGGAACAGGGTTTCCGCCTGGTCTTCGGCGTGGTGTGCCGTCAGGTACATTTCGCCGTCACCCAGGATCTCGGCCACCGCCCGATAACGGCAGTTGCGCGACTCTTCTTCCTGGCTGCTGCGTCTGGAGAGGTCGATTTCCAGTTTCTGCGAGCTGAAGGGGATGTCCCGTTCCGCGCAGAATGAACGGCAATGCTCCTGCCAGGCATCCGCGTCTTCGGCCAGGCCGTGGTGAAAGTGAATAGCGTGGATTGGCGCGGGCAAAGACTCCCGGCATTCCCACAGAGCCTGCAACAGCGCGGTTGAATCGGCGCCGCCGCTGAAGCCGACCCAGTACCTGGCGGGTTCCGGGAGGTGTGACAGGGCATCCAGCAGTTGTCGGCTGTCGAAAGTGGAGTCTGGTTTCACTCTGGCTTGGTCCGGCTCAGTCCTGGAACACTCCCATGTCCAACAGGCGCTGGTATCGCTCTTCGAGCAGTTGTTCCGTTGTCATCTGCTCCAGTTCGTCGAGTTGCCGTTTCAGGCAGTTTCCGATCCGTGCGGCGACCTTGGCCGGCAGGACATGCGCGCCGCCGAGCGGTTCGCGGATGACCTTGTCGATCAGGCCCAGGGCCTTGAGGTGGTCCGAAGTCATGCCGAGCGCACTCGCAGCTTCTTCCGCCTTGGCCGCGTCCTTCCACAGGATAGAGGCGCAGCCTTCCGGGGAAATCACCGAGTAGGTGCTGTACTGGAGCATATTGACCCGGTCACCGACGCCGATGGCCAGGGCGCCGCCGGAACCGCCTTCGCCGATGACCGTGCAGATGACGGGGGTTGGCAGACGCGACATCACCTGCAGATTCTTCGCGATGGCTTCGGACTGCCCGCGCTCTTCGGCGCCGACGCCCGGGTAGGCGCCGGGCGTGTCGATGAAGGTGAGCAGGGGCAGGTGGAAACGTGCGGCCATGTTCATCAGCCGGAGCGCCTTGCGATAGCCTTCGGGGCGAGGCATTCCGAAATTACGGAAAATTTTCGCCTTGGTGTCGCGGCCCTTCTGCTGGCCGATGAACATCACGGCTCGACCGCGGAATTTCGCCAGCCCGCCCACGATGGCGTGGTCGTCCGCGAACGCGCGGTCGCCGTGCAGTTCGTGAAACTCGTCGAAAATCTTCTCGACGTAATCAAGCGTATAAGGCCTCAAAGGGTGCCGGCTGAGTTGCGATATCTGCCACGGTGTGAGGTCTTTGAATATCCGTTTGACCTTCAGTCGCATCTTTGACTGCAGGCGCTGGATTTCTTCGTCGAGATTCATGGCGTTGTCGGAGCCGACATTCTTCAGCTCGTCGATCTTGGCCTGCATCTCGGCTATCGGTTGCTCGAAATCTAGGTAATTGGAATTCATGGCACTGCTCAACCCGCTCAGCTTGCATTATAGCGTGTAAAAAGACCCTTATTGGGCAGTAGAGGGATCGAAAAGAACCTGCATTGAGCGGGGCACGGCCGAGAGGCGCCAGTTCGCCAGCGCCCAGTCCAGTGCATCCGGTACGCCAAGGCCGGCAGGGCAGGGCTGGCCCAGGAACTGGAGTGCCGTTGCAAGCGCCTCTTCCGGAGAGGTTTTTTCAAGCGGGTCGGATCCCAGTCGCTTGCTCAACTTCCGGCCGTCAGCACTCACGGCGACCGGGTGGTGGGCATAGACCGGCTGGTCCAGCCCAAGGCAGCGCTGAAGGTGAATTTGACGGGCGGTCGAGTCGAGCAGATCGGCGCCCCGGACAACTTCCGTGATGCCCTGGAAGGCGTCATCCACGACGACCGCCAATTGGTATGCCGCGAATCCATCCGCCCGCCGGATCACGAAATCCCCGACCGATTCGCCGAGGTTCTCCTCGATCGTTCCCTGGATCAGGTCGGTGAATCGTATGATTTCGTCTTCGACCTTGAGCCGCACTGTACGGGGCGATTTTCCAGCGGGAAGGCCATTTCTGCAGGTGCCGGGGTAGATGCCGGACGCGGGGAGATCGGAACGGCTGCAAGCGCATTCAAATGCCAGGCCCCGGTCCAGCAGTTGGGCCAAGGCCGCCTCGTAGGCCCCGGCTCTCCGGCTCTGGTAAAGCACGGGCTCATCGGAGCATAATCCAAATCGCCCCAACTCCTCGAGTATCCGGTCCGAGCTGCCCGGCACTTCCCGGGGCGGATCGATGTCTTCCACCCGGATCAGCCAGCGGCAATCGCACGAGCGGGCCTGCAGGTAGCTGGCAAGTGCAGCGACCAGCGAGCCGAAGTGCAAGTCTCCGGTGGGGGATGGGGCGAATCGTCCGATAGCAGGCATGGGGTCGAGTCTAACCCCTGCCTACCCCGCAATCACCTGTGAGGATTCCTTGAGGAAGGCGCCTGCGATCAGCTTGACGCCGCATTGCCAGAGGACGGCGAGGCTGGACGTGTCAGCCACTTCGTCCGCGATCACGCACACGTCGTGCGGTTCGGCCGCTTTGACGATCTTGCGCACGGCTTCCTGGTGTTTCGAATTGGCGGTCAGGTCATGCGTCAGTTCGGGCATGATCTTGACATAGGAGATTTCGAGATGCTCGAGCAACTGGCGCGAACGCCGTTCCTCGTCGAAGCGGCTGACCATCAACTTGCAACCGAGCGGGCCGAGTTCCTTCATCAGCCGCTCGGCGGGACGCAGGTTGGTATGCGCCGAGCTGGCATCGATCTGCAGGATGATGCGATTGCCTTCCACGCAGGCGGCTTTCATCTGGTTTGCAAACCAGCCCGGGAAGCCGTAATCGAGTATTGAATTGTTGCTCAATGTGATGATCTGCCGCTCTTCACTGTCGACGAAAGTTTTCAGCAGGCCGGGGATGACGTTCCGGTCGATGGAGCCGGCCAGGTCGTTCCGGTCCGCGGCGTCCTGGAATTCCTTCAGCGGATGGTCCCCGGACTCAACCCGCATGTAGGTAATGTTCTCCATGAGTTGCTCGCCTTCGCCGTCGAGGTCGACAATCGCCTGCTGCACGCTGTAGAAATCCTGGTTACCGAGGGCGAAGCGGATCCGGTCCAGCCATTCCTGCTCGCCTTCGATCGAAGCGACTGCCGTGAGTTGCGGGCGGTACGCCTGCATTTGATCTCCCTGCGCCGCGGCTTCGGCCTGGGCGGTGCGCGCATGGGCGATGACTTCCTGGGCTTTTGCTTTGAGCCGTCCGATGTCGGCCATGCCGATGCTGCAGGTCGAAGACAGCGCCCGGTCGCCGATCTCGATGATGTGACCACGATAGGCAGCCAGCAGGATTTCGCCGGCCTGTTCCAGTTCTCCGTGGGTAGCGCGCCGGACCAGTACCGCGAAGCCATGGTCCGAGATCCGGGCGGCCACGTCCTTGTCGGAAATGTTCTGCCGGATCACGCCGGCCAGGTCGGAGATGAAGGCGTCCATGGTCTCCACGTTGAGTTCGTCTCGAAGTCCGTCGATCCCGTCTGTTTCGACGTACAGCACGGCTGCCGTGCTTTCGGCGCTGCCTTCCTCGATGCATGCATTGAGCGCCGTGGAGAATGCCTGGCGGTTGTAGAGCTGGGTCAGCGGATCGATCTGGCGCATGCGCTCGAGCTCTGCCGCCAGTTCGTTAGCGGCATCTTTGCGCTGTACCATCATCTGGATGCAGTCTTCGCCGTCGAACCGGGCTGGTGAGAACGCGAGGTTTGCTTCGAAACTGCTGCCGTCGGGCCGCTTGACGTCAACCGCCAGCGGTTCGGTCGGAAACTGACCTTTGGAGAGACCCTTGAACAGGGCCTTGAGGTTGGTTTCTCCGGCATCGAGCAGTTCGAGCAGTGAAAGGCCGGCGATTTCGGAATCGTCCTTGACCTTGAGCGCCTCACGATACGTGCGGTTGGTATAGACATGCAGGCCTTCGTGCACATAGGCGATCGCATCGCGCGAACTGTCCAGCAACAGGTTGTAGCGGTGCTCCAGTTCCTCGACGTGTTGCCGACGCTGTTCGTTGTTGCGTTCCTGCTCGCTGCTCTGGACCAGGCGGGTGACCGACCTGGTGAGCAGGTTCTCATCTTCCGAATTGATGACGAAACAGGCCGTAGTCGACAGTTTTTGAACCAGTTTTTCCGGCTCGTCCATCGCCGTGAACAAAGCCAGCGGAACTTCGAATGCCGTAGCGAGTTCGTAGATCTCTTCCAGGGGCGCATCGCTGTCATCCGGGTCAGCGTAGAGCATGAGGACCGGTGTATCGTGATCCAGCGCGCGTTTCACTTCAGAACTTGTCTGTGCGTGTAATACGTGAATTTTAATTCCGGAATTACGAAGCAGGGAATTGATGCGCTCAGCGGACTCTGGCGATCGGTCTATGACTAGGAGATTAACGCTGTGCATCCGTAATAGGCCTCCATGCCCCTTACTGGTACCACATATTTAGCATACTTATCCATCTTTAATCAATAAATTACCAATGTTTTTAAAGACGGATTCAAGGCCAAAAGCGGCACCGCTATGGGATTGATTATCGCCGAAATCGATATGAATTGAAAACGGGCGGCTCGGTACATGGTGTCGCGCTTCTGTTCGCGTTATCATTCTGGTTTGATAATTGAGTGATGCGGCCCTCTCCATTCCGGGGTTTCGACGCATCGATTTTCCTTCAACGCGGAGGCCTCGATGGCGAGTTACAGCACCAACGAATTCAGGAGTGGCCTGAAGATCATGCTGGATGGTGACCCCTTCACCATTGTAGAGAACGAATTTGTAAAGCCCGGTAAGGGCCAGGCGTTCAACCGCGTACGCGTCAGGAACCTGAAAACCGGTCGCGTGATCGAGCGGACATTCAAATCAGGGGACTCGGTCGAAGCGGCCGACGTGTTCGAGATGGAGATGCAGTACCTGTACAACGACGGAGATTTCTGGCACTTCATGGATCCCGGTACGTACGAGCAGCACGCAGCCTCGAAGGCGGCCATGGGCGACGGAGCCAAATGGCTGAAAGAGGAAGACGTGTGCATGATGACCCTCTACAACGGAGAGCCGTTGAGCGTGACGCCGCCCAATTTTACCGAATTACGCATCGTGGACACGGATCCCGGATTGCGGGGCGATACCTCGGGCGGTGGCGGCAAGCCGGCCACTCTGGAAACCGGCGCCGTGGTCCGCGTGCCCCTGTTCGTCAACACCGACGAGGTGATCAAAGTCGATACCCGCTCGGGCGAATACGTGTCAAGGGTGAAGGATTAGTTGTCGACGCAGCTGATTCATGCCCGCTACACCATTCCGGTACGGCCGCGCCACGCCGTTTACGAAGACTATTGTGTCGCCGTCAGCAATGATTTGATACTTGACGTGCTGCCCGTTGCCGAGGCGCGCAGCCGCTGGCCGGATGCGAAAGTGGTGGAACTGCCCGACCACGTTCTGATGCCCGGATCGGTCAATGCCCACACCCATGCCCCGATGACCCTGCTGCGTGGCTATGCGGACGACATGGAACTGCACGTCTGGCTGAAAGAACACATCTGGCCGGCCGAGCGGGAGTTCGTGGGGCCGGAATTCGTGGCGGACGGCACGCGCCTGGCCATCGCCGAGATGCTGCGGGCAGGCACGACCTGTTTCAACGACATGTATTTTTTCGGGGATGCATCCATCGAGACCTGCCTGGAGGCGGGGATGCGGGCGAGCATCGGCATCACCATCATCGAAATGGAATCGGCCTGGGCGAAGGATGTCCGCGGCTACGTCGAGAAAGGGCTGCGCCTGCACCGGAAGTGGCAGGATGAACCACTGATCAGTTTCACCTTGTCGCCGCACGCGCCGTACACGGTCTCGGACGAGACCCTGAAGATGATCGCCGGGCTGTCGGACGAGCGCGGATTGCCGGTTCACATGCACTTGCTGGAAACCGAGTGGGAAATCAAGCAATCGCTGCAGCAGCACGATTTGCATCCGCTCTTGCGTCTGGAGCAACTGGGCCTGCTGGATTCCAGGCTCCAGGCCGTCCACATGTCGCAACTGTCGGCCGAGGACATCGACCGGCTGGCGGACGCCGGCGTTCACGTCATTCACTGTCCGCAGTCGAATCTCAAGCTGGCCAGCGGCATCTGTCCGCTGCCCTCATTGCTCAAAGCCGGCGTCAACGTTGCGCTGGGTACTGACGGGGCGGCCAGCAACAACGACCTGGACCTGCTGGCCGAAGCCCAGACGGCGGCCCTTCTCGCCAAGGGGATCTCCGGCGACGCGCAGGCAGTGAACGCTTTCCAGGTCATGGAGATGATGACCATCAACGGGGCGCAGGCGCTCGGACTGGCCGACCGCATAGGCAGCATCGAGTCCGGCAAGCAAGCCGACCTGTGCGCCGTTGACCTCAACGCGCCCGAGACCCAACCATTGCACCACGTGGTGTCCCAGTTGATCTACGCCGCGTCGAGGCGCCAGGTCAGCGATGTCTGGGTGGCGGGACGACGCCTGCTCGACAGCGGCGAGCTGACCACGATCGATCTCGACGAAGTCCTGGCTTCGGCCCGCAAGTGGCAGGCGCGGCTCGCCCGGCTGGAAGAGCGACTGCACCAGGACGTAAAGGAAGTGACGCTGTGAATACCCAAAGCGAACCGAACATCGACACCACTGAAAGGGAGAAATTTGATGCCGTCGCTTCGGGCTGGTGGGACCCGGAAGGCCCGTTCCGGCCGTTGCACGACCTGAACCCGGCACGCCTGAAATTCATTAGCGACCGTGCCGCCATCGACGGCGCCAAGGTGCTGGACGTGGGCTGCGGTGGGGGCATTCTGTCCGAATCCATGGCGCGCAAGGGCGGCCGGGTCAGCGGGATCGACGTGGCGCCGCGCGTGCTGTCGATCGCCAAACTGCACCTGCACGAATCGGGCCTGGAAGTGGGCTACCGGGAAATCACCGTGGAAGACCAGGCCCGGGAGACGCCGGAGGCCTTCGACGTGGTGACCTGCATGGAAATGCTCGAGCACGTGCCGGATCCTCCATCCATCATTCGCTCCGTGCACGATTTGCTGAAGCCGGGTGGCCAGGCCTTTTTCTCCACCCTGAACCGGACGCCGCTCGCCTTCGCGCTGGGCATCGTGGGCGCTGAGCACATCGCCCGGCTGTTGCCCCGGGGCACCCACCGCTACGATCGCTTCATCCGCCCTTCCGAGCTGAGCGCCTGGGCACGGGCCGCCGGGCTGGAAGTGCGCGACATCACCGGCCTGCATTACAACCCGATAACCAAGAGCGTCATGCTGGGCGGTAACGTGCGGGTGAACTACCTGCTCCACGCATCGAAGCCCGGACCGTGAAGCCCATCAGGGCCGTACTGTTCGACCTGGACGGAACCTTGCTGGACACCGCCCCCGATCTCGTCGCATCGCTGAACTGGGTGCGGAATACCGAGAATCTCGATCCGCTGCCGGTATCGACGATGAGCCGCTTTGCATCGAAAGGCGCGGTCGGCCTGCTCATGGCGGGAATGCCCGAAACGGACGAGGAAAGCTTTGAAAGCTGGCGGTTGAGGTTCCTGGAATACTATGCCGAAAACCTGTACCGCGAATCGAGCCTGTACGAGGGCATACCGGAACTGCTGGAATTCCTTGATGAGGAAGGCATTCCCTGGGGCGTGGTCACCAACAAGATCGAGTCCCTGACTCTTCCGATTATCGAGGCCGCGAACCTGGAAGCTGCGATCTCCTGCGTGGTTTGCGGCGACACGCTGGAGGAACGCAAGCCGCATCCGGCGCCGGTGACCCTGGCCTGCCAAATGCTAGGGGCGGACCCCGCAGAGACCGTTTTCGCCGGTGATGACATCCGTGATATCCAGGCCGGACTGGCTGCCGGAACGCAAACCGCCGCCATCCATTACGGCTATGGCTCCGATGAATTGACCGGTGACGACATTCGCCACAGCCTGCCGGTGCACCATCCTTCCGACCTGCTGGCGCGGGTCAGGGACAGTCTGCCGGCTGCCGTCTGAATGGAAGAGGGCAGGGACAGCGACCGCCGTTTCTGCTGGGAGCAGATTGGCAAGGCCAACCGGGCTTTCCGGATTTCCAGGGTATTTGCTTCCCGTGACCAGGCGGAGCGCCTCCTGCCGCTCTATGCCGTATTCAGTTCCATCGAGCAGATCTGTTCGTCCATCAGCGATGAGGGCGTCGCGCACAGCAAACTGAACTGGTGGCGGATGGAATGCCTGCACAATGACGTGACCAAGAGCCGCCACCCCGTTATCCGGGAACTCCACCGTAGCGGCGCCCGCGTCAGTCCCGATGGTCTGGCGCGATTGTTCGATGATGCGGAGTCCAGGCTGGATGGCGTCGCGCCGCCGGACCTCGATGCGCTGTTTGACCTTTGCGCGCAGCTTCAGCAGCCGCAATTCGAACTGGAACTCGGCGCTTCGGGATTCCAGGCTGGGCCGAAAGTTCCGGAAGTCAGGTGGCTGGCTCCCGCGGGATTGCTGCAACTCATCCGCGAAAGTGCTGGCGACAAAGGGCAGGGGGGTTACTGGTGGATCCCGCTTGGGCTATTGGCGCGCCACGGTGTGCGTCGCGAGCAAATTGGCAGTGAACCGGGATCGGCGGCAGTCCGAGGCGTGTTGGCTGACGTGTTTTCGGAAGTCGATCGTTGGCGCATGGAAGGCTCCCGTGCCCGCGTACCAGCGGTCAGCGACGCGTCAACCCGGCACTTGTGTGCCATCAACGGACTGTATGCCCGAAAACTTGGCCGGCTTGCAGGGATTGGAGCGGATTGCTACGAGGGAGAACTGCAAAAACTGGGGGTCGCCGATCTGTTGGCCGCCTGGAAAGGCGCCCGGCAGACCTAGTCGTCTTTGATGACGTTCGGCCCCTTGCCGGCTGTTTTTTCGTACACCCCCTTTCCAGCCTTGCGGTATTGTGTGAAACCATGCTTTTCGATGTTCGAGGTATCCAGCGACGGCCCTTTGTTTCCGACGTTCGGGGCCGAGATTTTCCGGCGCACCGGCGCCAGGCACCTGGGGCAGTGATCCAGGTCCGGCTCAGAGGATTTCCGCAATTGCTCGAATCCGCCTGCGCAGTACTCACAACTCCGTTCCCCGCTCGCCTGGTACTCATAAATGGGCATTCGTTTCACTCACCTTTCAAAACCGCTAAACTGCCGCGGCACTACATCATCCTCGCGCCGGGAGGCGGGCCTTGAATTCGAAGACAATTATTGTAACAGGCGCGGCCGGGGCACTTGGGACCGAACTGTGCCTGGCGGCTTCAAGCGAGGGATTCGAGACGGTAATGCTCGATTGTGACCGGCGCGGCCTGGAAGCGGCATACGACCGGATCACCGACGCGGGGCTCCATGAACCGGCGCTCCATCCCATGGACTTGGCCACGGCCGGTCCGGATGAAATCGACCAGATGCTGGAAACCGTGGCGGCCGAATGCGGCGGACTGGACGGCGTGATCCATTGCGCCGCCCGTTTCGAAGGACTGACGCCACTCGACCATTTCTCACCGCCCGAATGGCTGATGCACATGCAGGTTAACCTGAATGCGGCCTGGCTGCTCAGCGTCCGCAGCCTGCCATTGCTGCGGGAGTCGGACGCCGGGCGTTTGTATTTCATGCTGGAAGACCTGCCCAGGCTGGCAGGTCCATTCTGGGGTGCTTACGGGGTCAGCAAGCACGCCCTGCATGCCCTGGTTGGCCAGTTTGCCGCAGAATGCAAATCCTCGGGTGTGCAGGTGTTGGGAATCAACCCCGGCCCTCTGCGTTCCGCATTGCGCTCACGCGCCTATCACTCCGAAAGCCCGGCCAGTCAGCCGGATCCGAAATTTGCAGCGGATCAGATTGTCGGATTGCTCAAGGGCGAAGTGCAGCCCGACGGGAATTACGTGGATTTAAGCGGCAACTGACGCCGCCTCGAAACCGATCATCGCCTGCTTGGTCAACCGGCCCCAGCGGTAGCCCCCCGTTTCGCCCATCTGCCGGATGACCCGGTGGCAGGGAATGATCCAGGCGACGGGGTTGCTGCCGACCGCGGAACCCACGGCACGTGAAGCACCCGGCTGGCCGATTCGCGCGGCCAATTGCCCGTAGGAAGCATGGGTGCCTTCGGGGATAGCGAGCAGGGCCTGCCAGACCTTGAGTTGGAAAGGACTGCCGCGTAGCCAGAGTGGAATCGGGCGGGTGTCGCTGTCGCTGAAAATGAGATCCAGCCAGCGTTGTGCCCCGGTCGGATTTTCCTTGAAACTGGCGTTTGACCATTGTCCGTGCAGAATTGACAAAGCCCGGTCGGCGCCATCCTCATCGCAGAATCCAAGGAAATTCAGCCCGCGAGGCGACCAGGATACGAGCGCCTGTCCGAACGGCGTATCGCCCAATCCGTACTCCAGTTCCACGCCCTTTCCGTGCCGGCGAATCTCGCCCGGGGTCAGCGCATCGGTGGAAATCGTCAAATCGTGCAGCCTGCCAGGCCCGGAAAGGCCTGTATCGAGGGCCGCCTCGAGAACCGAAGATCCTTGTTTCAGGCGCTCCAACGCCGCATTCCGGGTGAGGGATTTCAGGAATTGCTTGGGACTGACGCCTGCCCATGCCTGGAAAGTTCTTTGTAAATGATGGGGGCTGACGCTCATTGCAGAAGACAGGCGCTGCAGATCGGGTTGTTCGGACTGATGTTGCGTCACCCATTCAATCGCTTCGGAGACCAGTTTGTAGTGGCGTGTGCTGTTCATGGGTCCATTTTAGACACTCCAATTCCAGACGCCACCCGATTCTTGCGGTCAGGTGGATTCTTATCCCATACTTGAGTCGAAGACCCATCAGGAGACCCCGATGTCAGACGACCTGTTTCTCAAAATAATAAGCCGCGAAATACCGGCAGATATCATCTACGAAACCGACGACCTGCTCGCATTCCGAGACATCAATCCGCAGGCGCCGACCCATGTGTTGATCATTCCCAAAGAACACATCCGGACCATGAACGAGCTGGAAAACGGTCACAGCGAAATGATCGGAAAGCTGTTCCTGGCGGCCGCCGAGATCGCGGAAAAGGAAGGTATTGCAGAAGAGGGCTATAGAGTGGTCATGAACTGTAACGAAGCAGGCGGTCAGGCCGTGTATCACATCCATCTTCACCTGCTAGGCGGCAGGCAGATGGGTTGGCCGCCGGGGTAGAAAGGGAATTTACTCTTCAAAATAATATAATCCAACACCTGCCGTTAATTGAGCAGAATTTGACTCGGTTTCTTCATATCTAGCGATAATTTTACGAGCTTTCTTATCGGTTGTTTCTAGTAGTTCATTTAGTTCTGACCTCAATTGGTGATTTCGTTCAGGATCCAAACGATAAGTCCACGCGCCACGTTGGAATAAACGACCATTTCCAGTTTCTAGGGCACAAATGTTTTTTGTTACAGTGTCAGTTAGGCTGCTTAAAGCAGAAAATCCAACTTCAATTGCGCCTAGTTTGTCTTTGGACGCAGATGGTAAATAGGAGGTTAAAACCAACTCAATTTTTTCTCCATTTTCATCTTGCGAAGCAATATTGCTGTCAACTAGCCTCCGCAAGAGAGACTTATAGGTTACGCCTCTACTTGTCGTTGATTCTAAGAATAGCGATTCAAAACTGGGTTTTTTACCTGAAACCCTCAATTTCTTGGGTTTTCCGGTTTTGCTATTAATGTAGGGTGCCTTATTACTCCAGACGTCAATAATAGATGCGCCCGGAACAAATTCTTTTAGAAAATTATCTTCACTATGAAACGGCCGCCGGTATTTTGGATTATTGCGGATTTTCGTCAGCGTTCTCGTATCTAGTCCTGATAGCAATGCCAGTTGTGAGAGGGATACATTTTTTGTGGGCTTTTCTTTTCTAAGTTTGATTTCTATCTCTTCAATAAAAATATATCGAATTATTTCCAGTAGTTTTACAAGAGGGATTCTTCCAACTAAAAAACGAACTAGTTTTCTTAGCTGATTCTCGACAGCACGTACAAGAACGGCCGTCTCCTCGGTTCTATGACTGGAACTGTGCTGTGGCATGTCAATCTCCCAGCATATTATTGTGTCTCACAATAAATTGTTTCGGTTCTTTGCTTAAATTATCAATGAATTCCGAGCATAGTGAAGTTGGATATATCTGCTTGAGAAATTGGTTGTTGAGCCATTATTTCTGTACTCGTCTTCATTTTGCTTTTGCACTGAAGCAATCAATTTATTGGTCCGAAAAGGAATCATCAAACCGCCAAATTAATTAGAATGGAAGGATAATAATAATGGAGAATATTGACATATATGTCAATAATAAAGGAGGTTGCTGAGTTAATTCGCGGCCCTATCGTGCCGCGGAAACTCCCGTTACCGATCAAGATATAAATCTAAGGCTTATAGCTAACTTATGACTGTGATAACAGCATTTAATGCGAAGGAAGGGCCCCTGCACAATGCAGGGGCAATATCGCTCGTTGGATTTAACGATAAAAATAAATAAATTAAATAAATTTAACCCTCTTACTGAAAATCTGCTCCAGGATTGGCTCTAAATGCTGGCCCAAAGCCAGACATATCAGCTTTGTCACAAATGCCGGAACTTCCAATAACAGCAACGTTGTCAAACGCGACGACGGGAACCGACTGAGAATCAACTATTGCCACATTGGCGAAGTTGCATCCAACCGATATTTCCATGTTCATCCCGGTTCCGGCGGGTAAAGTAATGGCGATTGCCTCGGTGCCTGTCCCAGTTCCCGTCACAAGAATTGTTGATCCGGTGCCTGTTCCAGTGACTTGAGTGCCGGTGCCGGTTCCAGTGACTTGAGTGCCGGTGCCAGTTCCAGTGACTTCAGTGCCGGTGCCGGTTCCAGTGACTTCAGTGCCGGTGCCAGTTCCAGTGACTTCAGTGCCGGTGCCGGTTCCAGTGACTTCAGTGCCGGTGCCGGTTCCAGTGACTTCAGTGCCGGTGCCGGTTCCAGTGACTTCAGTGCCGGTGCCGGTTCCAGTGACTTCAG
>CAJIBJ010000070.1_pt1 | contig 23255 bp, 22 predicted proteins | sample 9199331 | NCBI WGS metagenome assembly CAJIBJ01 (sample SAMEA7708300, study PRJEB35096) | sediment metagenome | biome: marine neritic benthic zone biome [ENVO:01000025]; feature: sediment [ENVO:00002007]; material: shallow marine sediment [ENVO:03000034] sea grass bed [ENVO_01000059] ... | reverse complement strand
GCCAGTTTCTTCAGGCCGTGACGCTGCGCCATGGAAACCGTCATGGCCATTCCGCGGTCCTTGAAACTCTGCGTGGGATTGGCGCCGAATCCCGGGTGCGCCTTGCCTTCATCCTTCACCCCGAGGGAAAAGCCGTGTTTACGGGCCAGCGGGTGATCCGTGTAGTCCAGGACCGGCGTGTGACCTTCGCCCAGCGAGACGACGTGCTGCCGATCGTGCGGATCCGCAATATCCAGCGGCAGAAGTCCGCCGAAACGCCACATGTCCTTGCGTTCGGGCCGGTGCCAGGAAGCGCCGGGCTGCTCCGCCTGCAGGCGCTCCAGGTCGATGATGATCTCTACCGGCCGCTGGTCTGCCGGGCATAGGTTCATCAGGGTTTCGGCGGGATACTGCGCGCCGCAAAAGGTGCATTGAAGACAGGATATCGACATGGGGTGTACGGTCAGAGCGCCCCGACGAACATGTCATAGGCGATGTTTCCTTGCTCGCTTTGGTAGGCGTAGCCGGTTTCGTCCAGGAATTGCTGGAATCGCCCGGCATCGGCGTCGGGCACCTGTATGCCCATCAGTACCCGGCCGTATTCCGAGCCATAGTTGCGGTAGTGGAACAGGCTGATGTTCCAGTCGCTCTTCATTCCCTTGAGGAATTGCAGCAGGGCGCCCGGGCGCTCCGGGAATTCGAAGCGCAGGATACGCTCGTTCGCGACGTCGGCGCGGCCGCCGACCATGTGCCGGATGTGCAGGCGGGCCATGTTGTTGTTCGAGAGGTCGGTCACCGAGTATCCATGGCCGTTCAGTTCCGAAAGGATCTCCGTTTTCTCCGCCAGGCCGTTTTTCAATGCGACGCCTACGAAAATATGCGCTTCGCGCGCGTCGGCGATCCGGTAATTGAACTCGGTGATGCCGCGCATTCCCACAGTTTCGCAAAACTCCAGGAAGCTGCCGGCCTGTTCCGGGATGGTGACGCCGAGCAGTGCTTCCCGCTCTTCGCCGACGGCCGCGCGTTGGGCGATGTGGCGAAGGCGGGCGAAATTAACGTTGGCGCCGGAAATCACGGCCGCGGCGTTGCCGCGGGATTCGCTGCGGTCCATGAAATATTTCTTGATGCCCGCGATTCCCAGCACGCCGGCAGGCTCCGCGATGGCCCGCGTATCCTCGTAAACGTCCTGTACCGCGGCGCAAATCTCATCGTTGTCCACCGTGATGATATCGTCCAGCAGTTGCGAGCAGATGCTGAACGTGAGGTCGCCGGTGCGTCTCACCGCCACGCCCTCGGCGAAATGGCCGATCTCTTCGAGTGTGACCGGCCCACCCGCCTCGAATGCCGCCTTCATGGATGCCGACTCCTCGGCCTCCACGCCGATCACCTTGATGTCCGGATGCAGGTACTTGCTGACCAGGGCCATTCCGGCCGCCAGCCCACCTCCGCCAACGCAGATGAAGAGGTAATCGAGCGGGACCCGGTTCTGACGGAACAGTTCCAGAGCGATGGTGGCCTGTCCCGTTATGACGTCCGGATCGTCGTATGGGTGGATGAAGAGCCGGCCGCTCTCTGCGGCCATCTCCAGGGCGCGCTCGCAGGCCGTGTCGAAATCGTCCCCGTGGATCACGACCGACGACCCCAGCTTCCTGACGGCATCCACCTTGATGTCCGGCGTGATGGCTGGCATCACCACCAGTGTGTCGATTCCCAGGTGACCGGCAGCCATCGCCACGCCCTGGGCATGGTTGCCCGCCGAGGCGCAGATGATCCCCCGCGACCTTTCTTCCGCTGTCAGGGTCAGCAGCTTCGCGTAGGCGCCGCGCAATTTGAACGAGAAAACCGGCTGAAGGTCTTCACGCTTGACCAGGATCCGGACGCCCAGCCTTTCGGCCAGCGCAGGCATTTCCTGAACCGGCGTCTGCAGCACCAGATCGTCCAGTCGGCACTGCATGATCCGCGGCAGGTATTCATCGAAGAGTGAGCGCCGTGCTTCGTTCATTTATGCGGGTAATCTTCCAGTCGGGCGCAGACGGCGTCCGTGACTTCCTTGGTGCTCAAGCCGTCCGCCTTCAAGTCGGTGGTCAGTATACCCTCGCCCCAGCAGTCGTGAATGCTCTGTTCCAGGGCGTCGGCCTCCACGGCGCAGCCCAGGGAATGACGCAGCATCATGGCAAGCGAAAGCAGCATGGCGTATGGATTGGCCTTGCCCTGGCCGGCGATGTCGGGTGCCGAGCCGTGCACGGGTTCGTAAAGACCGAACTGCGCTTCGTTCAACGAGGCCGAAGGCAGCAGGCCCAGCGATCCGCACAGCATCGAAGCTTCGTCGGAAAGGATGTCGCCGAACAGGTTTTCCGTGAGCATCACGTCGAAATCCGCCGGCCGCGTCAGCAGGTGCATCGCGGCGGCGTCCACGTACAGGTATTCCAGGTCCACGCCGGGGAATTCATCCTCGATCACCCGGCGGGTCACTGCACGCCACAGGCGCGAAGTTTCCAGTACATTGGCCTTGTCGACCAGGGTGATCCGCCCATCGCGTGTCTGCGCGATCCGCCCGGCGGCGCGGGTGACCCGCTCGACCTCGCTGCGCGTGTAACGGCAGACGTCTTCGGCTTCGTCGTTGTTGCGCCACTTCCTGCCGAAATAGCTGCCGCCGGTCAGTTCGCGGACGATCATCAGGTCCACGCCCTTCAGGTGTTCGGGCCGTAGCGGGGAAAAGCAATGCAGGGTCGGATGGGTGACGATGGGGCGCAGATTGCAAAACAGGTTGAATTCGGCGCGAATCCGCAACAGGCCCAGTTCCGGGCGCATGTCGGCCGGGTTGCCGTCCCATTTCGGACCGCCGACCGCACCGAGCAGGGCGGCATCCGCTTTGCGGCAGGCCTCGATGGTTCCGGCAGGCAGAGGATCCCCGGTCGCGTCGATGGCGGCGCCGCCGATGTGTTGTTCGTCCAGTTCCACGTTGAGGCCATGGCTGGCCTCTATGGCATCGAGGACACGCCGCGCGGACTCGTAAACTTCGGGGCCGATACCGTCACCCGGCAATCCGACCACGCGAAAATCCCGCCGGTTTTCGCTTGTCACCTGACTGTTCATTGGCCCATATCGCTTCTCATTACCCGCTGGTGGCTCAAACAAAAAACCCGCACCGTGCGGGCGCGGGTTCTTGTATTTTTCCAAATTCGAACATAGCCACCTGATGATGTCAACCGGCGGACTGGGTATCATTGGCGGACCCACAAGGGCCATTGATTTCATGCAGATTCAAGACCTCCAGATCACGTTGTCCGACGGCCCGGCCGTTAGCGCCAGGCTGAGCCAGGCGTCCGCAATCGTTTTTCAGCCCGATATCCGGGTCCAGGTGCTCCCGGCCGGCGCAAGCGAACCGCTCTATGGGCGTAACCTGGCGTCCGCCGGTTTTTCCATCGCCTGGCTGCCGCGTGGCGAATATCGCCTGCAGTGCCATTTGCACGACCTGGACCTGCCGCCCGGCGAATACCGCTTGCGGCTGGTGGCCGTCGCCGCCGTGGGAGGAGTTCGGGCCGTGGTCGACGAGGCGTCGGCTCCCTTCACCCTGAACCGTCCGCTGGCGGCCGGGGGGCTGGGTCAGCCGGCCTGGCAGCTGAAGTCCGCCCCCGGCACCCCGGACGTCGGGGACCTGGGCTGGAACCGCGGCCATGAAGACTGGTTTTTCCGGCACTTCGACCACGCGGCCCTGGTGGTGACCGACTACCTGCTCAAGCAGCATCCGCTGCTCAAGGGTCGCATCCTCGATGTCGGCTGCGGCGACGGCATCATCGACCTCGGTATTTTCCTGCGCGTGCAGCCCGAAGAGCTGGTCGGCATCGATCCCTGCCGCGGCTTCGACCGCCTGCCGGAAATTCTCGGGGCGAACCACCTGCCTCCCGACGTTCTCGAGGATGAGCGGATCAACTTCTCGGCCGAAGACGCCAACTCTCTGCCCTGGCCCGATGACTATTTCGACGTGGTCTTATCCTGGGGTTCACTAGAGCACATCGCGGGCGGATACCGGCAGGCGCTCGTTGAAATCCGCCGCGTTCTGAAAAACGGCGGCCTGTTTTTCGTTCATCCCGGGCTCTATTACGGCGCCATGGGTAACCACCTGGGCGAGTTCTTCGAGGATCCCTTCATCCACCTGAAACTGCCGGAGAGAGACCTTCGCGAGGCTGTTCTCGGCAAGGAGCCCAGCCGGATGGACCGCGCCGGGCACGTCGCCACGCCACAGGAATACTGGCAGTGGTACACAGAGCTGAACCGGATCCGGCTGGACGATTTCGAGCAGCAATTGCGCCGCCTGGGTTTCGAGCCCTGGCGGGCCGCGGTGCGGACCAGCGACGTCATCGAGTACACGCCCGAACTGCAGGGGCATTCCATCCAGGATCTCGCTACGGCCGAGCTGTACCTTTCGGCCTGGAACCGCAAGTAGGGCCGGTTTTCAGGGCCCGCGCCGCTCCACCTGCTGCTCGTAGTGGCAGATGTCCTCAGCGTGTTCCAGGAGAAAATCGAGCTGGTCGATTCCACGCACCAGGCAGTAGCCGGAAAACGGGTCCAGCGGAAACCCGAAATCGCCGAGACCTTCGACCGACAGCGTGGCGCTGCCGATATCGATCCGCACGGAGTGTCCCGGGCGGGCGAGCAGGAACTCGATCACGGGTTCATCCACCTGGACCGGGATCAGGCCGTTCTTCAGTGAATTGCTTCGGAAAATGTCGGCGAAACGGCTGCTGATGACAGCTTTGAAACCGAAGTCCAGCAAGGCCCAGGGCGCGTGCTCCCGCGATGAGCCACAACCGAAGTTGCTGCCGGCGACAAGCACCTGCTGTTTCCCGGAGTCCAGGCCGGAAAGCGGGTTGTCTGGCCGCTCCTCGCCGTTATCGTCGAAACGCCAGCCATGGAAACAGAAGCGGCCCAGGCCTTCGCGTTCCGTCGTGGTCAGGAACTGGCCGGGGATGATCTGGTCGGTGTCGATGTTGTCTACCGGCAGGTTGAAGGTGGTGGAAGATATGCTGGCTGCACCGCTCATGCTCCGGTCTCCATAAAGTCCCGCGGGTTGGTGACCCGGCCGGTGATGGCGCTCGCCGCCGCCGTCAGGGGACTGGCCAGCACGGTCCGTACGCTGCGCCCCTGCCGGCCCTTGAAGTTCCGGTTGCTGGTGCTGACCACGAGATCTCCGGGTTCTGCGGAGTCGCCATTCATCGCCAGGCACATGGAGCAGCCGGGTTCGCGCCATTCCGCGCCGGCCTCCTTGAAGATACGGTCCAGTCCTTCACCTTCGGCCGCCCGGCGTGTGGCTTCGGAGCCTGGAACGATCAGCACGCGGGTGCCGGCCGCCACCTTTCGGCCCTCCAGCAACGAGGCCGCCTCGCGCAGATCGCGCAGGCGGGAATTCGTGCAGCTTCCGATGAACACCACATCGACCGCTTCGCCGGCCAGCCGCGCGCCGCCCTTAAATTTCATGTAATCCAGCGCATCGATCTGAGCGTCGCTGCGATCCATCGGGATGGTGTCGTCGATGCCGATGACCATGCCGGGGTTGGTGCCCCAGGTCACGCTGGGTTCGATCCGGCCGGCGTCGATTTCCACCAGCCGGTCGTATTCCGCACCCGGGTCGGTCTTCAGGGTCGTCCAGTCCGCCACTGCTGCATCCCATTCCGCGCCTTGAGGCGCAAACGGACGGCCCTCCAGAAAGTCGAAGGTGGTAACGTCCGGGGCGACCATACCGGCCCTTGCGCCGCACTCGATGGACATGTTGCACATCGTCATCCGGCTTTCCATGTCCATCGCGCGCACAGTCGAGCCGTGATACTCGATGACCGATCCGGTGCCGCCGTCGACGCCGATCCGGCCGATCACGTGCAGGATCACGTCCTTGGCCGTGACACCGGGATTCAGCTCGCCCTCGATCCGGATGCCGAGGGTTTTCGGCTTGTTCTGCAAAAGGCACTGCGTGGCCAGCACGTGCCCGACTTCGGTGGTGCCGATGCCGAAGGCCAGAGCGCCGAAAGCACCGTGCGTGGCGGTGTGGCTGTCGCCGCAAACGATGGTCATGCCAGGCCGGGTCGCGCCCATTTCCGGCCCCATCACGTGGACGATGCCGCGGTACGGGCTGTCCCAACTGTGAAGCTCGATCCCGCTCTCGGCGCAGTTAACATGCAGGATGTCGACCTGAGCCTCGGCCTCGGGCGTATGGTAGGAATACACGCCGTTGGCGTCCGGCGGAGTGGTCGGCGTCGAGTGGTCGATCGTCGCCAGGCAACGGTCGGGCCGGCGGACTTTCAGCCCGCGCCTTTGCAGTTCATCGAAGGCCTGGGGGGACGTGACTTCGTGCAGGAGCTGCAGATCGATATAGAGGATCGTCGGCGTCTCGCTGGTCTGTTCCTTAACGACGTGACGCCGCCAGACTTTTTCGAACAGCGTCGTGGCGGTCTGTGGTGATTCAGACATTCGCTGGATTCCCTTCGGACTCAGACGGCCGCTGCAATTTTCGACGCGGCGATGTCCTTGCCCTGGTGCTGGTGGTGCCGGTTCATGATGCTGACCATGGCCTGGGCCGACGCCTCGACGATGTCGGTCGAAACACCCGTACCCTGGTAGCGGCTGGGGCCGATGGTCGCCCGCACCGTGGCCCGGCCCTGGGCGTCGCTGCCGCCGGAAACGGCGCTGACCTGGAATTCCTCCATGTGCAGCTCTTCCTCGATGATCGCGCGAATGGCGTTCACGATGGCGTTGACCGGCCCGTCACCACGACCGGTATAGATGCGCGGGGCCTGCCCGTTGAAACGCAGCTTCAGGCTGGCCTCGGCCGATTGGTCGGTGTCTTCCACCTCGGTGTGGATGGAGATGGCGTCGAGGTGCCAGGGGCCGCTCTGTTCGGTGCCCAGCACCAGCGCTTCGATGTCTTCGTCGTAAACGCTTTTCTTGCGGTCGGCCAGCGCCTTGAATCTCACGAACAGGTCCTCGAGTTGTTCGCGGTCGACCGTGAAGCCCAGGGTCTGCAGGCGGTCGCTGAATGCGTGACGGCCGCTGTGCTTACCGAGCACCAGGCTGTTTTCGGGCACTCCCACCGTTTCCGGCTTCATGATCTCGTAGGTCTCGGCATGTTTCAGCACGCCATCCTGGTGGATGCCGGCCTCGTGGGCGAAGGCGTTGCGGCCGACGATGGCCTTGTTGGGCTGCACGCGGGATCCCGTCACCGCCGTCACCACCCGGCTGGCCGGGTACAGCTTCGTGGAATCGATGCCGGTCTCCAGGCCATATCGATCGTGGCGCACGCGTAATGCCATCACCACTTCTTCCAGCGAGCAGTTGCCGGCGCGCTCGCCGATCCCGTTGATCGTGCATTCGACCTGTCGGGCGCCGCCCTCGATCGCGCCCAGCGCATTGGCCACGGCCAGGCCCAGGTCGTTGTGGTTGTGGCAGCTCAGGATCACGTCCTCGGCATTGCGCAGGTTCTCCTTGAGGTGGCGGTACAGGCGCCGGCTTTCACCCGGGGTGACGTAACCGACGGTATCCGGCACGTTCAGGACCTTCGCGCCGGCGTCCACCGCCGCCTGGAAATACTCGACCAGGTAGTCGGTCTCGGTTCGCCCGGCGTCCTCGGCGGTGATCTCGATGTCGTCGAACCACTGCTGGCCGAAGGCCACCGCGGTGGTCATTTCGTCGATGATCTGCTGCTTGCTCATCCGGAGTTTGTGTTCACGGTGGATCGGACTGGTGGCGATGAACACGTGCAGGCGTTTTTTCGGGGCGTTTTCCAGGGACCGGGCGACCGCCTCGATGTCGCCGCGCCGGGTGCGGGAAAGGCCGCAGATGGTGGCGTTGAGGCCCAGGGCGCCGACCGACCGGACGGATTCAAAATCGCCTTCGCTGGCTGCGGGGAAGCCCGCTTCGATGATATCGACACCGAGTTCATCGAGCGTCCGGGCGACCTGCAGTTTCTCCTTTACGTTCATGGAACAGCCCGGAGACTGCTCGCCGTCGCGCAATGTCGTGTCAAAAATGTATACGTAGTCTGCCATGTAGAATCTCCCCGATTCCCGATCCAATGCTCAAAAAAAAACCCGCAATTCTCGTTGCGGGTTTCGTTAGCTGCCTGGTTTGCTCCGTCAGCCCGAACCCGCTCTACACCACAGAAGGAGGAGAGCGCTCCCCGCAAGCAGAAGAAGTTCCAGGGCACGCGCCGAGTGACCACCGGTGCGTTCCGGCGCGGTCAAGTTCAGAGCTGTATGTTGCGCGTACATAGGCCTCGGATGGAAACATACGGCCAATGGGCTGTCAACCGTTTTTTGTGGTCACAAAACTGCCATATTTGGCGCGTAAGCTGAGACGGTTTTGAGTCATAATGATTTTTCCCGGGATTGTGCAACCGGGCGGGAGTCAGAAAATGAATACGAATATCCTCTTCCTTTGCACCGGCAATTCCTGTCGATCCCAAATTGCCGAGGGCTGGACGCGCCACCTCGGCAGCGGGCGTTTCGGCGTCGAGTCGGCGGGCATCGAGGCGCACGGCAAGAACCCCCGGGCCATCGCCGTCATGAATGAAAAAGGCGTGGACATCTCGGAGCAGGAATCTACCGTAGTCACCGGCGGGATGCTGGAAAAGGCGGACGTGGTGGTCACGGTCTGCGGCCACGCGGACGAGCAATGCCCCGTGCTGCCTCCCGGCGTCAAAAAAGTGCACTGGCCGCTGGAAGACCCGGCAAAGGCGACTGGCAGCGAGGATGAGATCATGGCGGCGTTCCGCGCCACCCGCAAGGAGGTCAAGCGCAGGGTGGAGAGCCTGCTCACCCTGCTCGAAGAAGGTGGGGCACTGTGAGCGCCCGGAGTGAGACGACCGGCCGCCGGGCCGCCGGTGCGCACATGCCCTTTTTCGAAAGGTACCTCAGCCTCTGGGTAGCCCTGTGCATCGTGGCGGGTGTCGTGCTCGGCCGCGTGGCTCCTGGCCTGTTCCAGGGGCTCGGAGACATGGAGGTGGCGCGGGTCAACCTGCCGGTGGCGGTCCTGATCTGGCTGATGATCCTGCCGATGCTGCTGAAGATCGATTTCCACTCGCTGAACGAAGTTCGACGGCACTGGAAAGGCGTCGGTGTGACGCTGTTCATCAACTGGGGCGTCAAGCCATTCTCGATGGCCCTGCTGGCCTGGATCTTCATCCGCAACCTGTTCTCCGACCTATTGCCGGCGGAGCAACTCGACAGCTATATCGCGGGCCTGATCATTCTGGCCGCAGCGCCGTGCACGGCCATGGTGTTCGTCTGGAGCAACCTGAGCGACGGCCACCCCGGTTTCACGCTGTCCCAGGTGGCGCTGAACGACGTGATCATGGTGTTCGCTTTCGCGCCGATCGTTGCGCTGCTGCTCGGGATTTCGTCGATCCACGTGCCCTGGGACACGCTGTTCCTCTCGGTTGTCCTTTACATTGTCCTGCCGGTGATCGTCGCAGGAATCTGGCGTTCGCGCCTGATGAAAGGGGAGAACGGGGAAGAGCGCCTCAAGCGCGTACTGGACCGCATGCACCCGGTCTCGCTGTCCGCCCTCCTGCTCACACTGGTGCTTCTGTTCGGTTTCCAGGGTAGCCAGATCGTTGACAAACCGCTGATCATCCTGCTGCTGGCCGTGCCCATCCTGATCCAGGTCTATTTCAACTCGGGCCTGGCCTACTGGCTGAACCGCAAGCTGGGCGTGGAGCATTGCGTGGCGGCGCCGTCGTCGCTGATCGGCGCCAGCAATTTCTTTGAACTGGCCGTAGCAGCCGCCATCAGCCTGTTCGGTCTCCAGTCCGGCGCCGCCCTGGCCACGGTGGTCGGCGTGCTGGTTGAAGTGCCGGTGATGCTCTCGGTCGTCTGGATCGTGAATCGCACTAGACCCTGGTACGAACGCGCGTTATAAAGGAAACCATGTATTTCCCTCGGCTTGCGACCGTTTTTACACTGCTCGCACTACTGCCGGCATACCCGTTTTCCGCTGTTGCGGATGACCACTCGGCGGCCCGGCGCACGCCGATCTTCACCGAGGCCGGCAGCGAGGCCTGCCTGCGCTGCCATTCGGGCGATTCGATGCGTGCGATCGCTGCCAGCCCCCACGGCGATGCCGGGATTCCGGGTTCACCCCAGGCTGAGCAGGGTTGCGAGTCCTGCCACGGCCCGGGCAGCATTCACATTTCCCGTGCACACGGTGGCCGCGGTTTCCCGCCGCTGACCACTTTCGGCCGCGGCTCCGGCGTCTCGCCGCGCGAAGAGCAGCTGCACGCCTGCATGGCTTGCCATGCGAACGCCGAAACGGCGCTGCCGAATATCGGGTTCATCGGCAGCGTCCACGACCGGCGCACGATCAACTGTTCAACCTGCCACACGGCGCATGCGGGAACGGACCCGGTCAGCGACCGGGAAACGCAGACGGCAACCTGCCGGCGCTGCCATCGAAGGCAAGTCGATGAACACCCGAGGTTCGAGGGCAAGAGCATCAATTTCGAAGCGCTGTCCTGCGCGACCTGCCACGATCCGCACCTGCCCGCCTCGCTGGAAGACTGAGAAACATGCATTGAGACCGAGCATCCGCATCAAGAAGGGCCTGGACATACCGCTAGCCGGCAAGCCGCGGCAGGAGATCGACGAGGGTCCGGCCATCCGGCATGTGGCGCTTTGCGGTCCGGATTACGTCGGCCTGAAACCTCGCATGCTGGTGTCGGAAGGCGACGAGGTACGGCTGGGACAGCCCCTCCTCGAAGACAAGCGCGATCCCGAAATCCGGTATGTCTCTCCGGGCAGCGGAACCGTTTCGGTCATCAACCGCGGGCCGCGCCGCGTGCTGGAATCGGTGGTCGTTCGCCTGTCGGAGTCCGGGACGGAGGATGTCGGATTCGATCCCTTATCCGGCCGTGAGCTCGAGATGCTGGAACGCGACCGCGCCGTGGCCAGGCTGCTGGAGTCCGGTCTGTGGACTTCGTTCCGCACCCGGCCCTTCAGCCGTCTTCCGCGTTCGGACAGCGTACCGCGGTCTATATTCGTTACCGCAACGGACACTCGCCCGCTGGCGGCCGATCCCGCCGTCGTGGCCCGCATGGAACCGGGTACTTTCATCAGCGGTTTGCGGGTCCTGTCCCGGCTGACTGCCGGCCCGGTCTGGCTTTGCGCCGGCCCTGGCTGGGATATCGAAGTCCCGGAGATCGAACGGCTGCGCACGGTGGCGTTCTCCGGCCCGCACCCCGCGGGCCTGCCGGGCACCCACATCCATCACCTCGATCCCGTCGGGCCGGGGCGGGAAGTCTGGCAGGTCGGCTGCCAGGATGTCATGGCCATCGGTCGATTGTTCGTGTCAGGACGGAACGATATGAAGCGGATCGTCGCGCTCGGTGGTGAATCCATCGGCAATCCGAGGCTGGTTTCCACCCGGCTGGGCGCTTCGGTCAGTGAGTTGATGGAGAATGAAGTCCGGGATGCAGGCGGTGCCCGGATCCTGTCTGGATCCGTGCTGGATGGCCGCACGGCCAGCGGCGGGCTGGCCTACCTGGGCCGCTACCACGGGCAGGTCAGCGTCATTCCGGAAGGAGGCGAGCGGCGCTTGCTGGGCTGGTCCGGGCTGTTCCAGCGTGCCTTCACGGCGGCATCACCCACGAGACGCGGGAGAATCCGGAAGCGGCAGCCGTTCACGACGTCGCAGCATGGCCGGTTCAGTGGAATGATCCCGCTACGGGTCTTCGAAAAGGTCATGCCCCTCGACATCCTGCCTTCGCCGCTGTTCCGTGCCCTGCTGGTCAGGGATACGGACCGGGCCCAGGAACTTGGCTGCCTGGAACTGGACGAGGAAGACCTCGCCCTGAGTTCCTTCGTCTGCCCGGCCAAGACCGACTACGGAGCGGCTCTGCGTATCAACCTGGACCAGATCGAAAAGGAAGGGTGATGCGGGGCTATATCCGGTCAATCGCAATTCTTGCAGAACGCTTCCTGTGGTCTTCGCGCGCAGTGACGCGCTCGGCGCCCCACCTGCGCGACGCCAACAACGTGCAGCGGCTGTGGAACAGTTTCGTGCTGGCCAGCCTGCCGGCCTGGCTGATCGGCGTGTGGAGCCTGGGTCACCAGACCAACCTGGCGATCTCCGATTTCCGGTTGGAGGAAGTACCCGGCTGGCGCGCCTGGCTGCTGTCGCAGTCCGGGATCGGCTTCGACGCTTTCAACGTGATGGCCTGTTTCGCCCACGGCCTGCTCTACTTCCTCCCCGTTTTCCTGGCGGCGTTGCTGACCGGCGCGCTGTGGGAGGTGCTGTTCGCCAGGCTGCGCCGGCGGCCGGTGGACGAGGGCCTGCTGGCCATCGCCTGGCTGCTGGCCTTGCTGCTGCCCGCCAGCGTGCCGATGTGGCAGGTGGTGCTGGGCATGTCGTTCGGCATCGTTTTCGGCAAGCTGATCTACGGTGGTTCGGGCCGTTACCTGGTAAGCCCGGCGCTGCTGGGCCTGGCGTTCCTGGTGTTTTCCTATCCCACGCTGCTGTTCAGCGAGGGCGCCTGGGTGCCCCTGGCCGGCTACGACCAGCCCACCGTGCTGGAACTGGTCAACGAGGAGGGCGGCCTGAGCGTGGTGACGGCCGTGGATTACGACTACTGGCAGATGTTTCTGGGCGACCGCCCCGGCGCGGTCGGCGTGGTCTCGACGCTGGGAGCCATCCTGGGGGCCGTATTCCTGATTTTACGGGGCGTGGCGTCGTGGCGCGTAATGCTCGGATCGCTGATCGGGCTAATCGCCGTGGCCTGGATCGCCAACCGGATGGTTCCGGCCAATGAGCTGTTCGCCATCCCCTGGTACTGGCAATTCGTGCTGGGCGGTTTCGCTTTCGGAACGGTATTCATCGCGACCGACCCGGTCGCCGGGCCGATGACCGACGCCGGGCGCTGGGGTTTCGGCTTGCTGGTCGGCGGCCTGACAATGGTGATCCGCCTGGTCAATCCCTCGTATTACGAAGGCGTGATGTTCGCGATACTGCTGGCCTGCATGTTTTCACCACTGATCGACCATGTTGTGATCGAACTGAACATCCGCAGGCGCCGTTTGCGGCTCCAGGAGGAGGGCGGTGGATAGGGATTCCCCGAAACGGGCCCTCCTGGTGGTGTTGCTCACCGCCTTGCTCTGTTCGTCCTTCGTATCCGCGGCGGTGGTTCTGCTGCGCCCGATCCAGCTCAACAACCAGATGCTGGAACGCAGCCGCAACATCATCGCGCTGACCGGCTTTGTGCAGGCCGGCGAGGAAGTGGACGACGAAGGGATGCTGGAGCTTTACCGGAGCCTGGACCGGCGCATCGTGGACATCGACGCCGCGGCCTTCAACGACGGCATCGATCCGGATACCTTCAACAAGCGACGCGCGGTCAACGATCCGGAACTGGGCATCAGCATCCCGTCCGGGGAGGACGGCGCCAGCCTGGGGCGGCGCAGCCGCTTCGCGCCGGTTTACCTCGTCTGGAAAGGCGGCAAACTGGACCGGCTGATCCTTCCGGTGCGTGGCGCCGGGATGTGGTCCATGCTCTACGGATACATCGCGCTGGAGTCCGATCTGAATACCATCGCCGGGATGACGTTCTACGAACAGAACGAGACCCCGGGCCTGGGCGACCAGATCACGCACGAGCACTGGCTGGGCCAGTGGCAGGGCCGGCGCGTATTCGATGCGCAGGGCAAGCCGCGCTTTCGTGTCAGTGAAGGCGCGGTAGAAGCCGGCTCGTCGCTGGCAGAGTACGAGGTGGATGCGTTGACGGGCGCGACGGTCACCGGGAATGCCGTCACCGGGCTGGTCCACTACTGGTTCGGACCGCACGGCTACCAGGCGTTCCTCGCTTCGCTGCGTGATCAGGGTGCGGAGGAGCTGAAATGAGTGGCCGGACGACTCTCGTCACCCCGTTGCTGAAGGAAAACCCTGTCACCCTGCACGTGCTGGGCATCTGCTCGGCGCTGGCGATCACCAATTCGCTGACCTCTTCGCTGATCATGAGCGTGGCGCTGACCACCGTGCTGATCCTGTCTAACACGGCCATCAGCCTGGTACGGAACCACCTGCCGTCCAGTGTCCGGCTGATCGTGCAGATCACCATCATCGCTTCCGCGGTCACCGTGATCGATCAGTTCCTGGCCGCCTATCTGCCGGAAGCTTCGCGCCGGTTGAGTGTCTTCATCAGCCTGATCGTGACCAACTGCATCGTGCTGGGGCGGGCCGAGGCCTGCGCGATGAAACACGGCGTGCGCACCAGCGTTCTCGATGCATTGGGTAACGGCCTGGGCTACAGCCTGGTGCTGATCATCGTATCGACCATCCGCGAACTGCTGGGGGCGGGGACCCTGATGGCGCAACGCGTCCTGCCGCTGGTGCACGAGGGCGGCTGGTACCAGGAGAATGCACTGTTCCTGCTGGCGCCCAGCGCCTTCTTCATCATCGGTCTGCTGGTCTGGGCCATCAGGAGCTGGAAACCCGAGCAGAAAGAAAAAGCCGAATTCGAGCCCATCCCGCTGCCGCCGCCGGAGGAACGCTGATGAGTGATTTCATCGACCTGTTCTTCCGTTCCGTATTCCTCGAGAACCTGGCCCTGGCCTATTTCCTGGGGATGTGCACTTTCCTGGCGGTGTCCAAGCAGGTCAAGACCACGATTGGGCTGGGCGTCGCCGTGATCGTGGTGGAAGGCATCAGCGTTCCGCTCAACAACCTGATCTTCAACCTCGTGCTGCGCCAGGGCGCCCTGGACTGGGCCGGCCTCGGCCAGATGGATTTCAGCTACCTCGGCCTGCTCAGCCAGATCGCAGTCATCGCGGCGATGATCCAGATGCTGGAAATCGCGCTGAACCGCTTCTTCCCCGCGCTGTACAACACGCTGGGCATCTACCTGCCGCTCCTAACCGTCAACTGCGCGATCCTGGGCGCCTCGCTTTTCATGGTGCAGCGTGACTACACTTTCACGGAAAGCGTGGCGTACGGGCTGGGCGCCGGTTTCGGCTGGGCGCTGGCCATCGTGGCTCTCGCTGGCCTGCGGGAAAAAATGAAATACAGCGACATTCCCGAGGGGCTACAGGGCCTCGGCATCACCTTCATCACCACCGGCTTGCTGTCCCTGGCATTCATGGGCATCGCCGGGATCAGCTTCTGAGGCGCGATGATGCAGGAAATCATCTACAGCGTCGTCATCTTCACCGCCATCCTGATGCTGCTGGCGGCGCTGATCCTCTGGGTCCGGGCGCGGCTGATGCCCCAGGGCGACGTGACCGTCCGCGTGAACGGGGAACGGGAGATCGCGGTGCCGAGCGGCTCTCGCCTGCTCGGTTCGCTGGCGGACGCCGGGATTTTCGTGCCTTCTGCCTGTGGCGGCGGGGGCACCTGCGGACAATGCCGCGTCAGGGTATTGGAGGGCGGCGGATCATTACTGCCAACCGAAGCCTCACTGATCAACAAGCGCGAAGCGGCTGAAGGGGATCGCCTCGCCTGCCAGGTGCAGGTATCCCAGGACCTGGAAATCCGCGTGCCGGAGGACGTTTTCGGGGTGAACAAGTGGCAGTGCCGGGTGCGCTCCAACGACAACGTGGCGACTTTCATCAAAGAACTGGTGTTGGAACTGCCGCCGGGCGAGACGCTGGATTTCAAGGCCGGCGGCTACATCCAGATCGAATGTGGCCCCCACGAGTTGAGCTACGCGACATTCGATATCGCGCCGACCTATCGCGACGACTGGGAGCGTTACAGGCTGTTCGAACTCGAGTCAAAAGTCAGCGAGCCGGCGGTGCGCGCCTACTCCATGGCCAATTACCCGGAGGAGAACGAGATCATCATGCTCAACGTGCGGATCGCCACGCCGCCACCGGGATTGGACGTGCCGACCGGCGTGATGTCGTCGTTCATCTTCAACCTCAAGCCGGGCGGCGAGGTGACGGTATCCGGCCCCTACGGTGAATTCCTGGCCCGGGACACCGGCGCGGAGATGGTCTTCATCGGCGGCGGCGCCGGCATGGCGCCGATGCGCTCACACATCTTCGATCAGCTACTTCGACTGGAGAGCGGCCGCAAGATTACCTTCTGGTACGGCGCGCGCAGCCTGCGCGAAGCCTTTTACGTGGAAGAATTCGACGACCTGGCGGCGAAGCACGCCAATTTCGAATGGTACCTGGCGCTGTCGGATCCGCTGCCCGAGGATGAGTGGACCGGCCTGACCGGTTTCATTCACGATGTACTGTACGACAATTACCTGAAGAGCCACCCGGCGCCGGACGACTGCGAGTATTACATGTGCGGCCCGCCGATGATGATCGCCGCGGTCACACGTATGCTGGACGGCCTGGGGGTCGAGGAAGAGAACATTCTATTTGACGATTTTGGGAACTGAAACCATGGCCATATTCCTTGGAACACTGATCATCGTCGGCCTGAGCTGCCTGGCCATGAGCCTGGGCCTGCTGGTCGCGGACCGGCCGCTTTCGGGGGGCTGCGGGAAGAAGCCGTCGTGCGAGGCCTGTCCCCGGCGCCGCGGCTCGGCTTGCGAGAATACCGGAGGAGAATCGGAATGCTGAGGTCGGTACTGGTCAAGGACCACATGACGAACGAAGTGATAACGCTGAGCCCGGACACGGAAATCCTGGAGGCCGCGCACACGCTGATCGCCAACGATATAGCGGGCGCCCCAGTACTCGATGAGCACGGACGGCTGGTCGGGATGCTCACGGATCGCGATTGCATGAAGGTGGCCATGCAAGGCGATTACCACGGCGAACCGGCCGGCCTGGTGAATGACTACATGAGCGACAATCCGCAGTGGGTCGGACCCGAGCAAAGCATCCTGACGCTGGCCGACCTGTTCATCAACAGCCGTTTTCACCGCTATCCGGTGCTGGACAACGGCCGCCTGGTGGGGATCATCAGCCGTCGCGACGTCATGCGCGCGATGGGCCGGCACTACCCCAGGTCAGCCCGCTGACCCAGTCCGGAAGCGGGTCGCCCGGCACCCATTCGATTTCCCGTTCCGGGTCTTCGATCAGGACGTTCTGGAGGAGCTTGCCCGGATGCCAGATGGACGGCACCTGGCCGAGGTAACTGCCCCACATGCTGAAAGTGGAGCCCGATGCGATCAGCAGTCGGCTGCGCGACAGCCCCAGCATGTCGCCGAGGCCCGATCCGTAATTCATCCGCCGCACGCCGGGCAGGGCGAGCAATGCCTGCAATTCTTCCGTGCTGCCGTCCGAGAAAACGAAGGCCGGCACTTCGCTTCCGGCCTTTTCACGCACAGCTTTCAATGTTTCGATGTACCAGTCCAGCGGCAGCGCGCTGTTGTCGATGCTGACCATGTCCTCGTAGCTGGACTGCCGGACGAAATCGCCAAGGCGCACGTGGATTGCCACCGGCGCCGGTTCGGGTTCCGAGAAACACGCCAGGTGTTTCTCGCGCGTGATGCGCAGGAGTTCGTCGTACACCAGGCGGTGATCCTCCAGGAACGGCGCGAACTTCCCTTCCATGCCCCGGAACTGGACCACCGAGCCGGGCGGGGCCCCGGATTCCAGGGCTTCGTTCTCGGATATCCAGCGGTAGCGGGCCAGGGACCACGGTTTGCGCCAGCCGGTCGCGTAGCGTGCGTTCGGGTGGAACAGGTCCGTGTAAGTCCGGTGGTCGTACGGGTTGACGCGCCAGTTCTTCGGTTTGAACGACTGCCAGGTGGGCCACAGCATGCGCCAGCCCTGGCGATCGGAGGCCGCAAGGCAGCGCGCCCAGGTGAACATCAGGTTGCCGAGCCCATTGCCGCCGATGCGCCAGAACAGCAGGTCGGTCTTGGACATCCGCGGAAACGCGTACACGGGTGGTTGCTTCCGGTCTTTCATAGCGTCTAACATCGTCCGGCAATGACCGATATTATTTCACGGAAGGCACTGTTCCGCTGGGCAGGCTGGTTCGCGCTGGCCAACTCGGCGGTGTTCGGGGCGGTCAGCCTGCGCTACTTCGGCGGCGGCCTGCCGGCGGACAGCATCCTGGCCATGATCTACCTGGTCGCCGTGTATATCGGGCACCACGTGGTACTGACCACCGTGCCCCTGTTCCTTCTGACGACCCCGCTCATCCTGCTCTTCCCCCGGCGCCGCGCCGTCACCGCGCTGGCGGTCACGCTGTTCGCGGGGATGATCGCCCTGATGATGCTCGACAGCCTGCTCTGGTCGCAGAGCCGCTTCCATATCAATGCGCTGACGATGAAGATCCTCGGCTGGCAGAGCTGGGTGTTCGCAATCGTGATTTTCGGGATCGGGCTGCTTTTCGAATCGATGCTGGCCCGTGGTGTCTGGAACTGGGTGTCGGCCCCGAAAGCGCGTCACGGAAAGGCCGTGGGCTGGTTCTGCGGCCTGATGATCCTCGTCTCGCAAGGCATCCACGCCTGGGCGGACGCCGCCTACTACGTTCCGGTGACCCGCCTGGGCCAGCAGTTGCCGGTGTACAAGGGTGTGACCGCCAAGCGATTGATGAGCAAGACCGGCCTGGTCGACGTGAAAGCGAGCCGAGAGCGCGGGCTGGCCCGGCGCATGTCGCAGAGTCTGGACGCTTCCTCCGACCGGTTGCTGAATTACCCGCTGAATTCCTTGCAGTGCGCGGCGGAACAGCCGTTAAACCTGCTGCTGATCGTCGCGGACTCGATGCGCGGCAGCGTGCTGACTCCCGAACTGGCGCCGAACATCAGCCGGTTCGCTGCGGACAAGGCAGTAAATTTCCGCAATCACTTCAGCGGCGGTAACTCATCGCGGATGGGCATGTTCAGCCTGTTCTACGGGCTGCCGCCCGGTTACTGGAGCAGTTTCGCCTCGCTGCAGAAGCCCTCGGTGCTTATCGACGAACTGCAGGACCGGAACTTCGAGCTGGGACTGTTCGCCAGCGCCACCATGTACCGTCCCGTCGTGCTGGACCGCACGGCGTTCGCCAATGTGCCGGACCTGAGGATGCAGACCGAACCGGCGTCGGACCCGGCCTGGAAGCGCGACCAAAAACTCACCCGGGAATGGTTCGACTGGCTGGACGGGCGGGACACCGCCAGGCCGTTTTTCGGCTTCCTTTTCTACGACGCCACCATGGGCCGCAATTTCCCGTCCGATTACCCGGTCGGGTTCGAAGCGGAGGGAGACGACGAGCAGTCACTGGCCTTCGCCAGCTACCGGTCCTCCGTCCATTTCGTCGACGGCCTGATCGGGCAGGTCCTGGCCGACGTGGAGCGGCGCGGCCTGATGGAGAACACCGTGATCCTCATCACCTCGGACCACGGCGAGGAATTCGGTGAGTCCGGAGCGAAGCTGGAAAAACACGGTTCCGGTTACACCCGCCACCAGCTCGTCACGCCCATGGTGCTGTATTGGCCGGGCCGGCCGGGCGGCGTGGTGCGTGAACACCGCACCTCGCATTACGACATCGTCCCTACGCTGATGCAGGAACTGCTGGGCTGCGCCAATCCAGCAGGTGATTACAGCATCGGCAGCAACCTGTTCGAGCGTCGCGAATGGGACTGGATGGTCGCCGGCAGCTACTACAACTACGCCGTGCTGGAGCCGGACCAGATCACAGTCACCTTTCCCAATGGCCTATACGAAGTGCGCGACTGGGATTACAGACTGTCCGAATCGCCCCGTTTCCGGGGCGATGTGCTGGAGGCCGTATCAGAGCAGAACGCGCGTTATTTCCGATAAGGCCCGGCGCTAGGGGATGACCCGGACGCGGGGGTCGAGATTGCCGTGTGTATCAACCTTGACATCGTACTTGAACGTGGCCAAGGGCTGGTCGTCCGGCATGCAGACTTCGAATATCCCGGTTGGCGCCAGCTCTTTTTCGGTCTTGGTGAAGTTGACCCATGTCTTGTTCGTGGCATCCCTCGCCACGACGGTAACTTTTAGTTCTTCGTAGTCGATACCGTTCGGCCCTGGCTGATTAGCTCCGTCCAGCTTGAATCTCAGGTATTTGTTTTTCTTGACCGTCATCACCGGCGGGTTCACGTTAATGTACGCATCGCCGTACTTGATTATGGCCGGCATACCGACCGGCTGCGTGCATACGTTCATTGGCTTTATCGGTGTCGCACAAGCCGCCAGGAATAATGAGGTGATTAACAACAGGAATCGATTGAACATTTTATTCTCCTCAGATGGTCATTTTAATTGTTGTCGACGCCTTCCCTGGCCTGTCGTCCCGTCAGAAACCGGGAGACCTGAATCTAAGCATAGTCTTTTCAGGGCGTTTCCGCCTTTTTCGTGATTCGATCGAAATCGGGATGTCCCCTCAGTGACACCAATTGCGGATCCGCCGCAAGCATCTGTATCGAATAGCCCAACTCCACCGCTGTCTCGAGCGAGGACAGCGCTGCATCGGGCTCGCCGCCACGCATCAGCATCAGGCCATTGATGTAATGCACATAGGGATCATCGGGCGCCAGGGAACGCGCGCGCTCGATCAGTTTGCCGGCTTCTTCGGGCTTCTCCAGCATGGTGACGATCCAGGCTAGGTCCATCAGGCCATAAGGATCGTTCGGATTGACCCGCAACGCGCTCGAAGCCAGTTGCTCGGCGGTCCCGAATGCGTCCCTGGCCTGCTCGTTCTTGCCGAACTGGTTCAGCGCATCGCCCAGGTTCGACCAGGACAGGTAGTCATTCGGTGCCATCTTGACGGCCTGGGAGTGTGCGCTGACGGATTGCTCGAACTGACCGAGGTAGTAGTACATCAGGCCCAGATTGCTGTATGCAATCTGCCGGGGTTCGATATCGTTAACCCTGTCGAAGGCCCTGACCGCGGCTTGGAAGTCCCCGGCCAGCATGTAGGCCGAGCCCAGGTTGGTGTAGCCAACGGTGTTCCGGTTATCCAACGCGACCACCACTTCATACTGTTCGGCGGCCTCCGCGTAACGGCCGGAACGGTAGAGGAAGTAGCCCAGCGAGTTGTAGGCTGACCAGTCGCCCGGATGCAAGCCAACGGCCTCTGTCAGGCGCTCCTCCGCCGCATCCGGTTTCCGCTGCAGGGTGTAGATGTTGCCCAGGCCGGTGAGCGAGGCCACGCTTTTCGGGTCGATCTCAAGTGCATCGAGGTAGGCAGCTTCCGCCAGGTCGTACCTTCCGGTCGCTTCGTAGAGCTCGCCCAGGGCCCGATGGACGATGTCGAGATTCGGATTGAGTTCCAGCGCCCGGGCGCAAGCCGCTTCAGCCCTGTCGATGTAAGCTGGGTCGTCGCTGATGGGGTAGGCGTCGACGAACACGTAACACGTGCCGGCATGGGCTGCTGAGTAATCCGGATCGAGTCCCAGCGCCGAATCAAAATACGAGAGTGCCGTATCCAGGGTTTCCATGGTCTTGGGCAGGCGTGAGGTATCCACGCCCTTGCGGTATAGGACGTAGGCGTCCAGGCTCGGGTCATCGGCCGAGATGGCCGATGCCGCCTGGGTTTCGGGCGGCAGCGCGACGCGCACATTGGCGACCATCAGCGCCGTGATCTCATCGCGTACGTCGAAGAAGTCCTGGCGGCTGCGGTCGAAACTGCGTGAAAGGACGTGGAAGCCGGTGTCGGAATCGATGAGTTGGACGATGATCCGCATCCGATCGCCCTGCATTTGCACGCTGCCTTCCAGGTAACGGGCCACCCGCAGCCGCTCGCGGACCTTTTTGGAGGCCGTGTTGGGTTCCAGTGTGAAGGCGTCGCCGCGCGACGAGACCAGCAGGCCGGGCACGCGCGAGAGACGGGTCGTGACATCGTCCACCAGGCCCTGTGCGAAGACCTGGGTTTCGCCGCTCCCGTCCATGTTGAAAAACGGCAGCACGGCGATCGAATTGTCCAGCACGGGGGGCAGGGCGGTCTCATCCTTGGTGGCGGCAGCGGCCTTGTCGGGTTCCGGCTCAGGCAGTCCGACGTTCCGGTCGTATATGAAAACGAGAACGGAGGCCAACGCCATGCCGGCCACGACCGAGATGTAGGTCCGGCTCAGGTGCCGTTTCCGGGCGGCTTCGGGCGGCAGGTCGTCAAGCACAGCCCGCCCCTCGCGAAACTCCAGGAACCAGGACAGAACCATCGCGATCGGAAAGCCGGCGATGACCAGTACCGTCACGAACGTTCCCGCCCACTCAGGCAGGTGAAGCTGGCCGAACATCACGTCCACAACCTGGATGATCAGCCAGCCGAAGATCAGATAGGCGACGGCCGTCTGGAAAACGCCGCGTTGCCTGAGGCTGTCGAACAGGCCGTGGTCGTCGTGCACCGGCTTCTTTTCGGTCGGTGGTGACGAAACACGGGGGGTGGAAGGCGCCCCCGGATCGACGAGCAGGCGGCAGGCGCCATCGGGAAGGGATTGCAGGAATTCCGGCGGTTCCGCCGTATCATTCAGGGCGCGGCGGATGTCACTGACCGCCGCTTGCAGGGCTTCCGGCCCGCCTTCGCCGGACTCCCAGGCCCGCTCGACCAGCCGGTCTGCTGTGATGGTATTGCCGGCGTTTTCGGCCAGGCACAATAGCAGCTGCATCGCCTGGGGCGACAGGGTGACGACTCCCGCGGCACTGCTGACCTGCCCGTTCAGGGGCTCGATCAGCCAATCACCGAGATGGAATCCGTACCGCAGATCAGAATTCAAACGATCGCCCCCGCCCGTTCTTTTTCAGCCATCATAGCACCGGCGGGATACCCCGCGGGCTGGTTTGTAGGATGGCCTCTTCACCGAGTCGTGTCTTGCCGGCCCAGGCCGGGAATTCCCCCAGCCCGACGATCGTACCGCCGACCTGCAGTAAAACCCACGCGCCGACCAGGTACACGATCGCGACTCGCGCCCCCTTCCGGCGCTGCAATTCAATTCACAACTCCCTCATTGCGACAATGTAACCCCTATCGCGATGGAAACCAAAGCGCGGCAGGTTTTCTGGTCTTTGGATGCTTCCTGGGTGAGGCGATTCTATATGCGCAGCAGAGTGGGACGCCCGGACAAATACGGGAGGTCCGCCTCAGCAAGAACTCACTGGCTGGATTGATGCCTTCTATCGCCATCATAAAAACAAAGCATTTCATATCCCCTGGCCGGCTGCTTATCATGTTGGCTGGCAAATTCCGCCGAGGTGCACTCAATGAAGAACCGCCTGCTAATGGCCGCCGTGTATCTGGTGGTCGTATTCGGGTCGGCCGGACCGGCCATGGCCCTGGACAGTTACGAATACGGCCGTTCCTCGCGAGATGGCATCGGCAAGTTTTACATGGGCCGGGAGATTTCCCACGTGATGGGGCACCTGGGTGCTGGCTGGCTGGAACGGCCGGGG
>CAJIBJ010000149.1_pt1 | contig 23446 bp, 17 predicted proteins | sample 9199331 | NCBI WGS metagenome assembly CAJIBJ01 (sample SAMEA7708300, study PRJEB35096) | sediment metagenome | biome: marine neritic benthic zone biome [ENVO:01000025]; feature: sediment [ENVO:00002007]; material: shallow marine sediment [ENVO:03000034] sea grass bed [ENVO_01000059] ... | reverse complement strand
GCAGATCGCGTCGTCATGGGCCCGAGAAGATCCGGGATCGGCACTGCGGCAGATTCAAAGCCTCGATGATCCGGCAGAGGTCAGGCGATACACGGCGGAGGTCGTGTATCACGGCGTCGAGGCCGATCCCTGGCTGTCGCTGGAAAACCTCGCCGCATTGGACGATCCCAACGCACGGCTGATGATCCTTGAAGAAGCGGTCAGCCAGATTCCCGCTGGCGAGATCGACGACGCGCTGGCCTTCGCGCTGGAATTGAAAAACCAAAGTCTGAGGCGTACGGCCGTCGGTATCGTCGTACGGCGCTGGGCGGCGATTGATGTGAGAGCGGCGGCCGATTGGTATGCCGGGCTCGAAAACAAGCGCCAGTTTTCCGGTGCGCGCTTGGCGATCGCCCGAGCTTATGTTACACGCGATGCCGAGGAAGCCCTGCAATGGGCCGCGGAAACCGAGGGCATTGGCGGTAGTATCTGGCTTGACATGATGACCGTCATGAGCCAGTTGGATCCGGGAGGCGCGATTGAGTATCTGTCTTCGCTGCCGGCCTCTCCGGAAGTCGATAAAGGCGTGCAGCGCGTGCTGCTCACTCTGAGCCGGACCGACCCGGAGACGGCGGCCCAGCTGACGGAATCCCTTCCCGAAAACCGGATTCGCAAGGATATCGCGCAGAAGGCCTCGTACAACTGGGCCGACACGGACTCGAAGGCGGCCCTGGAGTGGGTGCTGACACAGCCCGAATCCGTCCAACTGGCCGCTCTGCCTTTGCTGGGTTCGCGCCTGGTAAAAGTGGACCTGCCTCTGGCGACGGATTTTCCGATCGACCGCCTGCCCGAACCGGTTCGAGGGAAGTGGGTATCCAGCATCATCGTGGGATACGCCCGGATCGACCCGGTCGCAGCCTGGGTGTGGCTTCAGCCGCTGTACGACCAGCCGCAGTTTCCTTTCTGGTCAAGCCAGGCGGCCCGTGAACTGTCGCGGCAGGATCCGCTGATGGTCATTGACCGCATCGGTGAGCTGGAAGATCACGAGTCGTATTTTTCCGCGCTGCGCGCGGTCATGAGAAGCTGGGGAGAATCCAACGGCCAGCAAGCGGCGCAGTGGCTGATGCGCAATTACTCCGATTCAGACCGCTACCTGCTGGTGCAGACACTGGCCAGTTCCTGGTACACGGTTCAGCCGAGCGATGCGGAACTCTGGGTGCTGGCGCTCACTGAAGCGAGGGAGCGCGACTACGGCCTTTTCGGCATTTATGTGCAATTCGAACCACTGTCCGAGGACGCCGCCGACTATTACGAGGCCATCGAATCGGTGGAAGTCAGGGAAAGCGCGGTTCAGTATTCAATCATTCATCTGCTCAACCTGGATTATCTGCAGGCCCAGGTATTGCTCGATTCACTGGACCTCGAGCCGGATTTTCAGGAGGAGATGCAGACGCTCATCGATAACCGCAAGAGCAAGACCGATTGGAGAAACTGAAACCGTGACAGGTGCGCCGTCCCTGGGAGCGCCCAGGCTCTGCGGGCCGGATTTTCAAGGTCGGTCCCGCCGGATCGGGCTGCGGAACGCCTGTCCGCCCGGTTCGTGCCGCCTAATAGGGACACTCGAAATTGGGATCGACAGCGCAGAGGCAAAATACCCTGAATCCGCCGACCGCCTGGTCCAGCAGGGGAATGGCGAGCATGATGTCCCCCTTGGTGTCGTATTGGCCCCGATTGCTATGAGGTCTCAAATGCCGCACCTGGCCGTTAAGCGAACTGGCTGCTGGTGAAAATCAGGCCGATCTGAGTTTTGCTTTCCGCTCGAACGCGGTACTACCGTGCCTGTGACCGCTCTCTGAACCGAGCGGCCTTTCTCATCTGACTTCTGCAGTGCGCCCCGTTCCGGAACCGGGCTAGTCTTCGATTACGTAGGTGAACTTGTTCTGTACGCTTGGCACCTCGACCGCCTGGCCGTCAATCACGCGGGGCTTGTACTTGAACTTCAGTGCCGCCTGCAGAGAGGGGCGATGAAACATCGAATTGGTGCACTGGTTTTCGATAACGAACGGATCGAGAATCGTGCCTTGGCGGGTCACCGTGTACTGCACCACGCAATACCCTTCAATGCCGCGCAACAAGGCCCGCTGCGGATAGATCGGCGCCACCTTGACGATCGGCAGGTAGTCGCCCTCGCCAATACCCAGGCTGAAGCCCGCGCCGCTGAGCTCGATATCGGTTTCAGCCGGCGTGGCCGAAATGGCAATCGTCTCGGCGGTTGGGTTGAGGCTCTCGAACTGCGGCGTCGACGGCAGCGGCGGTGGCGATTGGGGCGGTAGCGGCTTTCTCGGCTTGAGTTCGCGGCGATGGATGGTTTCATCGCGCCTGAGCCGGACGAAATCCACCAGGTTGGTGCTGCCAGACTTGTCGAGCTGACGGTCCGTGGTCTCGATCATGTATGGCATCGCCCAGAACAACGCCGCCGTAATGGCCAAGCCAACCACGATGCCCGCGATCAGCCGGTAAATGCTGCCGAATCTGCTGATGACCAGAGTTCGAGAAATTGTGCCCGCCATGGCTTGCCTCCTCGGCATTCCCAAGCTGCAATCCACATATATTTAGACACCAGATTGTCAATTGGTATTCAATCCAGCGCTTTGGCCGGGTGCTGGCTGAACTGAGAAGCAAGCTCCCTCGAGATTGGCATCCAGAGGAGTCTCTTATGCGCTTAATAGCGGAAGCTCCCTTGAGCAGCCTGCTGATAGCCATTAACGACCCGAAACGGAACTCCGAATTGTTTCTTCAAGATGCATCAAATCGAAATTCTGTAACAATCTCCTATACTTAAATATGCGGTACATACCGCTATGTCATCGCCAGATTATTCAAATAATCACATCACACAATCGGCGACCAATAATCGAATAACCTCCCGATCCAATAGCGGTCACGGCCGCATTCATCCTTGTCAATAAGACTGACTGTAAAAGGAGGTTTGTTGTGAAAAAAATACTAATGGTAGTTACAGCATTTCTGCTCGTTTCGCCCAGTGTGATTTTCGCTGGAAAGCCCGACCCCAACGTGCCTAACCCGCCGCTTCAGGTCCTGGAGCATAACGTCGATGCTAATGGCTGGATAGCTGTTCATGAACAGGGCACGGCCAGTGTGGACATCATTGATTCTGAAGAGTTGGATGTCCATGTTACGGGTGGACAGATTGATGCAACGATTACAGGAGGTAACGTGGATGTTAGCGGCAGCACTGTCAGCGTCGATAACTTCCCTGCAACACAGGATGTGAACGTGACCGGTGGAATGATTGATGCCCTGATCCCCCCCGCAAGCACTGTTGCGTTACCGAGTTTTTCTGGTTTGGAAGCCGGCGATAGTGCCATAGTTGATTTTGCGACGGTTTTTGCGACGACTATTGTGATCTGGGACAGTAGCGTTACGGGCGATGGTGATCCGGAGTTTCAACTCGATATTCGTAGCCCCCTCAATGGTGGCGGCACCATCTTCCAATATTCGTATGATGAATCTCTGTATACAACGGACATGCGGTCGTTTACTCATCCAATACCAGTGAGCGGTGTGGAGGTATGGTGTAAAAATGAGTCTGATAACTGCACCATTGGTGTCGCGGTTATTGGATATTAGTAAAGAACTCATTCAGATTTAGGGCTGTCACTCTGGCGGCCCTTTTTTGTGATGCTTTGACTGCTCCTGGCCGTCAGCAGTCGTAACCACGTCGAGAACGCGGCCCTGATTTAGTTCAGCTTTGCACCTGGAATCAGTAATTAGCACGACTGAGTGCCTAATGGCGGCTAACGACCCGTTGCGGTCGTCAATCATTTATCTACTCTGGCACTTTCCTCTGAACCCAATTTCTGTGAGTCACCTATACTGATTAGAAACGCGAAAACGACACCGGAGGTATGCTATGAAAACTAAGCTTCAGTACCATTGTACGATGGCGGGCGCCACGGCATTCTTAATCTTCGGGTTGCTAATCTGCTCAAACGTCATAGCTAAATCGGACAATGCCAAACGAGCTTCGCCGGTGATTGGGGTTGTTCAGCCCGCAAGCGCATTCGAAGACATCTGTGATTGTTACTTCAACACGGACTGCGCTGTGGCCGGCGGTCAGGAGTATTGCAACCTCTTCATTTGTGACGTCGCGGGGAAGTTGGACGGCGTCTGCTTCCCGGGCCCGGAGCCAGGTGGCGGAAGCGGAATCGATCCGCTTGATCTCCCGTTGGCGGCCAGTTCGGTCGGGGACTATTTCAAAGCCTTCTTGTTGACCGTGCGGAGTCCGGACGGCGTTCCCACTCCGGAGGCTGTCGATGTGATACGGCAAGCTCAAGAATCGCGCCTGTCCATCGAGGATCACTTGGCGGTCCAAGCGATATTTACCAATATTCTCGATCGCCTGGTCGGCTTCGATCTCGTTTATGCACCACGGCAGAATTGTGGAGCCGCCGGCAAATTCCCCGCTTATCGGGGAGTGCGAGGCAAGTCCGTCGAAGCGCTCTTGCACACTGTCGGTGTCGCCGTTACCGAGGCGATAACGTCCAACGATCCCCGTCTCATCGCCCAGCCAATCCGGACGTTCTGGCGAAATTACCCCGAGTATCATCCCAACCACAGCGGTCGCTGTTATCCGCATGGACACGACGATTACCCATACGATACTCCCGCAAATTGCCAAATTGAAGAAATACAGGCTGTTCTGAGAGCCCACCTTCCTGTGCAGGTCCCGAAGCGTTCGCAATAATGATTCGCGAGATCCCTGCGTGTTGGGTTGCGCTTTGCCAGCGCTGCTGAAATACAGAAGTGCTCGGGGATCGCGCCCGTGACTGAGCGAAGCGGACGCAAGCACTGGGTCCACTGGCGTTGGCAGTGTCCGACCTTCCTGCGCCAGACCTTAGTGGTATGGGCCGCACAAACGGTCAATAAGTCCTTCTGGGCTGGGGCCTACTATCGACAACAAAAAGCCAAGGGCGAATCGCATCAAGCGGCGGTTCGAGCACTCGCATTCAAGTGGATCCGCATCTTGTATCAATGCTGGCAGGCGAGAACACCATACGACGTACTGACTTGTCTGGACGCGCTGGGCCGGCGCGGCTCTCCATTGCTCGACCAGTGGAGTGTAATGCAAGAAACGACTTGACCGAATAACTCACGGCGTGAAACGGACTTTGGCAGGCTAGAGAAATCAATCTCGGCTTCTGGCCATTAGCGAACGGTTTCTGACCAGACTGGGCTTATCGAAGATGATGCATCGCGCATCAACGAACGGATTTTTTCTTGGCCTGCTCGCGACACCTGGCGGCGCGAAATGGTGGGAGACAGTCAGGCGCACGCGTCCGATGCCGGACTCCGCAATCGAGTACTTGCAGTCCCTGATGGACGATCCGAAACGAAAAAAAGTAGCGCTGACCGAGCTTCAACCCTGGCTACGCAATCCCGACTAAAACCTTTCGCAACCGCTATCGGATACTCGGGCCTGATTATGTCATCGCTCATGCTGTCCAAGGTCGGCGTGTTGAAATTTCCGCTTGTGGCCGAACCCGCAAGTTGATGCTCGCCAGCCACGTTCGACGGATTGTTCCGCCGTGCGCCGCAAAGCAGCCATTCGTAGGTCAAGTGAACAACTTGTATTTGAATCCTAGAACAGGTCGAACATGTGCGTGTACTTGACGATCAGGTTGCGGTCGGGCTGCGCGCCGGTGAAGCGGTCGTAGCCGTGGATGTCGTTGAACACGATATAGAGTCCCGTATTGGCCTTCCGCAACCATGAGAAGCGCAGGTTGGTCGAGAAGAAGTCGTCCACGTTGTTGTACTGCAAAAGGGCTTCCAGCGCGATCTTGGGCGTGAAGGAATAAGACAGCCTCAGGCGCGAGACCTTGGTGGTGAAATTGCCCTGCGGCAGCTCGACACTGTTCTGGCTCCACCGGAACTCGGTATAGAAGTGCTCCCCGATACGCATGCGCATGCCGGGCGTGAAGGCGACCCGGTCGCCACTGTAGAAGCCGCCGATGGTGGTCGAGAGCGAGAAACTGAGCCAGGCGCCCTGGTTGGTTTGCGCGTAAAAGGCGGCCTCGGCGTTCCGGTAGGTCCCCGGCGGCACCCAGATGCCCTCCGAGATTTCGAACGGTGCGAGCAATCCCTCGGTGGTGAAATTTACTGCTGAATGAAATTCGTAGCCGTTGCGCCACTCCAAGTGATTGTCCACGTGCAAAAAGCCCGTTTCCTGGAAACCGTCCTGGTCCCAGTAACCGTTGTAGGAAACGTGCGGGCGGATTTCCAAAAGGCCGATCCGGCTGGATTCCAGACGGTAGCGCCGCATGACCCGCCCGGAGGCGTTGCGGTAGCCGCCGCTGCGGTTAAGAAACCCCACCTCCGGATTGAAGTTCTCGCCCACGTCCACGTATCCGGCGGCCAGGTTCCAGCGCTCCGAATCGTAGTCGCCAGCCAGGTTCCACGAGAATTCATCCCCGTCCAGGCCCGTGGTCGAGGTCTTGGCCACGTAGCCCGACACCAGGCCGTATTCACCGATGCCCCAGCGCCAGTCCGCGCCGTAGGTCCGGTTGTTTCCATAGAGGTCGGAAAAGCTGCCCGGGGCGTCGCGGCTGACGAAAATCGCGCCCAGCGACGATCGATTGGGCAGTTCCTTGTTGATCCTGGCCACGCCGAAGCGGTCTTTCGGCGCGACGAAGTCCAGACTGTCGGTCTGCATGTACATGGCGCCGACATTGACGCCGCCGATTGCGCCCGAGACGCGCGCGCCGTAGTCGATCGGGATGATGTCGCCGTCCTCGGACAGCCCGATCCGGCGGCTGAAGAACAGTTCGACCTGCCGGGATTTACCGACCGTGAACAACCCCGCGTTTTCCAGGAAGAACGGTCGTTTTTCCGGGAAGAAGAGGTTGAATCGGTCCAGTGAAACCTGGGATTCGTCGGCCTCCACCTGGGCGAAATCCGTATTGTAGGTCAGGTCCAGGGTCAGTGACGGCGTCAGGCTGTACTTGATGTCGACGCCCCATTCTCCGTCGGTGTCCTTACCTTCGTCACCGACGTCACTCCACTCGCCCAGAACATAGGGGACGATTTTCAGGTTGCGCTGACTGGCGATCTCCAGCCCGGTCAAACGCCCGGCGTCGGCCAGACGCAGGATGTTGAACTGCCGCCCCAACGGCGACCAGTAGGCCACCTCGTTGCGCCGCGTAATGTTGCGCTGGAAATTCATGCCCCAGCTCTGCACGTCCTCAGCCGGGAATCGGATGGTTTTGAACGGAATCCGGAACTCGGCGCTCCAGCCGAAGTCGCCCATCTGGGTCTTCACGTCCCAGACCCCGTCCCAGTTGATGTTGAATCCGCCGCCGGCCCCGCCGATCGAACCCCCCATCATGTCCGTGCCCTGCCCGGCCTTGCTCAATTGCCCGTCATATTGCATTCCGGTGGGATTGGTGCCGAACAGGAAGCCGTTCTGCTCGTCGAGGTAGGTGTCCAGGATGAACAGCACCGCGTCCTGGTCCTCCAGGTCGGCGTCCCTGCGGCTGTCGGAAACCACGATCGTCGATGGATCATCGTCGAAGAGGATGAAACCGAACCAGATCGCGTGTTCCGTGTAGGCCACCCGCACCTCGGTCCGCTGGCTGGCGGGTCTTCCCTCGTCGGGCGTGGTCTGGAGGAAACCGCCGGTCGGCGTCACCGACTGCCAGGCCGGATCATTGAGGACTTCTCCGTCCAGCTTAGGCGCTGTTTCGACCGGTGTCGCGGGCAGTTCGCGGCGGGCGGCGTCCTGGGCGCCGGCTGCCAACGGCGTTAACGCCAGGCACGCGATACACAGCGCAAAAATTCCCGGTTTTCCCCGCGCCTGGGTCATTTCCCGTTCTTCTGATGGTTCGGACCGGCTCATTCTAGCGGGGTGGGTCTGTACAACACCTGATACGCATCAGTTCGGGTAGAGTCGATTTCGACGCGGGCCTGACAGGCAGTACAATGAATTCGGATTTCCTTATATGTCGCCCTTTCCTTCCCGGAGCCGCCGCAGTGAAAAAGACAATGAACATCCTGCTCGTCCTTGCCCTGGCGCTCACCGCCTCGACGGCTTTCGCCCGGTCGACCCTCGGCGGGCGCGTCCTGTCAGAGTCCGGCAAGCCGCTTCAGGGTGCAATCGTCCGGTCCGGAGCAGCCACGGCGAGCACCGATGCGCAGGGGCGCTTCTCCCTGCAATCGGAAGAGGAGGGGCTGCACCTGTTGCACTACTCGGCCGGGGACCACTTTTCGATGATCCACGGCTACAGCGACCTGGAACTCGAATGGCTGAGCGCGAAGACCGCCCGGGACACGGCAATCGTGCCCGACGTCACGCTGGTCGAACGAAACGACAGCCGCATCATGATGGTGTTCGGCGGCGACGCGATGATGGGCCGCCGCTACTCGAAGCCGCCGGCCGGCGAGCCGGTGCTGATCCGCGAAGGCCATGAGCAGGGAGACACTGTCGCGCTGCTCGCGCACATCCGACCCTACCTGGAAATCGCGGATTTCGCCTCGGTCAATCTCGAGACACAGGTGATGCGGGCAGAGCCGGAGCAGAACGCCCCGAAATCCTATGTGTTCTACACGCCTCCCGAAGCGCTGCTCGCCCTGAAGGCGTCGGGCGTGGATTACGTCACGCTGGGCAACAACCACACCTACGACTACCTGTCCGCGGGCCTGGAATCGACCCTGGAAGCCCTGGAGGCTTCCGAGTTGGGCTGGTCGGGGGCCGGACTGACCGAAGCGCAGGCGCTCGAACCCTACCGGGTAGAAATCGGCGAAAACCCGATGAGTTTCATCGGCTTCCTCGGATGGGCCGGCAATTTTTCACCGAACCAGGTGGCCATGGGCGCCGAGAAAGGCGGCGCGGCGTTCGGCACGCCGGAAAACATTCGGAACACGGTGCGCCGGGAGAAGGAGCAGGGCCGCCTGCCGGTCGTGCAGTACCACGGCAGCCGCGAGTACACCGACGAGCCGACCCTGACCACCGAGTCGCGCCTCAAGCAGGCAATCGATGACGGCGCCGTGCTAGCCATCGGCCACCATCCCCACGTGGTGCAGGGCTTCGAAATCTACGACGGCCGCCTGATCGCCTGGTCGATGGGCAATTTCATGTTCGACCAGTTCCATTACGCGACCAAGCGCTCCTACCTGCTCTATGTCTGGATGGACGGCGAAGAGTTCCACCGGGCCGAGGTCATGCCCCTGCGGATCAAGGGCTACCTGCCGATGCCGGCCACGGACAGCTTTCGGCAGTCGATCCTGCGGCGGGTCAACGAGCTTTCCGGCCGCCGCGGTCTGGCGCTGAGGGCGTCGGGCGGCAACGCCGTCATCCTTCCAGATGCCGTGAACGTGGAGCCTCGGCCCGCCACGCCGCTGGGAGCCGCCCGTGAGCCGGCCGGTATCCATTCGCTGAACGGCCGCGGCTGGCACAATCCGGTAGCCTCCATCCAGACCGACCCGATTGGAAACACCCGGGTCCGCCTGGGCAAGGACCTCCTGCCGATGGGCCACCTGGAATCCCATGATCTGTTCGGCGTGCCGGACCGCAGCTGGATCGAGGACGGGTCACAGGCCGTGGTCCGGCTCGAAGACGCGCCCAGCGGCAGCCGGGCCATGCGGCTTCGCGTGCCAGCCGGAACGAAGGAAGGCCGGGTCGGCATGAGAACCTTCGAATACACCTTCGAGCCCGGAACGCCCACCACATTCGTCGCCACTGCCCGAACCAGCGGGCCAGCCACCGTGACCGCATATCAGCAATGGCGCAAAAGGGACCAGAACCGTATGGATGCCCTGCAAAACGGCAAACTGAGGATCATCGGCCAGCGGGAACTCGAACCGGGCGGCTGGAAGGAGTTGCGGTTCGACTTCGATTCCCCGCGGGTCACGGCCATTTCCTACCGGGTCGTGCTGGAAATCACACCGCAAGACGCTTCACGGGACCACGAGAGCTGGTTCGACGACCTCGCGCTGATCGAGTGGCTGAGCACGCCGCTGCCCGCCGGCCCGGTGCCGCCGCGCGTGCCCGGGAAACTGGCCAGCCACGCGGAAGTCATGCCCGCCGGGAGCCCCTAGCCCGCATATTGCGCCAGCATCCCGAATGATGGCGCAGGTCAGGTGCGGCTGGGCGCAGGGCTGGACTGAGATCCGTAGCAGTAGCTACGGGTTGAAGGAAGCCCAAGTCCAGACGTAGCTGAACCAGCCAGGGTCGGGATAGGTCTTAGGCCGCGGACAAAGTTTACTCTAATAATACATCGATAAAACAGCGTGAAATTTATTTGAATCAGTAAGTTATGAACAGGCCCAAGACCGGCTGGCGCAATATGCGGGTTAGTCTTCAGCGGGGATCGCCGTGGCCTGCCAGGCCACGGCCCGCCATTCGCTGTCGCGTTCGACGAAGGTGCCGGTATTGAAATATTCCAACACCTGGCCGGAGCCGTCCTGGAGCGCGCCGAGCAATCTGAAAGCGACCACGGCCGTGGTTCCATACTGCTGAATGCGGACGTCCCCGGCCGAGTACACGACCTCGGGCTCCTGGCTTCCGGGGTCGTCCTCCGCCTCGAGTCCCTCGAGGATATCCGCCTTGCCGAAACGCAATCCTCGCGAGGAGGTATAGATCAGGTCATCCGCCCAGAACCGTTCGTGCGCGGCGACGTCATTGACCGAGGCGCCGGCCAGGAAGTCGTCCAGCATGCGGGAGAGCACGGCCCCGCCCGGCGCATCTTCCGCCAGGGCGGGTGTCGGCGACAGAATGAGGGTGAGCAGGAGGAAAAAGTATTTCATAAAGGAGCCTCCGGGGGATTCAGACGGCCTGTGCGAGGTAGGCGGAGATGCCTTCGAGCAGCATCTGCACTGCCAGCGCGATCAGCAGCATGCCCATCAGCCGTTCCATCGCGACCAGGCCGCGCTGCCCGAGAAAGCGCTTCAGGCCGGTGGCCGAGACCAGGATCAGCGACGTCAGCAACCAGGCAGCGAACAGCGCCAGCAGCCAGTCCGTCATGCGGCCCGGGTCGTTCGAAGCCAGCAGCATGACCACCGCCATCGCCGATGGCCCGGCGACGAACGGGATCGCCAGCGGCACCAGCAGCGGCTCTCCCTGGATCTCCTCCTCGGCGTGGGCCGAACGCCGGACCGGGAACACCATCTTCAGGGCGATCAGGAACAGGATGATGCCACCCGCGATGCGGATCGAATGTTCGCTCAAATGCAGGAAACCCAGCAGGTACTGGCCGAAGAACAGGAACATGACCAGCACGGCGAAGGCGAGCAGCAATTCGCGCACGATGACGCGGGTTCGCCGTTCCGGCGCAACGTCCTCCAGCACGGAAAGAAAAATCGGGATATTGCCCAGCGGGTCCATGACCAGGAACAGCAGGGTGGCGGCTGAAATGATTTCCATCGGGACGCTCACAAAATCTCAGTTTTTGAGAAGGCACACAGTATGATATCGCCATGACACTTTCCACCCCGGATATCCCGGCCGAAACCCTGGACCGGGAATCCCTGTTTGAACGCCTTGCCGGCGTCCAGACTCTGGTAACCGCCAACAGCCGTCTCGCGCGCATGCTGACCGCCGCCTACAGCCAATGGCGCATCGCCCGCGGCGACAGTCAGTGGAGAAGCCCGGACGTTCTGTCATGGGAAGCCTGGCTCGACCGGCTGTGGGAGACCGCCGGGATCGAGGGGGCCGCGGGCGCCGCGAAGGCGGTGCCGGGCCGCCAGCAAATGCTGAGTATCTGGCGCCAGGTGCTGCGGGACGACCCGGAAGCCGGTCGCCTGCTGCGCCCGGAGTCGCTGGTCGCGCGGCTTCGGGAGACACGGGCGCTCGCGGTCGACTGGCGCCTGGATTTCGATCACCCGGTATGGCGCAACAGCGAAAACGAGAACCACGTGGCGTTTCAGCGATGGAACCGCGCCTTCGGAGCGCTGTGCCGGCAGCATGGCTGGATCGCGCCGGAAGACCGCCAGGCCATACTGGCGGAGTGCGCGCTTGAGGGACAGATTGGGCTCGATGCCAAAACCGGGCTGCTGGGTTTCGACGAGTTCACCCCGGCGCAGTCCGCCGTGGTGGAGGCTTTCCTTGCAGCGGGCCATTCCCTGGTCCGGCTGACACTGGAGCCCGCCCGGGCGAAAGCCGTTCTCTTCCGAAGCGCCAGCGCCCGGGACGAACTCGAACAAATGGCGCGTTGGGTGCGTCACTGGACCGAGGCCGATCCGGATTGCAGCATCGCCGTGGTGGTGCCCGACCTGCAGTCGCGGCGGCAGGAAATCGAGCGGTGCCTGGCGGCCTTCCTGACGCCGGGGGAAGGCGTCTCCCGCGATCGCGCCAAGCCGTGGAATGTCTCGCTGGGCCGGCCGCTGGCGCGCTACCCGATGATCGAAAGCGCATTCGGCCTGTTCCGCCTGCTGGAGGACCGCATCGATATCCAGGACGTCGGCCGGGTGTTGCGTTCACCCTGGATTCGGGGCGGAATCGAGGAACGCAACCGCCGGGCATTGCTGGAAAAACGCCTGCGCGAAAAGTACCCGCGCCAACTGAAGCCGGGCGAGGTCTGGTACCGCGCCGGCGAAATCCGCAAATTCGACCGGCAGGGCAAGGAATTGCCACCGGACCAGCAGGAACCCCGTGCATGGAACAGCCCCATCCTGGTGTCCCTGCTCGACGCCCTGGCCCGCTTTGAACGGAACCACCGCGCCCCCCGTGAACCGTCTGCCTGGGCCGAAGCCTTCGACCGCCTGCTGGCGGAAATCGGCTGGCCCATGGCCCTGGATTCCCTCGCCAGCAAAGAAGAGCATGGCGACAACTGGCAGACCTGGAAAGCCTGGCAGGAGGAACTGCGCACGCTGGCTTCGCTGGACTCGACCACTGGACGAATCTCCCGCAATGCCGCCATTTCGCGCCTCCGCCAGATCTGCCAGGAACGGATTTTCCAACCCCGCACCGCGCCGGCAGACATCCAGGTGCTGGGCCTGTATGAAGCCAGCGGCCTGCGCTTCGACCATCTTTGGATCATGGGCCTGCACAACGGGAACTGGCCGCAGGCGGCGCAGCCCGATCCCTTCATCCCCGGCCGCTTGCAACAGGCGGTTCAAATGCCCCAATCCAGCCCGCAGCGTGAACTGGAGGTCGCGCGCGCCGTGACCCGGCGCCTGCTGGAAACCGCCGCCGACTGTGTTTTCAGTTACCCCGGGCAGGCCGATGGCGAAGTCGTGTTGCCCAGCCCTTTGCTCACCGTCGCATCCATTGAACCCGTCGAGGAAGTCGCGGGCTGGAGCGGTAAAGGCTGGCAGGAGTCCATGTTCGAGGGGGAGCGGCCCCGGCTCGATCCACTGGAGATGCCGCGTCCGCTGCAGCGCGATACGGCGCGAGGCGGCAGCAGCATTCTCAAGCACCAGGCGCTCTGCCCGTTCCGCGCTTTCGCCGCCAACCGCCTCGGCGCGGAAAGCCTGGAAATCCCGGTGGACGGCATCAGCCCGATGCTCCACGGCAGCCTGGTGCACCGCGTGCTGGAAAATTTCTGGCGTGAGACCCGGTCACAGGCAGAACTGCTGAGGCTCGACGCGGATAAGCTGGAAGAACGGATCCGGTCACATGCCAGGCAGGTGGTCGACGGGGAACGCAGCCTCCTCAACCGCCCGCAGTTCGGGTACGTCGAGGCGGAACGCCTGGCGCGGCTCGCCGCCGCCTTCCTCGAGCATGAGAAGGAGCGGAATCCCTTCGAAGTCGCGGCATTCGAGGAAGAAATCCGGCAGGACATCGAAGGCCAGGAGATCCGCCTGGTGATCGACCGGATCGACCGCCTGCCCTCCGGCGACATGGCCATCATCGACTACAAGACCGGCAAGGTCGAACCGGGAAAATGGTTCGGGGAACGGCCCGAGGATCCGCAGTTGCCGCTCTATGCGATCAGCGCCCCTGACACCCCGGCGGCCCTGGCGTTCGCGGTGGTCCGCGACGACGAGTGCCTGTATCGCGGCGTGGCAACGCTGGAAGGCGTGTTTCCCGGACTGCCGCCCAGACGCAACGCGCACAATGCCGCCGTGATCGAGGCCGGCCTGGACATGCCGGCAACGGTGGAAAACTGGCGGGAAACGTTGCATCGCCTGATGGCGGAGTTCCTCGCGGGCGACGCCCGGATCGATCCCAAGAACGGCCTGAAGACCTGCGAGAACAGTTACTGCGAGATGCTGCCCCTGTGCCGCATCAGGGAACTGGAAGAGGCGGCGTCATGACACGCCCTGCAGATTGGCGGGAACGCGAACGGGCGCTCGATCCGCGGCATTCCTGCATCGTCCAGGCGCCGGCCGGCTCGGGCAAGACCGAGCTGCTGACCCAGCGCATGCTCCGCCTGCTGGCCGGGGTTGAAAACCCGGAGGAAGTCGTCGCCATCACGTTTACCCGGAAGGCCGCTGCCGAAATGAGTCGCCGGCTGGTGGAAAGCCTTCTGGCGGCCTCCGCTGAACCCCGGCAAGAGTTGCAGGCGCACGAGCAGGCCAACCGTGAACTCGCCCTGGCGGTACTGGAGAACGACGCCAGGAGAGGCTGGAACCTGCTGCTGCAGCCGAGCCGGCTGCGCATTCGCACCATCGACGGCCTGTGCAGCGAACTGGCGCGCCAGTTGCCGGTGCTTTCCGGCCTGGGCGGCGGCCAGCAGATCGCGGAGGATACCGGTGAACTGTACCGATTGGCGGCTGCGCGGACGATGGCCGCCATCGAGGACGAGAACGACGAACTGCAGGCCGACGTCATCCGCGTGCTCGACCGCTACGACAACCAGTATGACCGGCTGGTCGGCCTGCTCACGGACATGCTCGGCCACCGTGAGCAGTGGATCGGACACCTGCTCGATCTGAAAACCGGCGAAGGCTTCGACCGCGCCGGCCTGGAAGAATCCCTGCGCATCCTGATCGAGGCGGAACTCCGTTCGGCCCGGGAAGCCCTGCCTGATGGTCTGCTGCAGGATATGCCGCGTTTCCTCCGTTACGCACGCGGCAACCTGGCCCAGGGCGCCGAGCCGCTGGACCAGTTGCTGAACGCCTGCGTCGGGGAGGTTTCCGGCCGGCTGGAATTTCCGGTTTCATCCGATGCCCTTGAGCACTGGAGAACCCTGCTCGATTTTCTTCTGACCCAGGCGGGATCCTGGAGGGCCGGCCCCGACGCCAAGCTGGGTTTTCCCGCGCCATCCGCGGTCAAGGGGGAGGAAAAAGCCGTCCGGCTGGAATGGAAGGACGGCTTCAAGGCGCTGCTGGACTCGCTGCGTGACGATGACCGACTGCTCGAGTCGCTCGGCACGGTCCGCAAATTGCCCCGGCCCGGCTACGACGACGAAGCCTGGGCCTCGATCGAATCCCTGATGCGGATCTTGATCCGGGCTTTCCAGGAATGGAAAATGGTGATGTCGGAAACCGGCCAGGCGGATTTCAGTGAAATCGCCTCGCGCGCCATCCTCGCGCTGGGCGAGGACGGCCGGCCCAGCCCGCTCGCCCTATCCCTGGATTACCGGATTCAGCACCTGCTGGTGGACGAGTTCCAGGACACCTCCATGAGCCAGATCCACCTGCTGGACCGCCTGACCGCCGGCTGGATAAAGGGTGACGGGCGGACCCTGTTCCTGGTGGGCGATCCGATGCAATCGATCTACCGGTTCCGCAAGGCCGAGGTCAGCCTGTTCATCGACGCTTTCCAGGGACGCCTGTTCCGCCACCTCGGTCTGCGGCCCTTGCAGCTGCAGGTCAATTTCCGTTCGGAGCGACCCGTCGTGGATTGGGTGAATGCGGTCTTTCCGCGAGTGATGCCCCCGCACAGCGATCCCTTGAAGGACGCAGTGCACTACAGCGCCTCGCGCGCGAAGCCGGATGCGACGCGAGCCGGTGAAGTCACCATCCATATCGCGCCGCAACGCGATGACGAGGCGGAGGCCCGCCAGGTCGTCGAACTGATCGGACGGAGCGGCCCGGAGCAGTCCATCGCCATCCTGGTGCGCTCTCGCAAGCATGCCGCCGGGATCCTCGCCCGGCTCGACCGCCTGAAAGAAAGCGAGCCCCGCTACCGCTACCAGGCCATCGATTTCACCCCCCTGGCCGAGACGCCGCTTGTTCAGGACCTGGTCTCCCTGACCCTGGCGCTCAGCCAACCCGCTGACCGCCTGGCCTGGTTTTCCGTGCTCCGCGCGCCCTGGGCCGGCCTGGACCTGTCCGACCTCGATACCCTGGCCGGCGGGAGCAGCGACGGGGTCGTGGCGGATGCGCTGGCCTCGGCCCTGGCCGCCGATCCGGACGCGGCCAGCGTACTCGGGAACTCTGGCCGCGAACGTCTCCGACGGGTTGCGCCGGTCCTGCTCGAAGCGGTCGGGCGCCGCGGGCGAGAGAGCGTCCGTTCAGTGGTCGAATCGGCCTGGCTGGGCCTGGGCGGCCCGGCCTGCGCGCAAAGCGCTAGTCAACTGGACGACGCCGCCGCGTATTTCGGCCTGCTCGACTCGCTGGAGGACGAAGGCCTGCCCATCGACCGGGATACGCTCGATCAGCGCATGAAGGACCTGTATGCACAGCCCGACGACCGGGCCAGCGACCGGCTCCAGGTCATGACCATTTTTGGCGCCAAAGGCCTGCAGTTCGACACCGTCATCCTGCCCGGCCTGAACCGCGGCACCGGTTGGGATGGAGGCAAATTGCTGCACTGGTTCGAGCTGCCCGGGCAGGACCGTATCGTCATGTCACCGATGCGCAGCGCAGAAGAGAAAGAACGGCGAAAAAAGGAAGCCGATCTGATCGAGTTCATCTCGGACGTGGAAAAGAGCCGCCAGCGGCTCGAGAACGGCCGTTTGCTCTACGTCGCGGCGACCCGTGCCGTCAGGAACCTGCACCTGTTCGCAGCGGTCAAGCCGACCAGCAAGGGTGAGGTGAAGGCCGCGGCAGGGACCCTGCTGGGTGAGCTATGGCCGGCGATACGAGAAGAACAGGCCCCGAGCGTCGCCGAAGCCGCTGCGGAGCTGGAAGCAGCGAAGACCGGGGCGGCGCACGAGGACGAATACGAACCGGTACCGCAGATCTACCGCCGCCTGGCCGCCGACTGGCGGCTTCCGCCGCCGGCCGACGGCATTCCGCAACCGCAAACCGAAATGCCGGACGTATCGGACGCCATCGAGTTCCGGTGGGCCGGTGAAGAAGCCCGTCTGACCGGCAACCTGGTCCACCGCCTGCTGCAGCAGATCGCCGAACGCGGACCGGAATCCTGGCAGGATGCCGGCGGCATGGCCGTCAAAGAGGCCTGGTGCCGGGCGCAACTGCTCGCCGAAGGCGTGACCGGGGAACGGGCGGACGGCATCCTCGAGCAAACAAAACGCGCGATCGAAAACTGCCTGCAATCGGAAGTCGGAAGGAAATTGCTGGACGACCACGAGGAAGCGCATTGCGAACTGGCCCTGACGGCCGTGCTGGACGGCAGGCCCCGGGAGCAGATCCTGGACAGGACTTACGTGCTGAACGGCGAGCGCTGGATCATCGATTACAAGACATCCACCCACAGCGGCGGGAACCTGGAAGGATTTCTAGAGAGCGAATCGGAACGGTACCGGGAACAGCTGGAGCGTTACCGCCAGGCCGTGGCCCTGAACGAAGAAAGGCCGGTCCGGACCGCGCTTTACTTTCCCTTGCTGGATCGTTTCCTGGAACTGTGACACCGCCTTACAGCGTATGCCCCTCCCGGCTCGGGTGGATACGCTCCCAGACTGACTGGCAGGGTGTGCAGCGCCTTGCGGTGATGTAGGCGTGAAGCCGGTCGACCTCGATGGCCCTGTCACAATCCTCGCAAACCCCGTAGCCACCCTTTGCGATGCGGATGAGGGAGGCGTCGATCTCACGGATTTCTTCGACGTGCATATCGATGATCGCCAGTTCCAGGTCCACCAGCAGGTCCGCCACCGATTCTTCCTCGAGGTCGTGGACCTGCCCGGCCAGGTCGATGAAGTGCTCTTCATCGGAGCGCAGCAACTCCTCGCGGATTTCTTCCCTCAAATCGCAGAAACGCTCCTTGAGAAGGACCTTGAATTGCATTAATTGTCGCTTGCTGAGCATGGCCGTCCCTCGATGATGACCGGTGACGCCCTAACGATAATCACAGGTGCGTGTCTTCCGCTTGATTTGGCTCAGTTCTTCTCGAAAAAATGCACCAGACGGACCATCGCCTCGGTGTCGTGGCGGCAATACTTCAGCAGTTCACCACGAATCGCTTCACGGCGTCCGTCATTCGTCCCCGGAGCGATGGCTTCGAGATAGGCGGAGGACGCCTCGGTTCCTTCCTGGATGCCTTCGAGCGCCGCGTAGTCCATTTCGGGCGCGATGGTCGGCAATACGGCCTTGATCGACCAGGAACCAAGCATTTCGGGGTGGTAGTAATAAGCTTTCGTCGGGGGGTGGAGGTCAACCAGCCGGGCGTCGATCGCCACCAGCGAAGCCGTCAGGTCCGGAAACATTTCGGCCAGCCCCCGAATTACCTGTCGCTCGTAGCTGGTGTACATCAAGACCGGGCCGTTGCGTTCCAATGCGCTGATCATCGCCTCGGCCAGAGGGCGCATCGGCGGCTGGCCCGTCAGGTCCAGAAATTCCGCCTGATCCATAACGCCGGGGGCGCGTTCGATGTGGCAAGACCACTGGAACGGCAGCACCTGGTATGGCCGCGTGCCGGGCCAGATGGGCACGGCCGGGGCGATCGTTTCGAAATCCAGGTAAAAGCGCGGGTATGCCAGCGATTCCACGAAGTCGCGCGCGCCGGGCAACAGTTCCGGCTCGCCGTCCAGCGTTACGCGGTGAATCCGCAACTGGGTCTCGCTGCTGATCTCGCTCGACGGCACATCGCGGATATCGCGGTAGCCGTCCATGACCCAGACGCCCAGCTTTTTCCGGCTGCCGCGCAGGCCCATGATCGGGTATTCGGAATCCCCAGGCCAGCAATGGTTCAGGAAGGGGCATTCGTACGGATTCGTACAATGCTGGCCCACCGCCACTTCAGGCTCCGGGCCCTCCACGGCTTCGCGCGCCCGTTCGACCCAGTCCGGCACGGCAGGCATCAACTCGAGCACCGGCTGTGTCAGGTCTTCCTCGACCAGCAGGCCATCGTATTTCCCGTCCCCCTGGTAAACGAACTCCCGGTCGATATGCGCCAGCGCAATACTGTTCAGGCGGTTACCCGACTGCGTGTGCACCCAGGCCTGGACCGCGCAATCGTGGAAGTACTCATCCTTGATCTTTGTCGAGGCCTTGACCTCGACCACGCGCCAGCCGCCGTCCGGTTCGGCAAGCAGCACGTCTTCGCGAACCAGCACGCCGTCATGCTGCAGGGTCGCCTCGTAGACCGTACCCCGGAACAGCGAATTCATCAGTTTTTCCGTCTGGACCAGTGCGGGCTGCAGGCTGCCGCCCGCGTATTCGACATAGCTTCCTTCTCCGTACAGCTTCATCGCGATATCGCCCACCTGGTGTCCCAGGGCGAAGGCCGCCTCGGTGGATTTCGAGTACCGGGCCAGTTCCGGCCGCTTGACTTCCAGGTGCACGCGCCGCAGGCACTGCAGCGATGACATGATGCGGGATTTGGAAAGGCGGGCCATTACCTCAGCTGGCTGTCCTTGCTGCCTCTGCGGTTATAGCCCGATTTGGCCTTCTGGTCGGCATCCTCGGCTTCCTGGCAGGCGACGCAGAGGCGCACTCCCGGTACGGCGCGGCGCCGCGGTTCCGGTATGTCCGCCCCGCACTCCTCGCATTCCACCAGGCTCTCGCCGCGCGGCAGGCGGCTGCGGGCGCGTTCGACCGCGTCCTCGATGGTGGCGTCTATCTGGTCCTGGACGGCTCCGTCCTTCGCAAATCCACCGGCCATGGCATCCTCCCGAAACACTCGAAAGCTCCAGGCCCTATAATCACCCCTCTCCACCTTTCCGTCAAAACCACCGGGATACTCCAACGACCATGGCAAACGAACATTTCTACCCCCCTATCGAACCGTACGCATCGGGCACACTCACGGTTGACGAACCTCACAAGCTGTACTGGGAGCAGTGCGGAAATCCTGAAGGCGATCCGATCCTGTTCCTGCACGGCGGCCCAGGCGCCGGCTGCACCGCGTTCGACCGGCGCCTCTTCGACCCGGATCATTTCCGGATCGTCCTGTTCGATCAGCGCGGCTCCGGGCGTTCCACACCGGTGGGCGATCTGGACGACAACAACATGGACGCCACGGTTCGTGACATCGAGCAACTGCGCGGGGAACTGGACATCGAACGCTGGCACGTGTTCGGCGGCTCCTACGGCAGCACCATCTCCCTGTACTACGCGCAGGAATGCCCGGAGGCGTGCAAGACCCTGGTGCTCAGGGGTATCTGGCTGCTGCGGCGCGAGGAAATCGACTGGTGGCTGTACGGCGTGCGCATGATCCAGCCGGAACTGTGGAATACCTTTGCCGGATTCATCCCGGAGGACGAGCGCGACGACCTGCTCGAGGCCTACTGGCGCCGCCTGACCGGGGAAGACCGCGAACTGGCGCTGCAGGCGGCAAAGCACTGGGCCATCTACGAGACCGCCTGCTGCACCCTGCTGCCGAACCCCGAATTCACCAGCCACTTTGCCGCGGACGACACGGCCTGGGCGGTCGCCCGCCTGGAAGCGCACTATTTCCGCAACGTCCAGCCGGAGCCTGACTCGATGCTGCTGGACCGGGTCGAACGCATCCGCGGCATCCCGGCCTTCGCAGTGCATGGGCGTTACGACATCGTTTGTGCGGTGAAGAACCTGGTCGATCTGCAGGCGGCCTGGCCGGAACTCGACTGTGTCGTCTCCCCGGATTCGGGTCACTCATCACACGAGCCGGGCATCACCCGGGAACTGGTGGCGGCGACCGACCGGATCGCGAAAACAGGAAGTCCGAAACGGGGCTGAAAGTCCTGGTGCCCGGGGGTCAGTTGCGGGAATGGCCGGGCGGCCGGAACGTGGCCGTCTCGTAAGGCACCGCGACCGGCGGGTTCGGCCTGCTGACCGGCGGCCGCGGATAATAAGGGCGATTCCACCAGGCGCCGCCGATGTACCGGTTTTGGTATTGAACCGGCTGCGGCTGCGGCTGCGCGGCCCGGCGTTTGGCCGCCGCCTCGCGGCGCCGGGTCATCTCTTCGCGGTAGGCTGACATGCGTTCTGCCTGCCCCTCGACATCGAAGGGATCTTTTTCTGGGTCGTATCTCGGGGCCGGGGAATCGTCCAGCACGACCGTCTTCACCTGATCGTTGTGGCCGGGCGGCGCGGTCGAGCTGAAATTGGCCACGCCGTTCTCGTCCACCCAGTGATAGATTTCGGTGGCGAACGCCGTCGGGCTGACCAGGAGGGCCAGCAGGAACAGGGCGGGCGACTTCGTCTTCATACCCTCATTATAGGCCCCTTTTTCAGGTAGTTTATACTTGCCGTCCGAAACGACAACAAAGCCAGAAAAGGTCCAAGCCATGAGAAAAACGCTCCATTTCCTGCTCGCTATTTCCTTCTTTGTGATCTGCGTGCCAGGCGCGTCCCATGCCGTCGACGAGCCTGCCGCGGCCCAGAAGGCCGTTCTGATCACCGGCGCCAGCACCGGTCTGGGGCGCTCGATGACCGAACTCCTGGCCTCGAAGGGTCATTTCGTCTATGCCGGCGCGCGCAAGGACAAAGACATCGCCGAACTCAACCAGATCGAAAACGTGCAGGCGGTCCGGCTCGACGTCACCGTCCAGCAAGACATCGACGCGGCGGTCAAAACGATCACCGAAGCCGGCCGGGGCCTCTACGGCCTGGTCAACAACGCCGGTGTCGCCGTCATTGCGCCGCTGATCGAAGTCGATGAAGAGGACTTCGACTTCCAGATGGATATCAACGTCAAGGGACCTTACCTGGTGACGAAGGCCTTTGCTCCGCTGATCATTGAATCGAAAGGCCGGATTACCACCACCAGTTCGATTGCCGGCATTCTATCCGGCACACTTTTCGGCCCCTACAGCATGAGCAAGCACGCCATGGAGGCTTTCACAGATTCACTTGCCGCAGAGATGGAGAAGTTCGGCGTGCACGTCAGCGTTATCGAACCGGGATCCTACCAGTCGGATATCGGCAAGAACATCGCCAGACGGATGAAAGCTCGCGGCCAGACCGTCGACGGATCCCTCTACGAGGAGGAACTGAAACGAATGATGGCTCGTTTCGACAGCGATGAACCCGGCGGTGGCGACCCGATCGAGGTGGCCCAGGCGGCCGAGCACGCCCTTTTCGACGAAAACCCGAAGCGCCGCTATATGGTGACCCCGAACGAGCAGCAGGCCGACATCACCGTCCGCAAAGCGATGGAAGAAATGGTGCAGCTCAATCAGGGGCAGCAGTACAGCTTTGACCGGGAAACGCTGATCAAAATGCTGGACGAGACCATGGCGGCCAATCCCTGAATCATCGTTTGCCACATTAATACCTTTGGGCACGCCCGGCCGAGATGGCAATTGATCCCTCCCAGGTCTCCCAGGATTCGCCGTGATGAAAGTCGTCATCGCCTCGCGCAACCCGGCCAAGATCCGCGCCGTCGAAAACGCCTTCGGCCTGTTGACCAACGGCATGTACACGCGTGAGGGGGTATATACCAAGGCGCTGGTCGTGACGCTCGTGCCATTCGTCAACGGCCTTTACTGACGGTCAGGCGAAACCCGGGCGCCATAGGAATACCAGTCAACGCCCCGGGTGAGATACATCAGTACGGCCACCGCCAGCAGCAGGGCAAGCGAGCCCATCAGCAGCGCCGCGTGCTGCGCACTGACCAGCAGGTAGAGCAGGACATAAGTGACCGTCATCATCATGCCGACCAGCAAGCCCCGGCTGCGCCGGCCCAGCACGGCGCCGGTGTAGGGCGTGACGATCCCGACCAGCAGCGAGGCGGCCAGCCCGAAAGCGCCCGCGAACGGCAGGTATTCGGAAAGCGCCAGCAAGACCAGGTAGAAAATCGCCAGCGCGGCGCCGGTCAGCACGTAGGGCACCGGGTGCAGCGGCCGGCCGGCCAGCACTTCGAACAGGAAGAGCGTGAAAAACGTCAGGGAGATGAACAGGAAGCCGTATTTCACCGAGCGCTCACTGCGCTGGTAGCGATCGACCGGGGTTTCCATGCGCATCCCGAATCCCGCCTTCCTCAACTCGTGAAACGGCATGTCGGCGACGGCCCATCGATCCCCGAAGGGGCGGTTCAGGCCGAGCAGCTGCCAGGAAGCTGTCGTTCCATCGTCTGAAATAGTTCGTTCGGCCGGCAAGTACTGGCCGACAAACTCGGGGTGCGGCCAGTCGGCGTCGAGCGTCACTTGCGTGGTATCCGCCAGCGGCAGGAAAACCAGGGCGTCGCTTCCGGCCAGGTTGATCTCGAGGCGGTATTCGCTCTCGCCCGCCTCCCGCAAGG
>CAJIBJ010000150.1_pt1 | contig 23648 bp, 22 predicted proteins | sample 9199331 | NCBI WGS metagenome assembly CAJIBJ01 (sample SAMEA7708300, study PRJEB35096) | sediment metagenome | biome: marine neritic benthic zone biome [ENVO:01000025]; feature: sediment [ENVO:00002007]; material: shallow marine sediment [ENVO:03000034] sea grass bed [ENVO_01000059] ... | reverse complement strand
GGAGCACCGTTTTCAGCGCGTCTTCGACGATGTCGTCGTTTTCGCTTTTCGAAGTCCGCTTGCCGGCGTTATGGATCCGGTGGCCGAACAGCACGTTCTCGCGGATCGAAATGGGCAGCGGGTTGGGCCGCTGGAACACCATGCCGATCTGCTTGCGGACCTGGACCAGTTCGACGCCGGGGTCGTAGATGTTCTCGCCCATCACGTCGACGCTGCCGGTGATGCGGACATAACCCAGGCGTTCGTTGATGCGGTTGACGCTGCGCAGGAAGGTGCTCTTGCCGCAGCCCGAGGGGCCGATCATCGAAGTGATGATGCCCTGCTTGATGTCCAGGTCGATATCGAAAAGGGCCTGGAAGGTTCCGTACCAGAGGTTCAGTTTCTGCGTTCTGATCGCCAGGCTCAGGCCCTGCTCGACGGCCGTTTCCATCATCCGAACCTCCCTTCCACGTAGTCACGGGTGCGCTGGTCCTGGACTTCGCCGGTGAACAGGTCTTCGGTCACGCCCACTTCCACGCATTCGCCTTCCAGGAAGAACGCCGTGCGGTCGGCCAGGCGGCGAGCCTGCTGGACCAGGTTGGTGACCAGGATAATCGTGATTTCGCTTCTCAGCTCCTTGAGCACGTCTTCGATGCGCATGGTGGTGACCGGGTCGACCGCGATGGAGAATTCGTCCAGCATCAGCAGTTCGGGATCCTGTGACAGCGCCCGGGCGATCGTCAAGCGCTGCTGCTGACCGCCGGAAAGCATGCTGCCCAGCGAGTCCAACCGGTCCTTGACTTCGTCCCAAAGCGCGGCCCTCGTCAGGCAGCGCTCCACGATGACGTCCAGCTCAGCCTTGTTCTTCGTCCCGGAAAGACGCGGCGCCAGCGCGACGTTATCGAAGATCGACAGGGGCAATCCCACCGGAAGGGGAAAGACCACCCCGATGCGGCTGCGCAGGCCATACACGTTACGAACCTTGCTGACATCGACGTCGTTGAAACGGATGCTGCCGTCCACCGCCATTTCCGGGTTAAACATGTCCATTCGGTTGACGGCTTTCAGGAACGATGTCTTGCCGGCATTGGCCGGGCCGATGATTCCGAAGATCTCGTGCTCCTCGATATCGAAGTTCACGCCCTCCAGGGCCGTCTCGCCGTTATAGCGGATGTGCAGGTCGCTGACGCCGAGCTTTACCATTTCTTCTTGCCCCTCAGGTACATGCGCAGGGCGATCGACAGGCTGTTCATCAGAAGGACCATGGAAATCAGCACCAGGGCGACCCCGAAAGGCAGCTGCTCGGGCATGCCCGGTACCTGCGTGGACACAACGAACAGGTGCAGTGATAGCGCCATGGTCTGGTCTAACACGCTCTGGGGCAGCAGCGGCAGGAAGAAAGCGGCGCCGGTGAACATGATCGGGGCCGTCTCGCCGGCGGTCCGGGAGACCTCGAGGATCACGCCGGTCAGGATGCCGGTGACGGCGTTGGGCAGTACGACCCGCCGAATCGTCTGCCAGCGCGTGGCGCCCATGTTCCAGCAGGCTTCGCGGAAGGCCATCGGAACGGCCTGCAGCGATTCCCGGGTCGCCACGATGACCACCGGCAGCGTCATGATGGCCAGGGTCAGGCTGGCGGCCAGGATGCTGGTGCCGAAGCGGAAGAAGATCACGAAAGCGCCCACCCCGAACAGGGCGTGGACGATGGATGGTACACCCGCCAAATTGATGATGGCGAGATTGATGGCCCGGGTAAACCAGTTATCCGGGGCGTATTCACTCAGGTAGATCGCCGCGGCGACACCCAACGGCACGGAAGCCAGCAGGGCGACGATGACCAGCAGCACGGTTCCCAGCAGGGCGGGGAAAATGCCGCCGGCGGTCATGCCGTTGGTCGGGCTGGTAAAGAGGAACTCGAACGAGATGACCGGCGCGCCCTTGTAGATCAGCGTGCCCAGGATCAGGATCACCGGCAGGATCAGGATGCCGGTCATCGTGCCCAGCCCCAGCCGGAACCACTTCTGCCGGGCCAGGTTTTTGCGATTCAGTTCGCTTGCTTCAAACATCGCTCATCACCCCTTCTTCACGCCGCGCACCACCAGGTCCGCCGTCAGGTTGATAATGAAGGTCACGACGAACAGGAAGATGCCGATCGTGAACAATACCTGGTAATGGGGTGAGCCGGCCGCGGTCTCGCCCAGTTCGGCCGCGATGGTCGCGGTCAGGGCGCGCACCGAATCGAACACGCTGGTCGGGATGTTGATGGAGTGGCCGGTCGCCATCAGGACGGCCATGGTCTCGCCAAAACCACGCCCGACGCCCAGCAGCACCGCTCCCAGCAAGCCGTTCTTGGCTGCCGGAAGCACTACCTTGTAGATGACCTGCCAGCGCGTGGCGCCCATCGCTTCGGCGGCTTCGCGGTAACGGTCAGGAACCGCCTTCAGCGCATCCTCGGCGATGGAAGTCATGATCGGAGCAGCCATCAGGCCCAGTATCACACCGGCATTCAACACGTTAAGGCCGACCGGTACATTGAAGGTCTTGATGATGATCGGGTTCATGATCGCCAGTCCGATGAAACCCCAGACCACCGAGGGGATCGCTGCAAGCAGCTCTACCGTGACCTTGAGGAACTCCCGGGTCTTGCCGCTGGCGAATTCGGCGATGAATATCGCGGCGCCCAGGGAAAACGGGATGGCGATGAGCATGGCCAGGCCCGTCACGCTGGCCGTGCCGGCAATCAGCGCCAGGATGCCGTAGGTTTCCTTGCTCTCGGACGTGGGCCGCCAGTTTGGCGAAAAGAAGAATTCCTTGAAATTGAAATCGCCGACCAGGAATCCGAACCCCTCCTTGGAGATAAAGACAAAAATCCCGACGATGAAGACGATGGCCGAGATGCCGCCGATGAAAACGAGCACCTGCACGGCCTTGTCGATATACCAGTCCTTGTTGAGCTGGTCGAAGTTGGAATCCACCCGCGGGGTGGTCGGCGCGGACTGTTCGCTCACCGATCAGGCCTGCGTGGTTTCTTCGCCGGCCATGAGCGTGACCAGGTCGATGATCTGGCTGCGCAACAACCGGTACTGGCCCGCGAGACCTTCTTCATCCGACAGTGTCCAGTTCAATGCAGACGTGTGGAACGGCACTTTCGACACGTGTTCGCCGACCCGGGTGTTCAAGCCGACGATGACGATGAAGTCCGAGAAATCATGTTCCAGTGCTTCCAGGCGCTCGCTCTCCAGATTCGCGTCCGGCAGACCGGTTTCGTCCAGGAATTCGCCCAGGGAATCGGTTACCGAATCCCAACCGCCGGGCGTGGCGGACGTGAACTCTGCCGTATCTGGGAAGTTCTTCCGGCCGATGGCGGCTGCGAGCTGACCCAGGCCGGAGCCGGGCGGATCGATGAACAGGATGCGATATACCTTGGGCAGCTTGGCGATGCCGCGCACCGCGAACACAGTTTGGTCGCAGATGTTCTTGGCCTGGTCGGCCACCCGCTTGAACATGTTGAACACGACGAAGATCACCATCATCGTGGTGGCGTCCATCCGGTCGTCTTCCGCGAACAGCTCCTCGTAGAATCCGTCCATCCGGCCCTCCATACGCTTGGCGGCACCCATCAGCGCGATGGCGCGCTCGGCGTTGCCCTCGCGAAATGCGGTTCGGGCGCCGGTAAGGATCTCGATGGCGTCGTCGGCGATGGAGTCGATCCGGGCCGAGAATTTTTCCGGCAGGGGCGCTTCGAGCTGCAGCGTCTCGCGGCAGATCGTGACCGCGTAATCACCCATGCGCTCCAGGACGACGTTGATACGAATGGTCGAAGCCATTTCCCGCAAGGCGCCGGCGCCGGGGAGATAACGAGCGATGAAGGTGTGACACAGGCGGTCGCACTGCCGGGAATCCCGGTTGATCGGGTGGTCCCCCAGTATGACGTCGTACGCGAGGTCACTGTCCCGGAGCAGGAGGGTCTTCTTTGCATTGCGCAAAGCCTGCTCCACGTCATCACCGATCTGCCACAGACAGTCACGGATGTAATTGAGGTCGGCCTCCATGCGTTCTTCGAGATGGCTCATTTTCGGTCCCCGTGTTCGTCATTGGTCAAGGCGGCGTGCCGTGACGCCGCCCGATTCAGAGCACGCGATCAGCCGCAGCTGACTTCGCTGGCTGGCGCGTAACCTTTTTCTAGGATAATGCACTGGCCCTCGTCGCTCTTGATCCAACTCATGTACTCACCGACTACACCCACAGGCTCGCCATTTGTGTACATGAACAGCGGGCGGGCGATCGGGTAGCTTCCGTCGGACGCGGTGGCCACCGACGGATTGGTGCAGGAACCGCCTGAAGCGTCGGTGACGCAAGCAAGTTTTACGTGATCGGTGGCGTATGCCAGGCCGCTGTAGCCGATGGCGCAAGGGGTCTTTTCGACCAGGTCGACCACGTCCTTGGAACCGTGCATGTCACGGGTACCCAGGCGGAAATCGCCTTCGTCGAGGACCGCTTCCCGGAAATAGGCATAGGTGCCGGAGTTGTTCTGTCGGCTGACCACGACGAGTTCCTGATCCTGGCAGCCCGGCACTTCGACACCGAGATCGGTCCAGGAGGCGTAGCTTCCGCCATCACCGTAAATCTCGGCCAGTTGTTCGATGCTGATTTCATCGAGGGGGTTGTCGGCGTGCAGGAACACGGCCAGTGCGTCGTAGCCGACGACGTGCTTCACAGGATCCTGGCCATTATCCTTGGCAAGTTTTATTTCCTTGTCCTTGATGGCGCGGCTGGCGTTGGCGATGTCCACGGTGCCGTTGATCAGGGCCGCGATTCCGGTGCCCGATCCACCACCGCTGACAGCTACGACTACGGCGGGATTCACGTCCTGGTAGGCTTCCGCCCAGGCCTGGGCCACGTTGACCAGCGTGTCAGAACCCTTGTTCTGGATTACCTCGCGCCGTTCGCCTCCGCCGCAGGCTGAAACCATCGCCGTGATCGCGGCGAGGATGACAATGGAAAATCTGCTGGAAAGTTGCATGTCACACTCCTGTCATAAACGTGTCGATTCTATCCAAGTTACAGGCTATTTATGACAGTTATGTGACATGAGTCATGTGGCGGCTTTTTCGCGGCCAGGCGCCTTTAACGGGTGCCCCGCCAACGCCGAATGTCTATACTTTTGACTCGTCCACACGAATGGCGACCTGTCTTTCCCGAATGACAACAGACCAAATTCTGATCCTCACCATCCTCGCCGCGACCATCGGGCTGTTCCTGTGGGGCCGCTGGCGCCACGACATCGTGGCCCTGGCCTGCCTGCTCGCCTGCGTTTTCGCCGGGCTGGTTCCGACCGAGCAGGCTTTCGCGGGTTTTGGCCACCCGGCCGTGGTTACGGTCGCCTGTGTGCTGGTCCTGAGTTGGGGGCTGCAATCCACCGGCGCGGTCGACCTGTTGGCTCAGCGCGCGCTACCGTCCGCGGCGGGCCCGACGCTGACCATTGCCGCAATTACCGGCCTGGGCGCTGTGCTCTCCGCGTTCATGAACAACGTCGGCGCCATGGCGCTGTTGATGCCGGTGGCCATCCAGTTGGCCGGACGGTTGGAATTGCCGCCGGGAAAAGTCCTGATGCCGCTGGCCTTTGGCACCATTCTCGGCGGCATGACGACTATGATCGGCACACCGCCCAACCTCATCGTCGCGGGTTTTCGCGAACAGACCGGCGCCGGCAGTTTCGCGATGTTCGATTTCACCCCGGTCGGGCTGGCGGTCGCGGCCGCAGGCGTCCTGTTCGCAGCCCTGGCCGGCTGGCGGTTGGTGCCGACACGGGAGCAGAAGGGGGCTGAGGGCTTCGACACCGGGAAGTACCTTACCGAGGCCCGCGTCACGAGCAGCGCCAAGGCAAAGGGCAAGACCGTTCGCGATGTCGAGAAAATTCTCGACGAGGCAGGCGCCCAGATCGTCGGCATGATCCGGAACGAGTTCCGGGTCGCGGCGCCCAACGCCCGGCGCTTGCTTCGCGAGGACGACATCCTGGTCATCGAGGCCGATCCGGAATCCCTGGGGTCGGCGCTTTCCAGCCTCGGGCTCGCATTGGAAAAGCCAGAAAAGGTTGATGACGAGACAGCGGAGACGGGCGATCCGGAAAAGGAACCTGAAGAAGTTGTGCTGCAAGAACTGGCGGTCATGCCGAATTCCCGCCTGATTGGCCGCTCCGCCAACGACATTCGCTTACCCGAGCGGTACGGGCTGAACCTGCTGGCCATTTCCCGTCGCGGCCGGCGAAGCGTCAAGCGTATTCGTTCCACGGCGATCAAAGCCGGTGACCTGCTCTTGCTGCAGGGTGAGCCGGCCGCGCTTTCTGGTTTCGCTTCCGGATTCAACTGCGTGCCCCTGGCGGCACGGGCCATCCGGATTCCGGATCGCCGGAAGACACTGTTGTCGGTGGGCATTATGGTATTCGCCATCAGCGGTGCGGCGTTTGGACTGATGCCAGCGGCCATTTCCTTCGCGACCGGCGTGCTGGCGCTGATGCTGCTCCGAATAGTTCCCCTCAGAAAGCTCTACGAGGCGGTAGATTGGCCGGTGATCGTGCTGCTGGCAGCCTTGATCCCCGTCGCATTCGCCATGGAATCCACCGGAGCTGCCGACCTGATTGCCCGCTCGCTTCTGGACACGATTGCGCAAGGCAGCCCGGTGATCGCGCTGATCCTGATACTGGTCGTCACGATGACCCTGTCGGATTTGATGAACAATGCGGCGACCGCGGCCGTCATGGCCCCGATATCCATCAGCACGGCCGCCCAGTTGAATTCCAGCGCCGACACCTTCCTGATGGCGGTTGCGATCGGCGCGTCCTGCGCCTTTCTGACGCCGATCGGGCACCAGAACAACACGCTGATCCTCGGTCCGGGCGGATTCCGCTTCGGCGATTACTGGAGGCTCGGGCTGCCAATGGAAGTCCTGGTCGTTGCGATCAGCATTCCGATGCTGTTGATCGTTTGGCCGCTCTGATCGACGCCGCCATCGGGCCCAATTTGCTTCTCCTGATTTGCGGCATAGCAAAAAAGCCTCATCTGAACGACAATTAGGGTATCTCTGCCACTAGGAGCGGGTCGTGCACAGCGATGGCGTCGTATGGATGATCAAGAAGGCGGCGATGTACCTGCTGCTGATTGTTCTGGTCCTCGCCTGGGCGCGTAATGCCGGCGGCGAGGACCTGGAAGAAACCCCGGAAGCGACGGTGGACCGCCTGGCCATCGTGCTGGACATCGCGGGGCCGATCGGTCCCGCCACGCGCGATTTCGTCGTTCGCTCACTGGAGAAGGCGGCCGAACGGGATGCCGAGGTCGTTGTGCTCCGGATGGACACCCCCGGCGGCCTCGACGCATCCACCCGTGACATCGTCAAGGCAATACTGGGTTCGCCCGTACCGGTAGCGACCTTCGTCGCGCCGGAAGGCGCGCGGGCCGCCAGCGCCGGCACCTATATTCTCTACGCCAGCCACGTGGCGGCGATGAGCCCCGCCACCAACGTCGGCGCCGCCACGCCGGTCGCGATCATCGGCGGCCCGGGCAAGCCGCCGCAGGATCGTGATGCCAAACCTGAATCGGGGGGCGATTCCGAAGATGGCGAGGACGAAGATTCGGGCAGCACCCCGTCCGAACCCCCGGGAGACGCCATGAACCGAAAGGCGGTGAACGATTCCATTGCCTATATCCGCGGACTGGCTGAAAAAAGGGGCCGTAATGCCGACTGGGCGGAAAAGGCCGTGCGCGAAGCGGACAGCATCACCAGTGAAAAAGCCCTGGAACTCGGGGTGATCGACCTCATCGCCGGGGATATCGGCGAGCTGCTGGAAAAGATCGACGGCCGGGTGGTCAACGTGAACGGCCTGGACGTGGAGCTTGCGACCCGCGGCCTGGTCATCGAGCGCCTCGAGCCCGACTGGCGCAGTGAACTGCTGGGCGTCATCACCAGCCCCACCATCGCCTACTTGCTGTTGCTGATCGGCGTGTACGGGCTGATTCTGGAAGGCTATAACCCCGGCGCCATCGTTCCCGGCGTGGTCGGAGCGATCTGTCTCCTGATGGCCTTGTATGCCCTGCAGATGCTGCCGGTCAACTATGCCGGTCTGGGGCTGATCGCGCTCGGGATCATATTGATCATCGCGGAGGTGATGGCGCCGAGCTTCGGCGCCCTGGGCTTCGGGGGGATCATCGCCATCGTGGTCGGTTCGATCATCCTGATCGACACCGACGTGCCCGGCTTCGCTGTGTCCCGCAGCCTGATCGGCTCGATCGCGGCGGTTGGTTCGCTGGGCCTGATGGCGATCGTCTGGGTCGCGGTCCGGGCCCGGAATCGGCCAGTCGTTTCGGGCCGGGAGCAACTCATCGGGGCGGCCGGTACGGCGCTGGCGGGTTTCGACGGGGAGGGCGAGGTCTTCGTGCACAGCGAGCGCTGGCATGCCGTTGCGGAAGCGCCGGTCCGGAAGGACCAGGAAATCGTCGTCACGGGAATCGACGGGCTGACCCTTAAAGTGCGCCCGGCGCAACCCCGAACAAAGGAGCTGTAAGATGTTTGACTATATCTGGGGCCTGTTGGCCTTCGCCATTCTGGGCATCATCATCAACGCCATCAAGATCCTGCGCGAGTACGAGCGCGGGGTGATTTTTCAACTCGGCCGCTTCTGGAAAGTGAAGGGGCCGGGACTGATCATCGTGATCCCCGTCATCCAACAGATAGAGCGGGTTGACCTGAGGGTCATCGTCATGGATGTACCCACCCAGGACGTCATTTCGAGGGACAACGTCTCGGTACGGGTCAATGCGGTGGTCTATTTTCGTGTCATCGATCCCGAAAAGGCCATCATCCAGGTCGAACGCTACCTGGAGGCGATCAGCCAGCTGGCGCAAACCACGCTGCGATCGGTCCTGGGCCAGCACGAACTGGACGACATGCTGGCAGAGCGCGATGCGCTGAACCACGACATCCAGTCCATACTCGATCGGCAGACCGACGCCTGGGGTATCAAGGTGTCAAACGTCGAGATCAAGCACGTGGATCTGGACGAAAGCATGATCCGCGCGATTGCAGCGCAGGCCGAGGCCGAGCGGCAGCGGCGCGCCAAGGTGATCCACGCGACCGGCGAGAAACAGGCGGCCACCGAGCTGGTGGAGGCGGCCCATACGCTGGCTGCGGAGCCCAATGCCATCCAGCTGCGATACCTGCAGACGCTGACCGAGATCGCAGGCGGCAAAAGCTCGACCATCGTCTTTCCACTGGACCTGATCGAAAAAGTCAAAAAAGTCGTTTCCGACTGATTCGGCCTACTGTAAGAGCGAATTTATTCGCTCTTACAACGTAATAAAAAGCCGCCGCCCGGGGGATTTGGGCGGCGGCTTTTGCTTTACAGCAGCGAATTGGTGTTACTCGCCGTCGTGATGGGCGCGCAGGTCCTTGGCCATGGCGCGGATTTCATCGAGGTCCTGGACCATCTCGTTCCAGCCGTACCACAGCGTGTAGTCAGGATTCATGTGGAAAGCGCCCTGGAAAGCCCTCATGCGATGCTTGAGGTGCATCGTGAACAGGCGGTTCTCGATCGGGGTTGGCGCGTCCGAGAAGGTCAGCAGGTCCGGGAAGGCATAAGCGTAGTTGTACGGTTTCGTCAGGATGCCATCCTTGTAAAGCCCCGCTACCTCGCGTATCGCTTTAGCCATCAGGTGATCTACTCTCTCGATCATCGCATCGCCTTTGGCCAGTTCCTCCAGTGCATAGTTTTCGGAATGGCACTGGGTGCAGACAGCAACCATTTTCGCCCGTTCGGCATCGAACTCCTCCGCGCTCAGGCGGGCAACCTGCGCATTCGCCACCACATCGAGTCTTTCCGTTGGCTGGCCTTCGGGATCGAGTACGCCGAGCGCCTGCAGGATCGTGACCCGGTCCGCCCACCATTGCTCGCTTTCACCAGGGTAGGGCGCCAGGCCGTTGGTTCTCACGCCCAGGAAGCCCCAGGCTGTGCGAACCTCGTGGTTGCCGCCGGCCATATGGCAGTCCTGGCAGGTCGGCGCTGCCGCTGATTCGGGCAGGATGCCATCCCGCTTCAGCCCGTGCCGGATGCCATGCTTGGAGGTTGAATACATTTCCCATTGGGGGTGGTCGAAACCCATGTGGCAGCTGGCGCAGGCCTCGGGCTCCCGGGCTTCGGCGACTGAAAACGTGTGCCGCGTATGGCAAGAATCACACGACGCGTGACCAAACGTAGTGCCGCTGGCCTTGAGTGCCGCGATTTCTTCCTCGCTCTTCAGTCCGATCTTGTGGCAGCCACCGCATCCTTTCTGGCCCTGGATCAGCTCCATCGGCTTGTAATGCGTGGTGGGCATGGCGTTCATCGCGGCCCAGGCCAGGGCATGTTTGCCGGCCTTGTATTCCTCGAAACGGTCGGCGTGGCAGTTGGCGCAGGTCTCTGCGGTGACGGTGAGCACTTTTTCAGCGTCGTCCACGGAATTGTGTTCCTCTCCGTGGCAGGTCTCGCAGCCCACCTCCGCTTCGAAATGGCGGCTGAGTTTCCAGTCGGTAACCGCTCCCGGCGTGGTTTTCTCGTGGCAGGTGACACACTCTGCCGCGACTGCCGCGCTGGCGGTGAACGTTAAAAGGATCGCTAGGAGTATCGAACGGTACATGGAAAAGCCTCCTCAAAAGTCGGATTATCCGGTTCGGCCGGGCGGCCAAAAAACATTCTACGTCCGTGCATCCATCGTTACGCAGACCTGGATCAATCCGCGGCCGGCTCCCAGCCCATCGCTTGGCGGCAGGTGGCGATGCCGTCGGCGGGAAAGCGCTCACCGGTGAGCCATTTCCATGGCACGTAGATCAGGCCGTAGTACCAGCGGATCATTGTCGCCAGGAAGCCGCCCGGAGCCACCCCGATCTGGAAGTCGTCGAAAGACCCGGTGACCGCAATCGGCGTGGAGACGCTGAGGAATTTCTCGCGCTTCGACTGGGGCGCGACCAACAGATCCAGTTGCCGTTGGCCCAGGTCGATATCCCCCCGTGCGCGGACGATGACTTCCGTGGAATCCAGGAAAGCGTTCTTGGCGTGCATTACGCCGTCCTCGACATCGAAGCGCGCCACGAGGCAATTGAGCTGCTTGTCCGGATCGTCGCCTGTCGAAAGCAGGGCAAATACCAGGTTGGACGCCCACAGGTCGAGTAAACCCGCTCGTGCATCCACCGGGAACACGGCCATGTCGACATGGCCGGCCAGATTGTGGACAACCTGATCGGCTTGCGGGGCGTACGAGACCAGGTCGATGTCGAGGAACATTTCCCCTTCCGCTTTGGATTCCGGGTCCAGGAGCCGCAACAGCCCACCGTACTCGAGCCTCTCGACATCCACGTCCAGTTCGTATATGCCCTCGGCGCCGAGTCCACCGCCGTGGTAACTGACATCAACTTTACCGCCCGGCAGGGCGATGGTCAGCGGTTCGATCCGGAGGTCGTTGCCGACCAGGTTCAGTTCCAGTTCCATTTGTCCGAACAGCTTGCCGGATGAGTGGAGTTCGTCGACGTTGGCGGTGATTTGAACTTCGTTACGGCCGCTGTACTCCCTGATGTATTCGTCCAGCAGTTTCAGGATGCCGATGTTTACATTCTCACGGGCGTTCTCGGCCGGGATCCCGTCTGTGATTACCCCGTGTGCATTGCGGAAGTCCTCCGCCCAGTTCACCAGGTCATCGGTCTCAAGAAAAGGAGAATCCAGATCCAATTCGAATCGCAGCCCGTCTCCCAACACAAATGTATCGAATTTTCCAGCCGCCCGGCTTGAAGCGACGCGGCCCTGGAATTCCGTCTTCAGGAACTCGTTTTCCCGGACCAGGGCTCGAACTTCAAAAGCGTAGTCACCCAGCGGTGATTCCAGATCCGCCAGGTCAATTCCTTCGGACCCCCTGAACATGCCTGAAACTACCAGGTTTGCGCCTGCGCCCTCGTTCGAGACGGGATCGATCACCGTGTCCACCATGATCGTACCGTTGGGCGAACCGAGCACCAGGCGAATTGGAAGTGCCAGCGAGGAATCGAAAGTCTCGTGAATTAAAGGAGTCTTCAGCCACGCCCGGATGGGCGAGCCGTTCAATTCGCCATGCGTTTGCCAGATCGTGTCGGTCGAAGGGCGGGTGGTCACTTCCAGTTCGGAAAGCCTGACTTCGAATGCCCGCTGTTTGGGGCCTCCTTCGAACGTCCATTCCAGGGATTCGAGTCTCGAGTCCATTCGCCCGTTCATTACCAGTTCACGCAGATTCCTGCCTTGGCTGTCCATACGGATGTCCACGCGTTCGGCCCGCGCTGTCACATCGTCCCGGAGTTCGAGTGAGGCCAACAGGCGACCGATGTCGATGTTGTTCAGCGTTGACTCGAAATGGACAACCCAGGGGTGCGTAGAAAAATCCGCCTCCATCGCGCCAGCGATGTCAATTCCCTCCATGCGGAACGCCAATTGTCCATCCCGGATGGACTTGTCCTGCAGGCGGGCGCTCAGTCTCACACCCCCGGAGTCTTCCAGCAGGCCGCGAAGCGATGCCACCTCAATGTCTAATTCGATGTAGGGCAGATCGAACCACTGGCCTGCCCACTCGCTGTCTTCCAGCAGCTCCGCCCAGTCGGTTGCTTCATCCGTCTTTTGGCCGGTGCTTTCCGGAAACAGGTCCGCAAGTTCGTTGAGGTCGACATGTGAAGCGCTCAACGCCACGATCAGCGGCAGGCCGCTCTCCGGATCGGGCCAGTCCAGCGAGCCGGAAATATCCGATCGCCCGAGCGTGGTGTCGAGATCTTCAATAATAAGACCCCGCTGGTCCAGCCTGATTCGTGTACTCCCCCGGAAGGGGAGCCTGCTGTCCGGCTCGGTCCCGAGCCAGGCATCCAGTGAGCCCATGCGCGCTACATCCAGGGTCAGGCCCAGATCCAGGTCCAGGCCGATTACACCCAGTTCAGCCGCACCGTCCGCGGTCATGGTGAATCCGTCGTTGCGCGCGGACAGTCGGAACACTGATGACCGATTCTCGAGGATTGAGGAGACGGACCCGAATGTGGCGGAAAGCGAGAGGGGTTCATGCAAAAGTTCGCCTTCGAACGAAATACTGACCGGATCAGTCCAGCCGAGACCGGCCTCCAGCCGCAGCAGGCTCAGCGGCAGCGCTGCGTTGTCAAAGAGAGGATCGAGCCCTTCCAGGCGGGTCTGCACGCTAAGGGAGTGCAGCTGCGCCTCGATCGATTGACCGCAACTATCCATGTTGATGGTCAGTTCATCGAGCACGCCCCCGGGGATCGGCCCTTCTTCCATCCAGGGTGACAGGGTGGCGAGATCGAAATCGCGGACGACCAGCTTGGCCGTCACAGATTCGCAGGCCGCCGATGTGTCGAGCCGGGCATACCCCGAAATCCCGCTCCCGGCGGCCGTCAGACTGGCCCGGTCGAACGAGAGAACACCCTGCTCCAGTGTCGTGTTCAGCAACAGGTTTTCAGCATCCAGTCCATGGGGCAGGTTTATGATCTGGCCGGTCCGGACGGTCGCGTGGCCGTCGAAGCCACCGAGGATTTCGAATAGCGGTCTCAGGTCATACGCTTCACCGGCTGTGGTGGCGTCTTTCGAAGCGCCCGGTTCCGTGAAGCGGGCGATATCCAGCTGTGGAATCTCGACATCCATTTCGACGCGGGGCCGGGAGTCCCAGTTTCGGGCCGAACCGGACAGGCTGAACGGAACGTCATCCAGCATGCCATCGAGCCGGTCCACAGTGATTTCATCGAGGCTGGCCCGGAGCTGTGATTCGAGCGTCAGCCTGGTCCAGTTTTCCTGGTCCTGTCCGAACGTGGCGATCAGGGCCGGCAGATTCACCACCTCCATGGCGAGAGAGGACTCCAAGAGGGGGTCGCTCAGGGGACGCCGGATCACGCCTTCCATCCTGAGCTCGGAAAACAGGGCATCGAGCTCCAGCTTGACCGCGTACGAGCCGGGATCTTCGAGCAGCGAGGACAGGCTGGCGCCCTGCACCGCAAGGCGCAGAGGCTCGCCGTCGCCACGACCGGTTAATTCGACCGTCAGCGGGCCTTCCAGCGGCGCGGCTGCATCCAGGTTCAGGAAAGGGGGCAACAGATCGTCATCGACCCCGGGAGCTCCGCCCAGCTCAACGCCCTGAGCTGAAACACGAAGCAAATCGAGCTCGCCGCGCAATACGCTCGCCATTTTCGTGTGGGCCTCCAGGGAATCTATACGCACTTCCCCCAGGGGGGCGTCATGGCCCATGCCGACCCGGATATCCGAGGCGTACAGCGACGGCCTGAACCCCAGGCGCGCACGGAGCGGACCCTCGATCTTCAGCTCCACGCCCAGTTGCTCGCGCGCCGCCTCGCTAATGGCAGACTTGGCGAAGAACAGGTTGACCGGAAGGAAGCCCAGGCCCAGGCTGGCGATCAGCACCAGCAATCCCAGCGCTATGGCAACCGCAGTTTTCTTGACATTCCAGGGCATCTTCTAAATCCTGGATTGATCGCTTCAAGGCGTCGGCGCGGACACCTTGCTTTGCCCCACGGAAACCGGGAATCCCAGACCCACCCATCCCTGGATGCCTTCCCACAGCACGGCGGTGTTCTTGAAGCCGAGTTCGCGCAGGCGTTCGTTGACCGATTCGGCGGAGGCGCGGGGACATTCGCAATACGACACGATCCAGGTGCCGTCGCCCGGCAGGTCCCGGGTGAGATCTGCGTATTTCTCGTAATAATAGGGAACGGGCACGGATCCCTTGATATGCGCCATCTGCCACATGGACGTGACCCGGGTGTCGAGCAGCACCATGCGCCGCTTCTCCTGCAGCGCCTTGTTCAGGTCAGCGGACATCACGTAAACGCCGTCCTTCAGCTCGAACTCGGGCGCCGCGCCTTCCGGGTTGAGGATGTAGTCCTCCACCTTCGGGGGCGCGCGCATCACCGGCGTTTCGATGGCCCATCCGGTCGCCCGGGAGCGCAGGAACGCCACGACGCCATCGATTTCCTCGTCCGAGAGGGTGTCGGAGAATGGCGGCATGTCGGTTCCATCGCGGCCGTTGACGATGGCGTAGCGCAGGAAGGCGTCGGTGGCGAGCGCCAGGGTGGCCGGGTTGCCAATCGCCGGTCCGATTTCACCCTCGCCGTTTTCGCCGTGGCAGACGGCGCAGTTGATGGCGTAAGTCTCTTCACCCAGGGCGATGTCACCGACAATGGGCTCGAGCGGCAGTTCCAGGGGTTCGACCCCGACCTGTTCCTTGAGCCATTGCGCCAGGCGGTAAAGCTGTTCCCGGTTCAGCGGCCCGCCGATCTCTTCGAAATAGCCGCCCATCGGGGTGCCGCGACGGCCGTAGCCGATCATGTAAATCAGGTGCGTGGGATAGCCGGAGCGGATCAGGGATTCGGAGCGCAGGGACGGCGCGTCGTCGTTCACGTAACCCTGGCGATCGGCGCCGTGACACAGGGCGCAGTATTGCTGGTAGTCCGCAGCGGCCGCCGCCGAGTCTTCTTCGCTGAGCGGCCCGGAATCCGCGTTGGCGCCCGGAGCGAGAACCAAAAGTGACGCGCAGAGGGCCAAAAGTCCGATGTTCACGATGCGCATATTCTTCCTCCCGGGTCGATTGACATAACTATGCCATAAAAGGGTCTGGCTTCCTTTTTCCCAACACAGTTACGCTCATCAAACGCAATCAATACCTTCCAGCGCTCGCGCCAGGTGCTCTACCGTGCGGTCCGGATCGTGCAGCTTGTCCAGGCCGAACAGCCCGAGCCGGAACGTTCGGAATCCATCGGGTTCGCCACACATCAGGGGCACGCCGGCGGCGATCTGCAATCCCTGCGCCAGGAATTTGCTTCCATTCTGGATGTCCGGATCGTCGGTGTAGCTGACGACCACGCCGGGCGCCTGGAAGCCTTCGGCCGCCACGCTCGGAAACCCCTGGCCTTCCAGCAGTTGCCGGACCCTGCGCCCCAGTTCCCACTGCTCTTCGCGAACCTTTTCGAATCCGTAGCCCTCAGTCTCCAGCATCGTGTCCCGGAATTTCTTCAGGGCGTCGGTCGGCATGGTGGCGTGGTAGGCATGACCGCCCGCCTCATAGGCCCGCATGATGTCCAGCCATTTGCGCAGGTCGCAGGCGAAGCTGGAACTGGTGGTCTGTTCGATCCGCCTGACCGCAGCCTCTCCCAGCATGACCAGTCCGCTGCAGGGTGAGGACGTCCAGCCTTTCTGGGGTGCGCTGATCAGGATGTCCACGCCGCATGCCATCATGTCCACCCAGACCTCGCCGGAGGCGATGCAGTCCAGTACGAACAGGCCGCCGACGGCATGAGCCGCGTCCGAGACACCGCGGAGATAGTCGTCGGGCAGCAGCATTCCCGCCGAAGTTTCCACGTGCGGCGCAAACACGATTTCCGGCTTCTCAGTCTGGATCGCCGCAACCACTTCTTCCAGCGGCGCCGGCGCGAACGGCGCCTGCGGGGCGTCCGAGACCGGGCGGGCCTTCATCACGATGGAGGAAGAGTCGATCCCGCCCATCTCCAGTATCTGGGACCAGCGGAAGCTGAAGAAACCGTTCCGTATGACCAGGCACTTGCGGCCGCCCGCGAACTGCCTCGCAACGGCTTCCATGGCATAGGTGCCGCCACCCGGCACGACCACGACGGCATCGGCGTTGTACACCGACCTCAGCGTGGCCGAGATGTCGTTCATCACGCCCTGGAAGGTCTTCGACATGTGGTTCAGGGAGCGGTCGGTGAACACCACGGAATATTCGAGCAGACCATCGGGATCGATATCGGGTAACAGGCCGGGCATTTTTGCAATCTCGCTTTACAATAGGAGTTTCGAGAATAGCATTTGCATGGTCTTGAGTGACCCGGAAACGGGGCTTCAATTGACCGGTAGCATCAGGAAGCCACTACATGAAATTCTACGACTGCAAGACCGCCCCAAGCCCGCGGCGCGTTCGCATGTTCATTGCCGAGAAAGGAATCGAGATTCCTACCGTGCAGGTCGACCTGCGCAGCGAGGAACAACTCGGCGAGGCATTCAGGAAAATCAACCCGCGTTGCACCGTCCCGGTGCTTGAGCTCGATGACGGCACCTGCCTGACGGACACCCTGGCGATCTGCCACTACCTCGAGTCCCGGTTCCCGGATCCGAACCTGATGGGGCATGACGGCCGCGAGCAGGCCCTGGTCATGAACTGGCACGAACAGATCCTGACGGAAGGCTTCCTGGCCGGCGCCGAGGCGCTGCGCAATTTCGTCAAGGGTTTCGAGAACCGGGCCCTGACCGGCCCGAAAAGTTTCCGGCAGATTCCCGAGCTGGCCGAAAGGGGCCGCGCGCGGCTGGAGTTGTTCATGGGGGTGCTCGACGAACGGCTGGCGGAATCACCTTACGTCGCGCTGGAGCGCTTCACCATGGCTGATATCGGAGCCTGGGTCTGCGCCGACTTCGCCGGCTGGGTGAAGCTGCCGGTCCGCGAGAGCTGGGCCAATGTCCGGCGCTGGTACGACGAGATCGCCCAGCGCCCCAGCGCTTCGGTCTGAACCATGGAAGCGGAATTCTGGCACGAGCGCTGGAAGCTGGGGGAAATCGGCTTTCACGAGCAGGAGGTCAACCGACACCTGGTGGAATTCGCCCATCGCCTGGAGGCCCCGCCGGGTTCGGCACTGCTGGTGCCGCTGTGCGGCAAGAGCCGGGACATGGCGTGGTTGGCAAGAAAGGGATACCGCGTGACCGGTATCGAGCTCAGCGAGGTCGCCGCCCGCGATTTCTTCCAGGAGAACGACCTGGACTGCACGGCCACCAGGATAGGCGGTGCGCCGGCTTACTTCGGCGGAGGAATCACCATCATCTGCGCGGACTTTTTCGCAGCCGACTTCTCGGAGCTGGCCCCGGCCGATGCGGTTTACGATCGAGCCTCGCTCGTCGCGCTGCCCCCGGAGATGCGCCCCGCCTATGCGGCGCGGCTGACGGGATTGATTGCGCCGGCCACACGTATCCTGCTGGTGACCCTGGACTACCCGCAGGATGAAATGCGCGGCCCGCCTTTCGCAGTCCCGGCAGCCGAGGTGGAAACCCTTTTCACCGCGAGCTGCGAAATGGAATCCCTGCGGAGCGAGGACATCCTGGCGCTGGAGCCGCGGTTCCGAAAAAAGGGACTGACACGGCTCGAGGAACAGGTTTTCATCCTGAGCAAACGGGCCTGACGCGGAGAATGGTTCAAAACCGGACTCCGTCCATTTTCCATATCCTGTCGGCTTTTGGGATTCGGCTTCTTCCGGCTTGTGTGTTACCAATGTAACAATATATAATAATAACACCAAACCTGACGGAGACAGACCATGAACAAACGACTGGTCGAACGCACCCAGACCGGGGTGCGGCTGGAAAAATCGTTGCTCAAGGTCCTCAAGGGCCTGGCCGAATACTGCGACCTGTCCCTGGGCGACCTGCTCGAGGGCATCGTGCTGCATAGTTTCGAAGGAAAGGCGCCGTTTTCGGACGAGACCCGCGAGGCCATCGTGCGGCTGAAGGGGGTTTACGGTTGCAGCCTGACGGCGGCTGACAGCCACCAGTTGAGGGAGGCGGGAGAATGAGCGCCCTGTCGAAAAGCAACAAAGACCATGCGGCACGATCGTTTCCAGGACTCAGGGAGTTTGAATCCGGTACGCTGGATCCGGAGGCCTTCGACCACGAAGCGCACGTCTACATTGCCTGGAGGCTGTTGGGAGAAGACAGTTTCGCAGCGGCGACGCAGCGGTTTACCCATGCACTGAAGAGACTGACGCGGGCGCTGGGCATCGAGGGCAAGTACCACGAGACCATCACCTGGTTCTTCATGGCCCTGATCGCTGAGCGACAGGCAGGACATCCGGAAGCGGGATGGGGCGCATTTTACCGCGACAACCGGGATCTAGTGAGCGAACCGGGCCGCCTGCTGGCCCGCTACTATTCACCCGGACGGCTGGGGTCCGATCTCGCAAAACGCCAGTTCCTGTTACCGGACAGGGCGGGGGCCGAACCCTCAGTCAGTCAGTGAGCGGGCGCGGGTCAGGCTGATCAGCCGGGCGAGGCCGCCATCGAGGTTTTTCCACTCCGAGAGAACTTCCAAACGGGCCACCGCGGCGGTCGGCATCAGCTTGTAATCGTCGGGCATCGGCACCTCGCGATCGCTCAACGTCCGGAGCAGGATTTCCAGGCCCGGGTTGTGGCCGGCGATCAGCACACGCTGCGCATCGTCCGGGCTCTCGTTGAGCACCGTGAGCAGACTGCCGGTGTAAGCGTGGTAAATGCGCGGCTCCCAGTGAATGGAATCCGGCCCGATCCCCATTTCGCCACAGACCGCGATGACGGTCTGTTTCGCCCGCTCGGCCGGTGAACTGACCACGTAATCCGGAACCAGGCCCTCCCGAGCCAGGAATCGGCCAACCCGCGGCGCGGCCCGCCGGCCGCGCTTGGACAGCGGGCGCTCGAAGTCGGTCGGCGCATTGGTGTTCCATGCGGATTTGGCGTGTCGGAGTATCAGGAGTTCGCGCGGCATAACGGAGATCATATCCCAAAGGAAGGCCGGGTTGGAAATGAGCCGGCAGGGCCGACCGTCTCTGTGTTCCATTTGGGTTTTGATGATGTATGATTATCGGCGGTACACATTGGTATATTGAGAGAAACAGGAATCCATATGAACTACAGCATGAGAAAGATCAGCGCTGCAGCGGTGCTGGGAATCACGATGTTTGCATCCAGCGCCGTCAGCGCCAAAGATTCAATCGATGGCTCGAAGGACCTGCTATGCGCCGCGTTCAGCGTGATGGCTTGCGTAGATGGCGGGCATTGCGTCAGGGGTGAAGCCAGCACCTTCGACCTGCCGCCCTTCATGAGAGTGCTGTCCAAGGAAAAGGTCGTACGCGCCACCTATGAAGGCGGTGAAAAAACTTTCGACTCCCCGATCAAAAACAGCGTCAAGAGCGGCAACCAGTTCATCCTTCAAGGCGTGGAGAACAACCATGGCTGGACCATGGCCATCCATCGCGAAACCGGCACGATGAAGGTTTCTTCTATCGGTCACGAAGTGAGTTTCACGGCGTTTGGCGCATGCCAGGCACTCTAGAGGAATATGAATATGATTATCAACAGCAAGCAAGCCCATCAACTGTTGCTGTGCGCAATCTGCGCTACTGCAGCCACTTTCAGCGCCCCAGCCTTCGCCGATGGCGCCGGCGCGTTTCTCGGCGGTCTTGCCGTAGCCCGGATCGGGGAAAGCGTCAGAGATCAAAGAGACTACGAAGAGGATCAGGCCTACTATGCCCAACAGCAGGCTTACGCCGCCCAGTCCCAGGCGCAGCAGAAATCTCCCCAGCAGAGACTTGCTGAGCTTAAGAGCGCGTACGATAGCGGCTACATCACGAAGCAGGAATACGAAGACAAGAAGAAACAAATTCTCGACAACATGTGATTTGATTCCCGAGTCAGCCGGGCCCTGAACACAGGGCCCGGCGTCACACGCCGGCCGGTCAGACTACGCCGGCATTTTTGTTTCGATGGCCCTGAATGCGCCAGATGAGCTTTAGCCCCCAGCATCAGACTTTGTGAGCACCCAACTCAAGTCAGCCAGGAATTCGGCCAGCGTGACAGTGGCGTCTGTTCTGGCAGCGTTACGGATGATCCTGGCTATTTCGCTGGTGCCGGCCAGCGTGGCGGGCGGAGTCTGGGCGGCCTGGCTGGCCATGAAATCAGGCATCGCTCCGCCGATGGTCGTATTTCCGATCAGCCTGGCCAGCCTCCTGCTGGTGGCGGTGATGGAACGCATCCTGCCCTATCGCCGGGAATGGAACCGATCCCACGGCGACCTGCGCACCGACACGGCCTACTGGTTCACGCAGGTTTTTGTCGGCGGCCTGATGGCGCCCGTGCTGGCCATGCTGACCATCCTCATCGGCGGCTGGTTGTCCGAGAGCCTGGGCGGCTCGCTCTGGCCCGTGCACTGGCCCATCCTGGCGCAGGTGATCCTGGCTTCGGTCGTGCGGGAGTTTTTCGACTACTGGGCGCACCGCAGCATGCATCGTTACGACTGGCTGTGGCGACTGCACGCCACCCACCACAGCGCTCCGCGTGTCTATTGGCTGAACGCCACGCGGGCGCACCCCGGGGAGATCGCCTACCGCTTCTGCCTGGTCTGGGTCCTGCCGCTGGCGATCCTCGGCGTGCCGGAAAAGGTGCTGGCGCTGGCCACCGTGGCCGCGGTGGTAGCTGATGCCTTCCAGCACGCCAATATCGCGATCCGCCTGGGGCCGCTGAGCTGGATTTTCAGCGTCGGCGACCTGCACCGCTGGCATCATTCCCGCGTCCGCCGCGAAGCGGACACCAATTACGGCAATGTCTATATCTTCTGGGACGCGGTTTTCGGCACGCGCTACCTGCCGAAAGACCGCCAACCGCCGGCCGATGTCGGCATCGGCGGAATGGACGCTTTTCCGAGCGGCTTCTGGGCCCAGTGGATCTCTCCGTTCCGCTGGTCGAAAATCCGGCGTGACAGTACGCCGCCGGTCGAAAGGGAAAAGGGCGCAGAACCCGCGTCTTAGCTTTTCCAGGCCAATCCGATTCGTCTATCAGAAAGAAGGGATTCCAATGAAAATCCGTTTCAAGCCAGTTTTGCTTTTATCGTCTCTGTATGTTGCGCAGGCCTTTGCCGCCACGCCGGAAACAGGCCCCGTCATCAATAATTACGGCCCGGTTTACGCTGTCCCCGAAGCCAGTTTCAACCTGGACCCCGATCAGACTTACAAAGTCATCATGGACGTCGGAAATGGGCCTGAAGACCCTTCGGCTCTTAACCGGAGCATCGAGTCGGCAGCGCGCTTTCTGAACATGAATGCCCGCAATGGTATCGACAGCAATAAGCTGGAGCTCGCCGTTGTGCTGCATGGTTCGGCCGGTCGGGCGGTTCTGACGGACGAGGCGCACATGGCGCATTTCGAAAGGCCCAATCCCAACCGGGGGTTGCTGGAGGAGCTGAAACAAGCCGGTGTGGATATCTACATTTGCGGGCAGACTGCCGCCCACCGTGGCTTCGCTCCGGAGCAGATGCTGCCCCTGGTCATACTGGCCGTCTCGGCCATGACGGTCCACGTCCGTCTTCAGCAGGAGGGGTATCGGGCGATCCTGTTTTAGGAGACGTTTAGCAATTCAGAGCGTGAAGGTCGTCACCAGCCGGTCGATGGTCCAGTAGGCGGCAATGCCACCGATGGCGTAGGGTGTGGCCCGCGACAGGGTGAGCGCCGTTTTGCCATGAAAGCGGTGCAGGCCTGCGAGTAGTAATGATACGGCTAACACAAAGATGATCTGGCCCGTTTCAACGCCGAGATTGAACATCAGCAGCGCCAGCGGCACCGCGTTCTGCGGCACGCCGATCTCGGAAAGGGCGCCGGCGAAGCCCAGGCCGTGCACCAGCCCGAAGCCGAAAGCGACCATCCATGGGAAGCGCTCCGAGGAAGTAAGTATGCCCTCATTCTTGTGCACCACCTCCACCGCCAGCAGGACGATGCTCAGCGAAATTACAGCCTCCGTCGGAACGGAAGGAATGTGAACCAGGTCCAGCGTGGCCAGCGCCAGGGTCAGGCTGTGCGCCAGCGTGAAGGCCGTCACCGTCTTGAGCAGCGGCCAGATACCGTTCACGATCAGCAGCAGGGTCAGCAGGAACAGCAGGTGGTCGAGGCCCTCCAGGATGTGGATGGTGCCCATCTTCCAGTAGGAAACGGCCAGCTCGCCCCAGGTGACCTCTGCGGGGATGGTGAAGGTATTCTTCACCGAGCGCAGGACGGCGGAATGCTCGGTGCCGTCTTTGAGATTGATTTGCACCACCACGTCCGCCGGTATGCCGACCAGGCCTTCGATCTCCACGACGGCGCCGTGCAGCGCCTGGTCCCCGGTGCTGTAGGACTTGGTCTCCACCCAGGCGCCGGACACGCGGTGCCCGGAGCCGGGGCCCACCTGTTCCATGAAGCCCGGCAGCACCGGCGTCAGGGCCAGCACCTGCTCGCCCATCATCGGCACTTTCCAGGTGACGTCCACCCAGCCGCCCTCGCGCTCGGTGATTTCGAGCAGCGCCGGGCGGAATTCGTCGGCCGAAACCGGGAATGGGGCGGCAAGCAAAAGGAGCATCGCGGCCGCGACGACCCACCGGCGCATGAATTGCAGACAAGCCATCATGAAGTGGTGTCGGCCTTCGCTTCTTCCATCCGGCTGTCCAGCAGCCGGTCGGCCGGGAGTTCATCGACGATGATTTCGTAGCGCTCCTTCAGGCTCTCCAGGAATTGCTGGTTGAATTCTTCCCGTTTCATGGCGAGCCAGTCTTCCAGCACCCGCTCACGGACGACCTCGAATTCCGGCGGCGGCGCCACCTGCAACTCGTAGACGTAGACCAGGTGCACGCCGTAACCGGACAGAACCGGGCCGTGCCAGCGTCCGGGCTCCAGTTTCATGACCTGCTCCGAGAATCCGGAACCCAGTTGGCGCCGGATGTCGAGCTCGGTGGCGGCGGCGAAGTAATTTTGCAGCATGAAGCGATCCCCAAGCTGCAGGTCTTCCTGCGCCGGTTCGCCCCTGGCCTTCAGCAGTTCCAGCAGCTCGGCGGCTTCGTCCAGTGTCG
>CAJIBJ010000127.1_pt1 | contig 23723 bp, 22 predicted proteins | sample 9199331 | NCBI WGS metagenome assembly CAJIBJ01 (sample SAMEA7708300, study PRJEB35096) | sediment metagenome | biome: marine neritic benthic zone biome [ENVO:01000025]; feature: sediment [ENVO:00002007]; material: shallow marine sediment [ENVO:03000034] sea grass bed [ENVO_01000059] ... | reverse complement strand
TGAACGTACTGCCGACGCCATACTCGCTCTCGATGGCGAGCCGCGCCTGGTGCTGGTTCATGACGTGCTTGACGATGGCGAGCCCCAGACCGGTGCCGCCGGACTCGCGGGCGCGGTCGGTGTCGACCCGGTAGAACCGTTCCGTCAGCCTCGGGATTTCCCTGCCGGGTATGCCGATCCCGGTGTCGCAGACGACCAGGGCGGGCCCTTCCTCGCCATCGTGCCAGTTGACCGAAACGCGGCCGCCAGCCGGCGTGTATTTCAGCGCGTTGACGATCAGGTTCCGAAAAGCGCTTTCCAGGTCCGACGTGAAGCCGGACAGCATCAGGCTGTTGTCGATGTCAAAGCGGATTTCGTGATCGCCACGGCTGATTTCCTCGGCCTGCTCTCTGAGCTGCCACAGCATGGCGGGGACGTCTACGACCGATTCCTGACCTGTGGATTCAACGGTCTGCAGGCGGGCCAGTTCGATCAGGTCGTCCAGCATGGACTGCATCTGCATGGCCTGGGTGAGCATGCGCTCGACCGCATCGGTCAGGTCGTCCTTTGGGCGGTCCAGCAACAGTTCCAGGTATCCGCGCATGACCGTGAGCGGCGTGCGCAGTTCGTGGGAAATATTCGTGACGAAATCCCGCCGTATCCGCTCCACGTGGTGAAGTTCGCTGATGTCGCGCAGAATGATCAGCCGCCTCTTTCCACGGATGGCGATGTCGCTGATGTCGAACCAGTTGTTCTGATGCTCCGGGTAAGGCATTTCAAGGAAATGATCGTCCTCACCTCGCGACGCCAGCCAGTTGCGGAACGCGGCGCTGTCGATGCAATTCGATACCGGCCGGCCGATATCCCGCTCTTCTTCCAGTTCCAGCAGATTCCGGGCCGACGCGTTGAACCAGTTCAGCTTGTCGTTCTCGTCGATGATCAGCGTGGCGTCCGGAAAGGCGTCGGTGACGTTGCTGAAATCCTTGATCATCGCCTTGTAGCGTTTCTTCTGTTTTCGGCTACGCAGTTCCATTGCGCCGGTGCCGCTGAATATCTCGCGCCAGATTCCGAATCCCCGGAGGCCCCTCTTTTTGGGAAGCCTCAGCCAGAGGTAGAGCCGGACGATATTGACCAGGTGCCAGGCCGCCCAGGCGGAGAGCGCCCCCAGGAGAATTTCGACTGGCCGGCCGAGCGCCCAACCCGCGGCGGCGATGCCGGCGAAAACAAGGGCGGCCTTCAAGGCATGTGATTGCAGTCGCCCGGCCGACATGCCCGCCTGTCTCAGTCTTCCGCCTGGAAGCGGTAGCCGTGGCCTCGGGCGGTTTTCAGGTAGGAGCTGAGGCCGACCTCGTCGAGGGCTTTGCGCAGGCGCCGGATATGCACGTCGACGGTTCGTTCTTCCAGGTACACGTTTGCGCCCCAGACACGGTCCAGCAGCTGGCCGCGGCTGAAAACCCGGCCAGGATGAGCCATGAAAAACGCCAGCAGGCGGTAGTCGGTCGGCCCCAGGTGGATTTCCATCCCGCCGGACATTACCTGCCGTGCCGATGTGTCCATCAGCAGGCGGCCGGCCTTCAGGCGCTCGTTCAACACGGCCGGATTGCTGCGGCGCAGGACGGCCTTGATGCGGGCCAGCAGTTCACGTGGCGAAAACGGTTTGATGAGGTAATCGTCCGCGCCGGCGTCGAGCCCCGCCACCTTGTCGTCCTCGGTGACCCTTGCGGTCAGCATGATGATCGGTATGTCCTCTGTCCCGGAATCCTTGCGCAGGCGCCGGGTCAGCTCGATTCCGCTGACCCCGGGCATCATCCAGTCCATCAGGATGATGTCCGGGCGCGCTTCGTTGATGGACAGCAGCGCATCGTAGGCGCTTTCAGCGGTCCGCGCTTCGTGGCCGGCTTGTTCCAGCGCAAATCGGATCATGTCCAGGATGGCGGTCTCGTCATCAACGACCAGGACTCTTGTATTCCTGTTGTTCAACGCGGCTCTCGTCAGAAATGGGCAGAAGACCCATTATAAGGATGCATGTGACAGGAATATTTCAGTCTAACTCTCATCGAGGCCGAGCTTGACCAGTTCCATGCGGAGTTCATTGATGCGGGCAGTGATCCGGGCCCGCTGGTAATAGTCGAGATCGTCGTTGTCTGACAATGACTGGAGATGCATGGCGGCTTCGTGGATGCTGCCGCGCAGGTAATAGGATTCGGCCATGGCCTCATTGGCGCGAACCGAGTCACCGGCGATATTCGCCGATTGTGCGTACAGTTCGTAAAGCCGTGGATCGTCCGGGTGCTCCAGCAACTGCCGCCGCAGCACCACGCCCGCCTTCTCGGCGTGCTCAGTGTTCCGGCCCTTCAGCAGAGCCTGGGCGTATTGCAGCGAAATGGAGTGATTGCCGGGAAAGTTCTGGTAGAGGCCTGAAAGCCGTTCGATGGCCTTCCCGTCGCGGCCGGCGTCGAGGTCGAGGGACGCCATCTGCAGTTCGTAGGCCACGTGAGACTCGCGGTCGATCAGGCTCTGCAGGAGTTTCCTGGCCTCTTCATATTCACTTTTCTGCTGCAGCGAGATGGCGCTGCCGTAAAACAACGCATCGCTTTCCGCCTGGCTGGTATCCGCCCGTTCCATGCGATGCTTGAACCACTCCAGCGCCTCGTCGGGTGAATCTGCCGTCATCGCCCGGAGCCGGGCCTGGACCAGGTAGAAATCGCGTCCGTCGGAGGGCTCGGGTTTGGGCATGTTGTGCGCCCGGTTCTCGGCCTCCGAGATTCGAGAAACGGAAACCGGGTGGGTCCTCAGGTACTCCGGGGGCCCCTCACCCTGTGAGCGCGTTATCCGTCCCATTTTCTCGAAGAACTCGGCCATGCCCGCCGGGTCGTAGCCGGCGCGTGACAGGGTCGAGATTCCGATCCGGTCGGCTTCGTATTCGTTCTGTCTCGTGAAATAGATCCGGGCCTGCATCGCTGCCGCCTGGCCACTCATGACAGCGCTCTGGATGGCTTCTCCGCTGCCGCCCCCGACCAGGATCAGGGCCAGCATGCCCAGGGCGATCGGAATGGTCATCGCCTGCTGGTTTTCCAGTGCGCGGTAAAGGTGCTGCTGGGTGATGTGGGCAATTTCATGCGCCAGCACGCCGGCTACTTCGTTTTCGTCGTCAGCGGCCAGAATCAGTCCGCTGAACAGGGCGATGACTCCACCGGGGGCCGCGAAGGCGTTGACCACCGGCTGATCCAGCACGACGAAGGTGAAGTCCTTGTCCGGACGGTTGCTGTGGGAGGCGAGCCGGAAGCCCATGTCCTCGAAGTAGGCATTGACCAGCGGGTCCTCGTTGAGCACTTCGTAGGCGCGCATCTGCATCACCAGCACCTTGGCGTACTCCCTCTCTTCGGCGCGCGAGAGGATGGTGTCCGCGGACGCGCCCATGTCCGGCAGGTCGAGCGTATCAGTCTGGGCCAGGCTGGCCAGGCTGATCGTGGCCGTCAGCACGGCCAGCGCCAGGCTCACCCCGTTTTTGAGGCATTTATGCTTGACCGTCGGCATACTTTACCCGAGACTTTTCCATCGTCATTTGGACAGCGAATCTGCAGCCATGTTCTCGCCAGAGCACAGTGTAACGTGAAAATCCTCGTCATCGTGAACGAGAGCCCGTGGGGCGGCAGCCTGGGCGTGACCGCCCTGAGGCTGGCGTGCGCGTTGACCGAAGCGGGCGAAGAACTGTCGGCTGTGTTTTTTCGCGAGGACGGCGTTTACCATGCCCTGCCGGGACGGGCGGCGGACAGTGGCACACCCTGCTTGGCCGGTGCCTGGCTGACACTGGCGCAAGAACACGCGGTGCCGTTGCTGCTGTGTTCTTCCGACGCCCAGAGACGGCTGGATGCGACGCCCGCCCCGCCATTCAGGGAAGCGGGGCTGGCAGAGGTGATGGAAATGATGGCCTCCAGCGACCGGGTGGTGACTTTCTGATGCCGACACGCGATTCGAGCCTGGGACTGATTGTCGGCCGACGGCCCTATGAGCGTCGCGTCGCGCGGGCCGACATCGATCTCGCACTGGCGGCGGCGGCGATGGATTTAGGAATTCGGATCTATTTCACGGGCAGCTCGGTCCTTCAGCTAACGACCGAACGCGATCCGGGCAGGGCGCTGCTGCCCCCCGGCTACCGGGCCTGGGCCGCACTACCCGATCTTGCACAGACCCGTGTCTTCGCGGAAACGGAGTGGTTGGTTTACTGTTCGGGCGCTGGCCTGGAACTGCTGATGCCGATCGAGCCTCTGGGCCCGCAGGAGATGCGCAGGGACTGGCGGGACTGCCGGCATGTAATGGTGATCTGATCCATGGCCGAAGCTGCAAACAGGAAAAATTGCCTGCATCTCGTGGCCAACGCGTCGGCTGAAGTCATAAGCCGTTGCCGCAAGCATTTCGAGGCTGGCGACACGCTGGTATTCCTCGGCGACGGAGTGATGCTGCTGGCAAGCAGGTCCGGTGACTCGTCGTGGCCGCCGGATGGCAGCCTTTTTTCCTCAGAGGACGTTGATGCACGCGGCCTGCTTCCCGTCGCCCGAAGGGAGGGCAGGGCATTGATGGAAGATTCCGGATTCGCAACGCTGTTGCGGCGGCACGATCATTGCCTTACCTGGAAATGAGCGCTCCCTGTCTGAAACTGCCCGGTGGTGTCTCGGTGGAAATCGACGAAAAGGGCTACCTGCTGGACTGGAACGATTGGACGCCGGAAGTGACGCGAACGATGGCGGCAGCCGATGGCGTGGAGCTGGTGGACGATCACTGGGCGCTGGTGGAGATTTTCCGGACGTACTTCGGGCAGTATGAGATAGAACCACCGATGCGGGCGCTGGTCCGCCGGGCGCGCGAAACACTGGGTGGAGACAAGGGCGGCAGCCGCTACCTCTACCAGCTGTTCCCCGACGGCCCGGGAACACAGGGCTGTCGCTATTCGGGGCTGCCGCGACCCGTGTCGTGTCTATAGGGAGTCCCGCTTCCCTGCTCCCGCCTGCGAGTGGGGTCGCCTGCGGCTGCGCGGCGTGAATGGTGAAGGTCGGATCCGTTTTCGCATGGCTTAGCACGGTTTGGGCAGGCGATCGGGTGAATGCGCTATAATTTTCCGCTTTGTTTCCGGGCCGAACCGCTTCGCTGGCCCGGGTGGAGAACCAGAGCATGAGTCAGACCATCAGCGTTATCCGCGGGGACGGAATTGGCCCCGAGATCATGAAAGCCACCCTCCGTGTCCTCGATGCGCTGGAGTGCGACCTCGAATACCAATTCGTGGAAGCGGGACTGACCGCGCTGGAGAACCACGGCGACCTGCTGCCCGAGGCGACCCTCGAGTCGATCCGCCGCAACCGCATCGCGCTCAAAGGCCCGCTGACGACGCCCGTGGGCAAGGGCTTCCGCTCGATCAACGTCACATTGCGGGAAATTTTCGACCTGTACGCCAATGTTCGGCCGGTCGTCTCCATGCCGGGCACACGGGGCCGCTACGATGATGTCGATATCATCACCGTCCGCGAGAATACCGAGGGTGCTTACCTCGCGAAGGACGCAAAGGTCAGCGATGACGGCGATACGGCCGAATCGAAAATCCTGATCACCCGCAAGGGCAGTGAGCGCGTGTCCCGATATGCCTTCGACCTGGCAAGCCGCGCCGGCCGCCGCAAGGTCACGCTGGTGCACAAGGCCAATATCATGAAGACCGTGTCGGGCCTGTTTCTCAATGTCGCACGCAGCGTCGCGGCAGACTATCCCGGGATCGAGTGCGAGGAAATGATCGTCGACGCGACTTGCATGAAACTGGTCATGGACCCGCAACAGTTTGACGTCATCGTCACGACCAACCTGTTCGGCGACATCATCTCGGACCTGTGCGCCGGCCTGGTGGGCGGGCTTGGGCTGGCGCCGGGAGCCAATATCGGAGAAGAAGCGGCGATCTTCGAAGCGGTGCACGGATCGGCGCCGGACATCGCCGGCCGGAAACTGGCCAATCCCTGCGCTTTGCTGCTCAGCGCAACGCAGATGCTTTCGCACCTGAAGCTGCAGAACCGTTCAGACCGGCTTCAGTCCGCCATCAGGGAGACCATCGAAGCCGGAGACCGGACCACGCCAGACCTGGGTGGCTCCGGAAACACCGACGGTTTCGCCGACGCCATTATCTCGAGACTCTGAGCAAGGAGTCTCGTTTCCCTGCTCCCGCCTGCGGCTCCCCTCAGCTCCGCGGGCTGTGGCCGAGCAGCCCCAGCCTTCCCTTGATCGGGGCGATGCTGTTGCGCAGGCAATCCTGCACGTAATCGACCGCGTCGCCAACGGCGTCGGTCAGCGGCACTTCCAGCGCCAGGCCGGCAGCGACGGCGGAGGACAACGCACATCCCGTCCCGTGGAAGCGCCCTGCGAACACAGCGTGTTTGAATCGGTGCACGCCGTCCCGCGTGAGCAGGATATCCGTGATCTCGTCACCTCCGAAATTGCCGCCCTTGAGGAAAACGGAGCCGGAACCGAATTCCAGCAGCGATTTCGCGGCGGCCTCCATGTCTTCCATGTTGTTGATGGGCATGCCGGTCAGGATCTCCGCCTCTTCGCGGTTGGGCGTGACGACGGCCGCCAGGGGAAACAGGTGGTTTTGCACGGCTTCCAGTGTCGTCTCGCGTGTCAGTTTCCTGCCCTCGGGCTCGATGACCACCGGATCCACCACCATGGGGATGCGGGGTTTGATCCCGGCCAGGAGTTCACCCAGCACGGCGATGGCCGGAACGCTCGGCAGCAATCCGGTCTTGATGGCGCAGATGGGCAGGTCTTCGAGCACGGATTCCATCTGGCTGACGATCATGCGGTCCGAGACCGGTTCCACGGCCTGCGTGTCGACGGTGTTTCTCGCCGTGACTGCCGTGACGACCGAGGCGCCGTACACGCCGAATGCGGCGAAAGTGTTCATGTCTGCCTGAACGCCGGATCCACCGCAGCTGTCGGAGCCGGCAATTGTAAGAACGGATCGGGTCATGGTGGGTGCTTGCATGTGATTTTCCAGCGGTTGAATCGGCTCTGTTGCATTCTAGCAACGATAGTAAAAAAGCTCCGCAAATTCCGGCCGCTTCATGACGGTGGTCAATTGGGGGGGTCAGGACGGGCCACTCGTTTTAAAAACAAGTACTTGGCTTATCTCCGGGAAAGCGGTCCCCGGCGGGTCCGGCAAACGGTGGTTTGTCATTGACAGCGTGTTGTATTCCTGCCATATTCCACCGTGAATTATTGCATCTTTTTGACGGATAGAGTGCTGATTTGAGATTGCGTCTGGCCACATTGATGCTAGCCATCTTGGGATGGGTTCCGGGTATTGCCGGCGCCCAGGGCCCCGGCTTGCCCGCAGTCAGCTTCGCCGCCGGCGGCACCGGGCTGACAACCTTCTATGTGATCGGATTCGAACTGGGCCCCTGGCAGGAATACCTGGCCCAGGAACTGACCCCGGTCTACATGCTTCCCGACGACGCACAGCCCATGCGGGTTTCCTGGCTCAAAAACAGCGAAATCAAGATCATGCCCGACTTCGCGTCGCACATGGAATCACCCCAGCCGACGCGGATGAACCTCCAGTTTCAGTGGCAGTCCGATTCCGAGTTTCTCTGGCCCGGCGCGATCGAGCAGGATCCGGGAATGCAGGGCACCACTTTCGACCGGCAGTATTTCGCGCCCGGGATCGAACGCGATTTCGGCAACGGCGGGGTGCTGGGCGTGGCAGCCATTATCGCGCACCAGCGTTACAGCGCCGCCAGCCTGGGCCTGACGGCCGCCAGCACGCCCAACGAGCACCCCTGGCTGTCAACGGCCTTCTCACCGCAATACGAATCCGGCTACGGCACCGGCGTGCGGCTCGCCCTGCACCAGGAGGTGGTCAGCGGGATCGCGCTCGACGCCGGCTACCAGTCCCGCATCGACATGGAAGAATTCGCCGCCTACCGAGGCGTCTATTCCCAGCCCGCAGACCTGGATATCCCGGCGCGTGCCCGCCTGGGTCTGGCCTTGCAGGCAAGCGAACGCTCCTGGCTGAACGTGGCGATCGAACGCGTCATGTACAGCGATATCAGTGCGTTTCCGAGCCGGTACCTGCCGAACCGATTCCTCTCACTGCTGGGCGACTCCACCAGTCCCGTCTTCACCTGGGACGACCTGACGGTTTACAGCGTGGGCTACACCTGGAGTGACGGCGCGGATCAGCAATGGCACGTCGATCTGAGCACCCGGACCCAGCCGTCGCCATCCTCGAAACTGCTCAACCAGGCGCTCAAGGGCGACCTCGCCAAGCACGCCGTGGTTTTGGGCTACTCCCGCCGGACCGGCGACCGCAGCCGCCTGGCCTTCAATGCAGCCTATGCGCCCTCTGAATACGTCTTCGGTGGCAGCGTACTGGGCGTGACCACTGATGAACTCGGTCAGCAGGTCGAACTCGAGGCCATGTGGACCCTGAGCTTCTGATCCCGGTCCGCTCCCGGGTCACCGACACGTCATGAATGTTCTGAGAGACTGGTTCAGGCGTTCGTTCTCGGATCCTCAGGTCGTCATCCTCGGCCTGTTTCTGGTCATTGGTTTCGCGGTCATCATTGGCCTGGGCAAATGGCTGGCGCCAATGTTCGCGGCGATCGTCATCGCTTACCTTCTGGAAGCCATCGTGGGCCGGCTCGAGAAAACCGGAATGCCCAGGCTGCTGTCGGTGATCATCGTCTTCCTGCTGTTCATGGCCGTGATGCTGTTCCTGACGTTCGGGCTGGTCCCGATCGTGATCCGGCAGCTCACCGCCCTGGTGCAGCAGTTTCCCAATTACATAGCGCAGGGCCAGGAACTCTTGAAACAGCTTCCCCAGTCCTATCCCCAAATGGTTTCCGAAGAACAGATCGAAATGATCATCAGCCAGCTGGGACAGGAAATGGCCGTGTGGGGGCAGCAGGCCCTGGGCTGGTCGCTGGCGTCGGTGGCGAGCGTGATCGTCCTGGTGGTCTACCTCGTGCTGGTTCCGGTTCTGGTCTTTTTGCTGCTCAAGGACAAGGAACTGATGATCGGGTGGTTCAGTAGCCGTCTTCCCCAGGAACGCACGCTTGTCAACCGGGTCTGGACCGAGTCCGAAGCCCAGATCGCCAACTACGTGCGAGGCAAGGCCACGGAAATCATCATCGTCGGTTCGGTGACCTATATCACCTTCATCGTTCTCGGCCTGCAATACTCGGCCCTGCTGGCGACATTGGTTGGGTTTTCCGTGCTGGTGCCCTACATCGGCGCGGCCGTCGTAACGATTCCGATTGCCTTGATCGCCTTTTTCCAGTTCGGCTGGGGCTGGGAGTTCGGCCAGGTCGTCCTCGCCTATGGCATCATCCAGGCCCTGGACGGCAACCTGCTGGTGCCGCTGCTGTTCTCGGAAGTCGTGAACCTGCACCCCATAGCGATCATCCTGGCCATCCTGGTGTTCGGCGGACTCTGGGGGTTCTGGGGGATATTCTTCGCCATTCCGCTGGCCACGCTGGTCAAAGCCGTGATGAACGCCTGGCCGAGGCGAAAACAGGATGCGGATCCCGATGAAGACGAGGCGGCGCCGGAGGCCGCTGAATGATCCGCGCCGCGGGTATCGCACTCCTGCTGACGGTGTTTGCCTTGCCGGCCGATGACTCATCGACCTCGCGTCCCGGCAATCCGCGCGGCTACGAAACCGATATCCTGCTCGAAACGTTCGGCTTCGGCCAGGACGGCATGGACGTCGAGATCGAGACAGTTTTCCAGGGCTGTTCGCACCGGGACTGCATCCCGTCCATCGACCGGCCGGTATTCCTACCCGCGGGGCAGGTCGATTTCCTCGATCCGGACGACCTCGTGCTGTCGGTCAGCCATTCCGGGGAAACGCGTGCCTACCCGACGCGTATCCTGGACCGCCACGAAATAGTGAACGACCGTTTCGGCGAGACGCCGCTGGCCGTCACCTACTGCCCGCTCTGCGGCTCCGGCCTGGCCTTCGTTCGGATCGTCGCGGGTTCGGAGAGTGAATTCGGGGTCTCCGGCCTGCTGCACAACAACGACCTGATCATGTACGACCGCAACACCGAGTCGATCTGGCAGCAGATCACGGGCCGCGCCCTGGCCGGTCCCCGACGCGGTGACGTGCTGGACGCCGTGCCGGTCAGCATGCACAGCTGGGCCGACTGGCTGGAGAGCCATCCGGGCGCCGCTGTGCTTGCGCCGCCCGCCGGTCCGGAAGGATACGTCAAGAACGTCTACGGGGACTACGCGTCCAGCGACCGGCTGCTGTTTCCCGTCAGCGTGCAGGACGCCCGCCTGCATGCCAAGAAAGTCATATACGGCATCGAATTGGACGGACGGGCCATCGCCGTCGAATCGGACTGGCTGCTGGAGCAGGGCAACTGGGAACATGAAGCCGGCGGCAGGGCAATCCGGCTGCAGGTGGACCTGGCAGGGGGTGTTTACGGCGCGGTGGACGGCGAGCCCATCCCGGTTCACCGGATGTTCTGGTTCGCCTGGTACAGCTTTCACCCGGACACGGGCCTGATCGGCGCCCGCAATCACTAGAGCATATCGAGACGCTAAAGCGCGTCGGAAGCGAAATCAGCGAGTCTCGAACGCTCACCCCGCCGCAGGGTGATGTGCCCCGCGTGAGTCCACGCCTTGAATCGGTCCACCGCGAATGTCAGACCGGACGTGGTTTCAGTCAGGTAGGGCGTGTCGATCTGTTCGACGTTGCCCAGGCAGACCATCTTGGTGCCCGGACCGGCCCGTGTTACCAGGGCTTTCATTTGTTTGGGCGTGATGTTTTGCGCTTCGTCGATGATCACGAAACGGTTCAGGAAGGTGCGCCCGCGCATGAAATTGAGCGCTCTTACCTTGACGCGGCTGGCCAGCAGGTCGTTGGTGGCGGCGCGCCCCCATTCCCCGCCTTCCTGGGGCTGGGTGAGGACCTCCAGGTTGTCGGTGAGTGCGCCCATCCACGGAGTCATCTTCTCTTCCTCGGTCCCCGGCAGGTAACCGATGTCCTCGCCGATAGAGACGGTGGCCCGCGTGACGATGATCTCGGTATAGCGTTTTTCGTCCATGGTCTGCGACAGGCCGGCAGCCAGTGCGAGCAGGGTCTTCCCGGTCCCCGCCGTGCCCATCAGCGTGACGAAGTCGATGTCGGGGTCCATCAACAGGTTCAGCGCGAAATTCTGTTCACGGTTACGCGCGTGGATTCCCCAGACGTTTTTACGGGCCTCGTAATAATCGTCGACCAGCTGCAGCATGACGCTGTCGCCGTCCAAATCCTTGACCAGCGCCTCGACACCGCCTTGCTCGCCGATCGCAACGCATTGGTTGGGATACCAGCTGTTCTCTGAGGTCAGAGGTATGCGGTAGTGCGCCCGGCCGCTGTCGTTCCACGACTCGATTTGCGGATGCTCTTCCCAGAATGCCTCGTCATGGCTGCGCAGACCGCGGTAGAGCAGGCTCAGATCGTCAAGCGCACGGTCGTTGTAATAGTCTTCGGCCTGCACGCCCAGGATTGCGGCCTTGATCCTCAGATTGATGTCCTTGGATACCAGCACGATATTCTTGTCCGGGTGATTCTCGCGCAGTGAGAAAGCCGTGCTCAGGATCTCGTTGTCGGCGAACGACCCGTCCCGGAGCAGGCTGGAATGCGTCTCCGGCGCCATCGTCTGGAAGTACAGGTGGCCGGTGCCGACGGCCAGGTCCAATCCCTCGGGCTCCCTGAGCTCCAGTCCCTGGTCGAGGTTGCCGGCGCCTTGCCGCTGCATCATCTCGCCGAAGAAACGGCTGACCTGGCGGACGTTCCGCGCCACTTCGGAAAGGCCTTTCTTGGCGGCGTCCAGTTCCTCCAGCACCATCATGGGGATGAAGACGTCGTGCTCTTCGAAACGGAAAATGGCGGTGGGATCGTGCATGAGGACATTCGTGTCCAGGACATATAGACGTTTTTCACTTCCCATAGGGGAGCTTTCCTCGCTGGATGGACTGGGCTGGGATCAAAGGGACTGGGCGGCTGCGAGGACTTCTTCGACGTGCCCTTTCACGCGCACCTTGCGCCATTCCTCTTTCAGCACGCCCTTGCCGTCGATCAGGAAGGTGCTGCGCACGATACCCATGACTTTCCTGCCGTACATGTTCTTCTCATGGATCACGTCGAACTGCTGGCAGAGCGCTTCGTCCGCGTCGGACAGCAGATCGAACGGAAATTCCTGCTTGGCCTTGAAGTTCTCATGCATCCGGACACTATCGCGCGAAACGCCCAGGATGGCCGTGTTGGCCTCGTGGAAAGCGTCGATGCGGTCGCGGAAATTCTTGCCTTCCAGTGTGCAGCCGGGCGTGTTGTCCTTGGGGTAGAAATAAATGACGAGATTGGAGCCTTTGAAATCTTTCAGCGACAGGGTTTTGTCGCCGGTAGCGGGTAGGGAAAAGTTCGCTACCTTTTTGCCAATGCTTACCATCAAAACTCCATTTTCGGTATCAATGAACAGTCCAAGGCAGCATACTTGCCAGTACCGGGTACCGCAAGTACCATGACGCCGGGGAGCCGCAGGCGACCCGCCGACCCTGGTTGGGTAAGTCGAGCGAAGCGAGCGGCAGCGGAAGGGTCGAGCGCTTCATGAATCGCTGTTGAGCGCAGCCGCCTTCCGCCGCAGGCGGGAGCAGGGAAGCGAGACTCCAAAAATTCATGCATTCCAAACCTATGATCAATGGCAGTATCCCAGCGCTGGTCACACCGTTCACGGAGCAGGGCGGATTGGACCTGGGCGCCGTCGACCGACTGGTCGATTTTCACCTGGAGAACGGCAGCGACGGACTGGTCATCGCCGGCACCACCGGCGAGTCGGCTACCCTGGGCGCCGATGAGTTTTCAGCGCTGCTGGAACGGGCGCTGTCCCGGGTAGGCGGGCGGATCCCGGTGCTGGCGGGAACCGGCAGCGCATCGACCCGAACGGCGGTCGAGCGGACGAAACTCGCCGCCGATCTGGGCGCCGACGGCGCGCTGGTCGTAACGCCTTATTACAATCGCCCGACACAGCGGGGCCTCGAGGCCCATTTCAGTTCGATCGCGGACGAAGCCGGTCTCGACATCCTACTGTACAACGTGCCTTCCCGGACTTCCGTGGACATGCTTCCCGAGACGGTCGGGCGGTTGGCGTCCCACCCCCGGATCAGAGGCGTCAAGGAAGCCGTCCCGAGCCCGGCGCGGATCAAAGAACTGCTTGCGCGCTGCGGCGGGGATTTTGCCGTGTTGAGCGGCGACGACAGCAGTTGCCTGGCGGCCTTGCAGAGCGGCGCGCAGGGCGTGATATCCGTGGCGGCCAACATCGTCCCGGCAAGGCTGCACCAGCTCTGCCGGGCGGCGGCGCAGGAGGACTGGCCGCAGGCGGAACGGGTGGATTCGGGCTTGAAGCCTCTTTTTGACGTTTTAATGATCGAAACCAATCCGATTCCTGTAAAATGGGCTCTTTTTGAAATGGGCCTGATCCAGGCCGGGCTGCGTTTACCCCTGACCCGGCTGGACAGGAAGCACCGCGAGGCCGTCCGGCAGTGCCTGATCGCACAGGGACTGATCCCGGGATGAGCCTCGATTCCGGGGCGCCCCACAACGTGATATCGATGAAAATACGAACCTTCCAAACCCTGTTCATTCTTCTTGCGACGCTGGCCGCCCTGAGCCTTGGCGCCTGCCGCAGCGAGCCGAAAAAGCCGACGTATTACGACGCAGTGGAAACCACGTCGCTGGAAATCCCGGAAGACCTGAACCGGCCGGATTCGAGTTCAGCCCTGGTCGTCAACGCGCCCTACCAGCCGCCCCCGTCGATGATCCTCAGGGACGTTCCACCGCGGATATCGGCCACGACTTCCGGGATCGACACCAATTCACGGTTGAGCTGGTCGGCCCAGGGCCTGTACCTGCTGGTGGAAGACACGCCCGACAGCGTTAACCGCAGGCTGGCCCTCGTCATCGAGCGCAGCGGTATGGAGCGGGTGCGCATCGACGAAGACGGTGTATTCCGCTTTGATTACTATCAGGTCTTCAGCAACGAGAAGGGATTCTTCAGGAAGCTCGCATTCTGGAGCCGGGACAAGGGCGAGGATTACAGTGGCGCATACCAGACCTTCACCCGGCCGGACGGGCAGAATACACGCGTCTACATCAAGTATGCCGACGGCACGGATTGCGAACCGGACGCCGCCGAACACGTGCTCGCCGTGCTGGGCGCCCGCATGGGCTGATCAGGCCATGCGCAAGGGTCGCACCCTATTCAGCGTTCCAGGAGTTCGAGCTTGCCTTCCTTGCCATCCCAGTCCGCGGCATCGGGCGGCGGGTCCTTCATTTCCGTGATCACGGGCCATTCCAGAGACAGATCGGCGTTCAGCTTGATGTAAATCTCCTGTCCTTCGGGCAGATCGTCTTCGGGATAGATGGCCTCGGCCGGGCACTCGGGCTCGCACAGCGTGCAATCGATACATTCTTCCGGGTCGATCACGAGGAAGTTCGGACCCTCGTGAAAGCAATCCACCGGGCAGACTTCAACACAATCGGTGTATTTGCATTTGATGCAGTTTTCAGTAACAACAAAAGTCATTTCAGGGATACTTTATAGTGAGGTGGTTTATTCAGCCAGTGAATGGGCCGGTTCGACGAAACAAGCGTAATGATAGCAAAACTGGATAGAAAATCCGCCATGGTTTTCACCCTGGCGCTGCTTTTTTCCTTTCGGCCTGCGATGGCGTCGGACGGCGCCGAGACTGCCGGTGACGTTTTGCGCTGGCTGATCCCCGGTGTGGCGTTCGGAACCACGTTCCATTTGAACGACAGTGAAGGCAGAAAACAGTTTTACAAGGGTTTTGCAAGCAACCTCGGGGTCACCTACGGGCTCAAGTGGGCCATTTCCAAGGAACGGCCCAATGGCGAAGATGACGATTCCTTCCCTTCGGGACATACCTCCATGGCCTTTCAGGGCGCGGCCTTTATCCACCGCCGCTATGGTCTGAAGTACGCGGTTCCGGCCTACGTCGGCTCGGCCTTCGTGGCCTGGAGCCGCGTGGATTCGGACAACCATGACACCGTGGACGTGCTGGCGGGGGCGGCCGTCGGCATCGCCAGCAGCTTCCTGTTCACCCGTTCATATCAGGGCGTGGTGGTCACGCCGGTCGCATCCGGGAATTACTACGGCGTGGAGGTCGGATTCCAGTGGTAGGAAGGACTCTTGCAAACGATGGCGCTCCCTAGGGGAATCGAACCCCTGTTTCAGCCTTGAGAGGGCCGCGTCCTGACCGCTAGACGAAGGGAGCGTCGTTGACTGAATTATCGCTTTCGATCCGGCCGGAGCCGGGCGCTCATGGTAAACTAGCGCAACTGCGTTATTCAACCTGTCAAGAAGCGTAAACCGATATTAACAGTTTTGTCACCATTCCCCACGCCGAGCACGGCATTCGGCTCAAAGAACTCTGCCCGCACGCGACCGAAGTGGTTCGGGATCTGCAGAATGCAGGCTTCGAGTCGTACATCGTCGGCGGGAGCGTCCGCGACCTTTTGCTCGGTAAAGCTCCAAAGGACTTCGACGTGGCCACCAGCGCCACGCCCGAAGAAGTCCTGGAAGTTTTCCCGCGCTGCCGCCTGATCGGCCGGAGGTTCCGGCTGGCCCATGTTCGCAAGGGGGGGGCGTTGATCGAAGTCGCCACATTCCGCGGCCCGGAAGTGGCCGACGGGGACCATGAGAAAAGCAACGGCAGGATCCTCAGGGACAATGTATTCGGAACAGTGGAGGAAGACGCCAACCGGCGTGATTTCACGATCAACGCCCTGTTGCTGGACCCGGTCAGCGGAGACATCATCGATTACGTCGGTGGTTATGAGGATCTGGCGCACCGTCGGCTGCGCCTGATCGGCGACCCGGAGCTGCGTTACCGCGAAGACCCGGTCAGGTTGTTGCGGGCCGCCCGCTTCGAAGCCAAGCTGGGTGTCCGGCCTGACGAGGGGACCGAGGCGCCAATCCGCGCCATGGCGCCGCTGCTGGGGGACGTGCCGCCGGCCCGGTTGTTTGAAGAAGTATGCAAGCTCTTCCTGACCGGCCACGGCGTCCGCAGCCTGGAAGCCCTTCAGCGTTTCGGCCTCAGCAGTTCGCTGTTCCCGGGCCTGCCGAAGGGGACCGGGCCTGGCAAAATCCGGATCGGCACCGTCCTGCTCAAATCGCTGGAGAATACGGATGAGCGGATCAGGCAGGCGAAGCCAGTGACGCCGGCATTCCTGTTCGCCGCCTTGTTGTGGCAGCCGGTGGAGGAAGGATCGAGGGTGCGGATGGCGCGGGGCGAAAGCGAGCACAATGCCATTCTCGGAGCCGCCGAGGATGCTCTGTCGGCTCAGGCCCGCAGCACGGCCATTCCCCGCCGCTTCAGCGCCGTGACGCGCCAGATATGGATCATCCAGTCCCGACTGAAGAAAACCCGGGGTAAAAGGTGGAAACGCCTGCTTTACGAACCCAGGTTCCGGGCCGCCTATGATTTCCTGCTGGTGCGCGCCATAGAGGACCCGTCGCTCGAACCGCTGTGTGAATTCTGGACAGAGGCCCAGGAGGGCATTGATTTTTCGCAACAACGCCAGGAAGACCGGCAAACGAACCGGAGAAGGCCCCGCCGCTATCGCCGCCGCCGCGCGCCGTCCGCCTGACAGAAGAGGACCAGACGTCATGTCCGATGCGAGAGCGCTCACCGTCAATCACCTGCTGGAAATGAAGCAGCAGGCCGAAAAAATCGCCATGCTGACCTGCTATGACGCGACTTTCGCCGCGGCGATGGACCGGGCGGGGGTCGATATCATCCTCGTCGGTGATTCCTTGGGAATGGTCGTGCAGGGCAAGGGTACGACGGTGGGCGTCACGGTTGACGAGGTTGCCTACCACACCGCCTGCGTGGCGTCGCGCCTGGAACGCACCTTTCTGCTGGCCGACATGCCGTTTGGCAGTTTCCACAATGAGACGACCGCCATGGAAAACGCCGTGGAATTGCTGTCTGCCGGCGGCGCCATGGTCAAGCTGGAGGGCGCCGGACCCATGATCGACATCGTCGGCTATCTCACCGATCGCGGCGTACCGGTCTGCGGCCATCTCGGTCTGACGCCACAGAGCGTCAACCAGTTGGGTGGTTTTCGCGTACAGGCGCGGGACGAGGAAAGCGCGAAGCAACTGGTGGAGGACGCCCGGGCGATGCAGGGGGCGGGCGCCCAATTGCTGGTCTTGGAATGCATTCCGGCCGCCCTTGGAGGGGAAGTCTCCAGGGCGGTCGACATTCCGGTCATCGGTATCGGCGCCGGAGCCGACTGCGACGGTCAGGTGCTGGTCATGCACGACATGCTGGGGCTGGGCGACCATCCGCCGAAGTTCGTCGCCGACTTCATGAAGGAAAGCGATTCGGTCGCCGGCGCGTTCGAAGCCTATGTGCTGGCCGTGCGTGACGGCCGTTTCCCGGGCCCGCAACAGCAGTACTGAGATGGAGCAGGCCTTCGACCGGGATGGGCTCCGCCGCGCAACCTCCGGCTGGCGGCGGGATGGCTTCCGGATTGCGCTGGTGCCCACGATGGGAAACCTGCACGATGGCCACCTGGCCCTGGTCCACGCGGCGCGTCGCGAGGCCGACCGGGTCGTCACCAGCGTGTACGTCAATCCGACGCAATTCGGCGAAGGCGAGGATTTCGAACGCTATCCCCGAACCCTGGAAGCGGACCGGGAAGCGCTGCGAGGGGCGGGATGCGACCTGCTGTTCGCACCGGGTCTCGACACCATGTACCCACGGGGACTGGAGGATTCGGTCCGCCTGCTCGCGCCGCCCGGCCTGGCGTCGCGCCTGGAGGGGGCGAAAAGACCCGGGCACTTCGACGGCGTGGTGACGGTTGTCGCCCGGCTGTTCAACCTGGTCGGGCCGCAGGTCGCGGTCTTTGGCGAAAAAGACTATCAGCAACTGCTGCTTGTCCGCCGCCTGGTATCCGACCTTGGCTATGACATCCGGATTGTCGGCGTGCCCACCGTTCGCGAAGCCAGTGGACTGGCGATGAGTTCCCGAAACGCCTTTCTCGATCCGGAACAAAGGAAAGCGGCTGCGGACCTGCATACGGTCCTGTCGGATGTTGCCGAGCGGATCGAAAGTGGGGCCGCTGACTACGCGCAATTGGAAAAGGAAGCCGCCAGGCGGCTGGAAGATTGCGGTTTACAGGTTGATTACATCGCGATTCGCCGCTCGGAGGACCTGGCCCGACCCGCCCCCGGCGACCGGGCGATGCGGGTGTTGGCGGCGGCGTTCTGCGGGAAAACCCGGCTCATCGACAACCTGCATGCGGGGAATGTTGGCTTTTTGCAGCGTTAGTGGTATTATTACCACCAACTCTGACGAATTCTGTATGTATCGTCAGAGGCGCAGGGCGCGAAAGACGGGTACATCACTCCAAAAAGTCTGCCTCTCCTCTTAACCGGGGAGAGGTTTTTTTTTGGGCTCACGCCAAATCCCGGTAAAAGCGTTAACTTCTTGTTTAACAAGTTTTTTACATTTAGAGCGTGCGCGTATAACGAGCCGGTTCAAGTTTTCTTGACCGGTCGTCGGCGGCGTGAGGAGTGATGCTGTGATTCGCTCCGGTGACCGGGGAAGGCCCGTGGAGCGTACTGCCGGGGGAGCGCGAGCGATGCCGCGCGGCGGTTTTTGTTGCTAAAAAACAACAAAACCCGCGATCAGCCTTTCTTGATGGCGCCCAGTATGCCGCGCATGATCTCCCGTCCCAGCGTCGTGCTCATGCTGCGAAGAAAACTCTTGACCGCGGCTTCGGTGGGCGTCTGCCGGGTGCTGCGCCGCTTCGTGCTCTTGGGTTTCGTCGGTTCTTTTTCCTCGGCGGCCTGCTTTTTGCGGACTTCGCTGGCCGCCTTCTCCGCGCGGGCCTGAAGGATCTCTTCGGCGGATTCGCGATCCAGGTTTTCGTCGTAGCGGCCGCCTACCGGGCTGCGCGAGCGGATGTCCTTGCGTTCCGCGGTGCTGATCGGCCCGATCCTGGAGGTCGGCGGCCGGATCAACGTCCGGTCGACGATTCCGGGCACGCCCTTGGCCTGGAGCGTCGACACCAGCGCTTCGCCGACGCCCATCTGGGTGAATGCCCTCTCGGTGTCAAGGTTCGGGTTGCTGCGGAAGGTCTGCGCCGCCACGCGGATGGCTTTCTGCTCGCGCGGTGTATACGCCCGCATTGCGTGCTGGATGCGGTTGCCCAGTTGGCCCAGCACCGTATCCGGGACGTCCAGGGGATTTTGGGTGACGAAGAACACGCCCACGCCCTTGGACCGGATCAGGCGCACGACCTGTTCGACTTTCTCAAGCAGGGCCTTCGGCGCATGGTTGAACAGCAGGTGCGCCTCGTCGAAGAAAAACACCAGCCGCGGCTTGTCCGGATCACCCACTTCCGGGAGTTCCTCGAACAGTTCCGACAACAGCCAGAGCAGGAAGGTCGCGTACAGCCGCGGCTTCAGGATCAGTTTGTCCGCTGCCAACACGTTGACGACGCCCCTGCCGCTGAAATCAACCCGCTGGATGTCCGCCAGTTCCAGCGCCGGTTCGCCGAAAAAGTGCTCCGCGCCCTGTTCGTCCAGCACCAGCAGGCGGCGCTGGATGGCGGCGACGGATGCAGCGCTGATGTTGCCGTACTGTCTTGAAAACAGCTTTGCGTTCTCGGCGACAAAGCGAAGCAGTGCTCTCAGGTCTTCCAGGTCCAGCAGCAACAAGCCCTGTTCGTCGGCGATGCGAAAAGCGATGTTCATCACGCCTTCCTGCGTGTTGTTGAGTTCAAGCAGGTTGGACAGCAACAGTGGCCCCATCTCGGAAATCGTCGTCCGCACCGGATGTCCGTTCTTGCCGAACAGGTCCCAGAACACCACCGGCCAGCCACCCGGCTCGAATTCCTCGATGCCGATAATCTCCAGGCGCTCGTCGATTTTCGGATGAGGCGAGATCGGCTGGCTCAGCCCGGCCAGGTCGCCTTTCACGTCGGCCAGGAAAACGGGCACGCCGATGCGCGAGAATCCCTCGGCCAGGACCTGCAGCGTGACGGTCTTGCCGGTGCCCGTGGCGCCGGTGATCAGGCCGTGGCGGTTGCCGAAGGGCGGGGACAGATATTGCAGGCTTTCGCCTTTTCCAATCAGGATCGGATCGATATCGTTCATGGACAGGTCTTTCCTCTGCTGGGGGGGTCGGTTAAGCTTCGTTTCCTGTCTGTTTTATCAAATACGGAATCACAAGTATATGGCAATCACGCCTTACAACCCTGGTGAGATCGAGCCCCGGGTCCAGGAGCAATGGGAGCGAGAAGACGCCTACCGCGCCGATGAGAAGGCCGGCGGCGAAAAGTTCTACTGCCTTTCGATGCTGCCGTATCCATCCGGCGCGCTCCACATGGGCCACGTCCGGAACTACACGATTGGTGACGTAATCAGCCGCTTCCACCGGATGTGTGGCCGCAACGTCTTGCAGCCGATGGGCTGGGACGCCTTCGGCCTGCCGGCCGAGAACGCCGCGATCAAGAACCGGACCGCGCCGGCCAAGTGGACCTACGCCAATATCGAGACCATGCGGGGACAGCTGAAACGGCTGGGATTCGCTTACGACTGGTCACGTGAGTTCGCGACCTGTGATCCTGAATACTATCGCTGGGAGCAGTTGATGTTCACCCGTCTGATGCGCAAGGGTCTGGCCTACCGGAAAGACGCCGAGGTGAACTGGGATCCGGTCGACCAGACCGTGCTGGCCAACGAACAGGTGGTCGACGGACGCGGTTGGCGTTCCGGGGCGATCGTCGAGCGCAAGTCGATTCCACAGTGGTTCCTGAAGATCACCGATTACGCCGAGGAACTGCTTCTGGGCCTGGACGAGCTCGAAGGCTGGCCGGAGGCTGTGAAGACAATGCAGCGCAACTGGATCGGCCGTTCCGAGGGCGCCGAATTCGAAATGAGCGTGTGTGACGCTGACGGAAACCCGGATCCGCGGGGGCTCGGAATCCGGGTGTTCACTACCCGCCCGGACACTTCCTTCGGCATGACCTACGCCGTGCTGTCGCCCGAACACGCCCTAGTGGACCAGATCACGAGCGCGGAGCAGTCGGAGGCCGTCGCGGCTTTCGTCGAACAGGCGAAACAGGCGACCGAGGAAGACCGCCTCGCTGTGGAGGGCGGGCTGGAAAAACGCGGCGTTTTCACCGGCGCCTGGCTGATGAACCCGTTCACGGAACAGCCAGTTCCGCTGTACCTGGCCGATTACGTACTGATGGGTTACGGCACCGGCGCCATCATGGCGGTGCCCGGCCAGGATCAGCGCGACTGGGATTTCGCCAAATCCCACGACCTGCCCATCATCCGCACCGTCGCGCCGCCGGAAGACTGGGAGGGCGAGGCCTGGGTCGAGGACGGCCCGGCGATCAACAGCGACTGGCTAAATGGGCTGGAAGTGGCCGAGGCCAAGGAAAAAGCCACGCAGTGGCTGGTCGACCGGGGGATGGGCGAACGCAAGGTCAATTACCGCCTGCGCGACTGGGGCGTCAGCCGGCAACGTTACTGGGGCTGCCCAATCCCGGTCATCTACTGCGCCGACTGTGGCGCGGTGCCGGTACCCGAAGACCAGCTTCCGGTCGTGCTGCCCGAGGACGTTACCTTCATGGGCGTCCAGTCGCCGATCAAGGCAGACCCCCAGTGGCGCAAGACCAGTTGCCCCGAATGCGGCGCCGCGGCGGAGCGTGAAACAGATACCTTCGATACCTTCATGGAGTCGTCGTGGTATGCAGCCCGCTATTGTTGCCCCGGCGCCGATGCGATGGTCGACGGGCGGGTCAATCACTGGATGCCGATCGACCAGTACATCGGCGGGATCGAACACGCCATCCTGCACCTGATGTATTTCCGCTTTTACCACAAGCTGATGCGGGACGAAGGGATGGTGATGTCCGATGAGCCGGCAACGCGGCTGATGTGCCAGGGCATGGTCGTCGCCGAAACCTATTTCCAGGACGGGCCGGACGGCGAGATCCACTGGATCAATCCCGCCGATGTCGAGGTGGAGCGCGACCAGAAGGGCCGGGCGGTCGGCGCCCGGCTTCGGGCCAGCGGCAAGACGGTGCAGATCGGCGGTGTCGAAAAAATGTCGAAATCGAAAAACAACGGCGTGGATCCGCAAAGCCTCGTCGACCGCTACGGCGTCGACACGGTCCGGCTATTCTCCGTTTCCGATTCGCCCGCCAACCAGTCGCTCGAGTGGTCGGAATCCGGGGTGGAGGGCGCATTCCGATTCCTTCGCCGAATCTGGGCCCAGGTGATGGAGCACGTCGGCTCGGGACCCGTCGAGCCACTGGATCGCTCGGCGCTCGAACCGGACCAGAAGGAAATACGCCGCCTTCTGCATGAGACCATCGCCAAGGTCAGCGACGATGTCTGCCGCCGTTTCACGTTCAACACGGCCATCGCCGCGATCATGGAGCTGAGCAACCACCTCGGCCGCTTCAGGGATGAGAGCGCCCAGTCCGGGGCGGTGAAACGCGAAGCGTGGATGGCCATCGTGCGCATGCTGGCTCCGATCACGCCTCACATCGGCGAAGTGCTCTGGAAGGCGCTGGGCGGGTCCGGCCCGTTATACCGGGCGCCGTGGCCGGAGGTCGACGAATCCGCCCGCGAAAGGACGGAGGTCACCGTGGTCGTGCAGATCAACGGCAAATTGCGGGCCCGGATTGAACTGGAGCCCGGCGCCAGCCAGGACCAGGCCATGGAGCAGGCGCTGGCGATCGAGAATGTCCGGCGCTTCGTTGGCGAGGGGGAAATCCGCAAGGTGATCCATATTCCTGACCGGCTTCTGAATATCGTGGTAGCTTAGGGCCCATGACCGCGTCCAGGTTCATAGCTGTCCTTTGCCTGTCGTTGCTCTCCTCGGCCTGCGGTTTCCAGTTGCGCACCGACGTGTCGTTGCCGCCGGAAATGGCGAAAACCCGGATGGTCATCGATAACGAGTACAGCGCGCTGGCTCGCCGGGTCAGGGTGATGCTGGAACAGAGCGGCGTGCAATTCGTCAGCGGCGATCAGGCCACCTCGGTGCTGGAAATACCCGTCGATCTCGTGGCGACCGATGTCTTGACGATCGGAGACAACGCGCGGGTCCGGGAATACCGGATCAGCCACACCGTTCGTTTCCGCCTGCTGGACGCCGATGGCGGTGAGCTTATCGGCTGGCAAAACCTGCGGCAGGCCCGGGAAGTCAGCTTCGACGAGCAGCGGATTCTCGCCGGCTCCCGCGAACAGGAATATCTCAAAAAAGAACTGGCCGACACGCTTTCGCGCATGTTGATCGCACGCCTGGAATCCGCGCCCTCCAGTTCCGGCTGACCGCTGATGGCTGCCCGGCCGGAACAACTTCCCGCATTGCTTTCGCAATCCCTGGCGTCGACATACGTCGTGGCCGGCGCCGAGCCGCTGCTGGTGCAGGAGAGCAGGGACCTGATAATCCGGGAAGCCCAGCAGCAGGGCTTCGTCGAACGGACCGTCCACGAAACAGGCGGAAACTTCGATTGGGAGGTGCTCGAAGAAGATGCAGCAGCGATGTCGCTGTTTTCCAGCCGAAAAATCGTGGATGTGCGCCTGCCCACCGGCCGTCCGGGGCGCGACGGCGCGGCCGCCCTCGTCACGTTGGCGCAGGCGGCCGACCCCGATGTCCTGCTGCTGGTC
>CAJIBJ010000042.1_pt1 | contig 24245 bp, 19 predicted proteins | sample 9199331 | NCBI WGS metagenome assembly CAJIBJ01 (sample SAMEA7708300, study PRJEB35096) | sediment metagenome | biome: marine neritic benthic zone biome [ENVO:01000025]; feature: sediment [ENVO:00002007]; material: shallow marine sediment [ENVO:03000034] sea grass bed [ENVO_01000059] ... | reverse complement strand
GGCGCTCAGGTACGAGTGCCGATTGTTCGACATGGATCAAAGGGAAGTGTATGTCTCACAAGCCTGCGCACCGCGAAGGGGTAGGCAGGCTGACCGGACTTCAGCGGGGAAAACGGCAGTTTCCCGGGAGTCGAGGAGGCTTGAACATGAAGGCACTCATCTTCCTGGTGGTCCTGGCCCTGGCCATAGCCGCGCTCGTCTGGCATTTGCGCAAATCCCAGGCCGAAGAAGCGCTGGCCAGGCGTGAATCACTCGAACGCCGAAAGAAACAAGACAAGGAAAAGATCACGCCCGAGATGGACATGATCTGGCCGGTCGTCGTCCGGCCCGTGACCGGCAAACGGCCGCCCGGGGAAGAACCGGAGGCTCACGAGCCGTCGATGACGAGCATCGATTTCGAATCCGCGGACGAAGTGGCGTCAGGCCAAAGCGGATAGGCCCGATCGGTCACCAGGCAACCGCAACTGCGCGGTTCCGGGTCAACTGGATTCAAAGCTGAAAAAGAAAAGGCGCACCGATGTGCGCCTTTTTCTTTAGTGCGCTTCCTCAAAGGTTCATGCGTACTCGATGCCTTATTTTTTTCGTAAAAACAATTATTTTCATGATCCTGATCAGGGTGTTTTAACCACTGTAAAAGGACAATGATCCTGTACAAGAACGGAATCTCTGCCCATGAAGAGGACGCCTTTGCTCCCTCATGGCCAGGATGTTGTTCTTAAGTCACTGGCCAATGAGCGAAGAGCCGATGCTCTGGAAAGACCGCAGGTTTGCGGTTGTGGGTTAGCGCAAGCCCCCGTTTCTCACTCTGAATCTCCCCCATCGCTCGCCAATCACGCCCCGATTGTCCTTTCGTTCTCTTGTTGCCCCACAGGAGGGCTCACAAGATGGATGTAGCTTCGATCGTCGTTACCACGATCATTGTTTTCCTCGTGGTCGATTTTTCTCTCCGAATGCTCCTGAAAAGGGCGCGTGAGGCGCGAATCATCAAGGAGCGGGAACAGGCCCTGGAAACAGGGTTGCGGCTGGACGCGAGCGCGGAAGCCCAAACGCTCACTCGAGTGGATCTGGAACATCCGGAAGCCAGGATACTCGCCGTGGACGATGAAAAAACGGTGCTGGACAGCATGCGCAAGATGCTGGTTCTCGGAGGCTACAGCATCGATACGGTGGAAAAGGGGGCCGAGGCCCTGGGGCTGCTTCAGAATCGTGATTACGATTTTGTATTCACCGATTTGAAAATGCCGGGGATGGACGGTGTGGAACTAACCAGGGCGGTCAAGCACCTGCGCCCCGACATCGACGTTATCGTCATTACCGGTTACGCAACGATTGAAACGGCGGTCGAAACCGTGAAGTCCGGGGCGATGGATTACGTCCAGAAGCCGTTTACCGAAGATGAACTGCTCGAATTTATCGACTCTTCCCTGATGAAGCGAAGGGATCGTCTGACCAGGGAAATGCGCCACAAGATCCGCCTGATCGGGCCGGGTATCGGCGAGTCCGCATCCCCGCTGGAACTGAACGTTCCGGCAGGGGCTTTCATCTCTCCCGAACATGCGTGGGCAAGGATCGAATTGAACGGCATTGTCCGGATTGGCCCGGATGATCTCGTGAGAAAGATGTTCCCAAAAATCGATCTCGTGGAGTTGCCGGGCAAGGGAGCGGAAATCAAAAAAGGAGAACCGCTGTTTTCGGTCGGATCCGGAGAACTCCACCTGGATATCCCGTCACCGCTCAGCGGGAAAATCGTTGCCGTCAATTCGGAGCACGCCAAACACCCCGATTGGCTTGCGTCCAGGCCGTTCGAACTGAGCTGGATGTGCGGAATCGAGCCGAAGGATCTGGCCGGGGAATTGTCAGGCCTGCGAATCGGAAGTGACGCAATCACGTGGTATCAGCAGGAATTGGACCGGTTCGGCGAACTGGCTGACAGGCCCGCCGACGAAGCCTTTCTCAAGGGCCCGATCGGCGGATTGTTGCGAAAATCACTGACGGTCGGCCTGGCGATGGTCTTCCTCGCCCTTCCGTTCCCGGGCAATTCCCGGGAAGCAGGGCAGGCGGGTTCCGCAACACCACAGGGATCTTCCGATTCACCCGCGGCTTCCGCCGCATTTCCGGATGAAATCGTATTCCGGTCATCTGTCGGGGACGTACTCTTCCCACACAAAAAACACCGGAAAATGCGTTGTGGAAAATGTCATCACCAGGTTCATGCCGAAGAACTGAATACCCCCCATGAAGAATACCTGAAGAGTTCCTGGATCAATTGCCAGACCTGCCATTCCCCGGCTTCAGAAAAGCGCAGCAGGTATTACAGATGTTCCGACTGCCATCACTCGGCCCCGCAAAACATTGCGGACGAAACGCTCAGTTCCAAAGTGGTGATCCACAAGAGTTGCTGGAAGTGCCACAAGACAGGCACCGGTGTGAAAGCGAGCGAAGGATGTGTCGACTGTCATGTGAAGGAAGAGACCGTACAGGAACTATCCCATGGATAGACGCGATTTTCTGAAAACGACACTGGTCGCCAGCGTCGCCGCCCTGGCAAGTGACGAGACGGTTGCGCTCGATACACAGAAATCCGGGGAATTCGTGGGCATCCTCGTGGATACGACCCGCTGTATCGGCTGCAGGGCCTGCGAGGTTGCCTGCGGTGAAGAGCATGATCTGCTGGTACCGGATGTCCTCGGCGACGGGGCGCTCGAGGCAGAGCGGAACACGAGTGTCGATCAGTACATGGTCGTCAACAGCTATGACACGGAGAGCGGCGAAGTCTTCGTCAAGAAGCAATGCATGCATTGCTACCAGGCCGCCTGCGCCGCCGCCTGTCCCACCGTGGCGATGAACCAGACCATGAAGGGGCCGGTGATCTGGGATGGAGACAAGTGTCTTGGATGCCGTTATTGCATGACGTCCTGCCCCTTCGACATGCCCAAATTCGAATATGGCGAATGGAATCCGAAAATCGTCAAGTGCACCCTGTGTTTCGAACGCCTCGAAGAAGGGCAGAAACCGGCCTGCGTCGAGGCGTGCCCGACCGACACGCTGATGTTCGGGACCCGGGTAAAGAACCTGGAAATCGCCAGGCATCGAATCTACAGCCATCCGGACAAGTACGTGCACCAGATTTATGGTGAGCACGAGGTGGGCGGAACGGGATACGTATACCTTTCGGCCGTCCCTTTCGAGCAGATTGGATTCAGAACGGACCTGGGCAACCGGCCCTACCCGGAGTACACAAAGGAGTTCCTCTACGCGGTTCCCATGATTCTTTTCGGCGTGCCGGCTTTTCTGCTGGGACTCAACGCGCTCATCAATGAAAGTGAAGCGGGTACCAACACAGAGCCGGATTCCGGCAGCGGGGGAGGCGAGCGATGAACGGAACCGTCACCGCCACTGGCGAATTCGGCCGCTTCGCCCGTTTCCTGGCGCAGGAAATGAAACCGCGCGGGCCCTGGCTCACGCCATTCAACGTGATATCCATCCCGATCATGCTGGCCGGCGTGGTCATCGTTACGATCCGGTTCATTTATGGCCTGGGGTCGGTGACCAACCTTTCGCAGGATTTTCCCTGGGGCTTCTGGCTCGGTTTCGACGTCGTGACCGGGGTCGCCCTGGCCGGCGGAGCCTACGTCATCACGTTCGTGGTTTACGTGATGAAAGTGGAGAAGTATCACTCCATCGTGCGCATCACGGTTCTGAACGGACTGCTGGCCTATATTTTCTACGCCGGCGCCCTTTTGTTCGATATCGGAAGGCCTTGGCACGCGTTCAATCCCTATATCGGCAATTCATTCGGATTCAGTTCCGTCATGTTTCTGATTTGCTGGCATTTTTTTCTTTACATGGTTGCGGCGTTCATAGAATTCTCGCCCGTCATAGCGGAATGGCTGGGATGGGAGAAGGCGCGCAGATTGCTCAAGAGCCTGACGCTCGGCACGGTGATTCTCGGCATAACCCTGTCGTTGCTGCACCAGTCGGGCCTCGGGGCGCTGTTCCTGATGGCCAAACCCAAGATTCATCCGCTCTGGTGGACGGAGTTCATCCCGATACTGTTCTTCGTCTCCAGCATTTACGCCGGTCTGGCCATGATTATTTTCGAAGGGACCATCAGCCACAGGATTTTCAGACGCCTGATCGATCCCGCCGACCATCATTCCTTCAACGACATCATTTTTGGATTGGCGAAAGGCGCCGCCATCGTCATGTTCGTTTACTACTTCATGAAGGCGCTGGTTTTCGTTCACGGCAAGCAATGGGGATTGATAACCGACGGGTGGGGCTACTGGTACCTGCTCGAAGTGCTCGGGTTCGTGCTGGTGCCAGCCATCATGTTTGCATTTGGTTTCAGGAACAGGAGTCTGAACATCGTCAGGATCGCGGCCGTCATGGCCCTGATCGGCATCGTGCTCAACCGGCTCAATGTTTCCATCATCAGTTTCCGGTGGTATGCCGAGGTCCACTACTACCCGTCCTGGCAGGAAATCGTGGTGACGCTGATGATCATTTTCACCGAGATCTGGATCCTTAGGTGGGTCGTCACGCGCATGCCCGTGTTCCGGTCGCATCACCAACTCAGTCAGCAAGGGATTTGAAATGGACTCATTCACTTACATCAACATGTTTGAAACGAAAGGGCTCGAATATCTGCTCCTGCTCTGTTTCTGGGTGCTGTTCCTGTACCTGGTCCGATACCTGTCGCCACCGGCAGGAAAAGGAAAAGACGGGTTTTGAGCGGCGCTTGTGCCGAATTATGGTCGGGTGAACCATGCTCAGTGAAAAAATAGGCTTCAAACTGACGCTCGGCGTCGTCGTAACGGTCCTCCTGGCGATCGGTGTTTTCGCCTGGCTCATGATCCAGTCGGAAAAAACCAGCCTGCTTACCGAGGTCGAGCGGCACGCGATCCAGTTGAGCGAGGCCGTCAAGTCGGACACCGAGTACGACATGCTGCACAATGACCGTGAGCGAATCCATGAAAGCATCCGCCGAATCGGCCTGCAACAGGGCATCGACCGCGTCCGCGTGTTCAACAAGGGGGGGGAGATCATCTACTCTTCGGATTCCGCCGACATCGGGAAGATGGTCGATAAGAAAGCGGAGAGTTGCTACCGTTGCCATTCGGCGGGAAGGCCCCTGGAGCGGCTGGAAACCCGGGAACGCACACGAACATTCCAGCCGCACCGTGACTCGGCGCGGCTGCTGGGCATCATCAACCCGATTTACAATTCGCAAACATGCTGGTCGGCGGCCTGTCATGCACACCCCAGAACGCAGACCGTGCTCGGCGTGCTGGATGTCACCATGCCGCTCACCGAGGTCGATCAGAATATCCGGAGCAGCAGAATCATGGCCATCGTCCTCGCGGTGGTGACCGTTTTGGTACTGAGCCTCATCGTCGGCCTCATGGTCCGATCGTGGATCGACCGCCCCGTCCAGGAACTTGTTGTGGCGACAAAGCACGTGGCCGGTGGAAATCTCCGCTATCGACTGAACGAGGGAAGAAACGACGAACTCGGGATGCTGGCCGCTTCTTTCAACAACATGACCGGGAAGCTGGAGCAGGCCCGCTTGCAACTCTTTCAGTCAGATAAACTCGCCTCCCTCGGCAGGCTGGCCGCGGGCGTGGCGCACGAGATAAACAATCCGCTGACGGCCGTGCTCACCAATGCCAGCTACCTGCTCAAACGGTGGAGCGGAAGCCCGGAGACCCGGGGTGATCTGAAGGTCATCGTTTCAGAAACCATTCGTTGCCGCGAGATCGTCAAGGGCTTGCTGGATTTTGCCCGCCAGACCGTTCCGAAGAAGCGCAACGCCGACATCAATGAAATCATCGATCGAGCCGTGAATGTCATCGAAAATCAGCTCTCCCTGGGCCGGGTACAGGTGATCGAAGACCTGGACGAGGGATTGCCCCACGTGAAAGTGGACGCGAACCAGATTCAACAGGTTTTCATTAACCTCCTGGTGAACGCCTCGGACGCCATCGGGAAAAACAGCGGGACCATCAGGATAAGCAGCAAGTCAATCAACCTGCATCCCACCGGCGTTCTCCAGATCAAGGGTGCATTGTGTCCGAAGCGGCACGACCTCGTTGACAGGATGACCCGGATCGACGGCAAGCCCGCCATCACCATGCGTTTCCGGAAGGAAGAGCAGACCGGGCTGATTCACCTCGATCCCATGTATGGCAAGGGGGAGCATCGCCTGGGCGGCATGCCGCCCATTGCGGACGGCGTCCAGCTCCTCTGCCCGGATTGCTCGGCTTCGCTGATACCCGAAGGCGAGCTTTGCCCGGATTGCAGCGCTCCGGTCTATGCCTTCGAGGTTCCCCTCAAGGGTCTCGTCGAAGGATGTTTGAACGAAGGTTGCGGCTGGCATCGCTGGGAGCAGCTGGATTCCGCCTGGAACGACGAATTTGTCGAAGTCCGGGTGGAAGACGATGGCTGTGGTATTCCCAGGGAGCAGATCCCCAAGCTTTTCGAGCCATTCGCCACAACAAAGGGACAGAGTGGAACAGGCCTTGGCCTGGCTGTTTCCTGGGGAATCATCGACAACCACAACGGTACGATTTCCGTGAGGAGCGAGGTCGATGTGGGAACCACCTTCATCGTCAGGATACCGGTGACGTCATGAACCGGACACGGGACATTCTGGTTATCGACGATGAACCCCTGGTCACCCAGGCGGTGGCCAAGGTGTGCGGGGCGGAAGGGATGACAGTCGTCGCTGCGAGCCAGGCGTCGGAGGCCCTGCGAGGCCTGCGCGAAGGGCAGTTTCACCTGGTGCTGTGCGACATCATGATGCAGGGGCTCGACGGTTTTCAGTTCCTCGAGGAACTCGACCGCAGGGGCATCCAGGTCCCGGTCGTAATGATGACCGGTTACGCGACGGTCGAAAACGCGGTCAAGAGCCTGGCGATGGGCGCTGTCGACTATATCCCGAAACCATTCACTGCAGATGAACTTCTGGCCGTCATCGGGCGCAGCCTCCGATCGGCCAGGCTGCTGGGCGAGGCGGAATCGGCCGGGCTCGAGCGGAGCGGTTCCGCAATCTACGTCCCGTGCCCTGCAGATTATTACCGGCTCGGGTACGTCAGCTGGGTTCAGATGGAGGAAGAGGGGACCGCCAGAATCGGTGTCAGCGACCTGTTCCTCAAGGCAACCGAAGGCATAGAGCAACTGGAGCTCTCAATGCCCGAAGAAGACCTCCTGCAGGGGATTTCCTGCGCGGCTGCAACGTCTCCCGACGGAAGCATGCACGAGATCATGTGTCCGATGAGCGGCAACATCCTGGAGGTCAACGTGGACGTGGAATCCAATCCATCGCTGGTCGAGAAAGACCCTTATTTCAGAGGTTGGTTGTACCGGATCTTACCTTCCAATCCAGAAAACAATTTGCAGTGGCTGACTCGGTAAAGCCGCGAACGGCCTGAAGTCGTTCGGAGTAAAGGAGATAGAAATGAACACAATGGTAGTGGTACTCGTAGTACTGGGCATCGTACTGTTCTTTTTCCTGAATCTGGCCGCCAGGGAGTTGTCCCGGAAGATTCATGAGATCAGGGAGCAGGCCGAACGCGAGGAAGCGCTCGACGAGAGTCTCCGGCGGGATTTCACTCGTGAGTCGAAGACACTCAAGCGCGTGGAAATCAGGAGTGCCAAGGCCCGCATACTCTGCGTGGATGATGAAGAGGTCATTCTCGACGGTTTCCGCAAGATCCTGGCGCTCGACGGCTACGCCGTGGATACGGTTGAAACAGGCCAGGAAGCACTGGGATTGGTACAGATCCATGACTACGACTTCGTGTTCACCGATTTGAAGATGCCGGTCATGTCCGGCATCGAAGTGACCAAATCGATAAAGCACATGCGGCCGGATATCGATGTCGTCATCATCACGGGCTTCGCAACCGTGGAGTCTGCGGTCACGTGCATGCAATACGGGGCGATGGACTATCTCGAAAAGCCGTTCTCGGAGCAGGAGCTGAGGAATTTTGTCAAACAGGCCCTGATCAAACGTCGCGACAGGATCGAAAAGCAGTTGAAACCCAGGGTCCATATTCTCGGTCCGAACGAGAGCGATCGGAGCCCCGGGGAGGAATTCTCGATCCCGGGTGGCGTGCTGATTTCGAGCGGCCACTGCTGGGCCAGTATTGGCGATGACGGGACAGCGAATATCGGCCTGGACGATTACGCCGCAAAGTTATTGGGATATGTCGACTCCATAGAATTCCCGAACATAGGAATGAAGGTGCAGGCCGGCGAGCCTCTTTTCAGCGTCAACCAGGGTCACCGCAGGGCACAGTTCAGGGCGCCGCTGAGCGGTGAAGTTGTCCGGGTCAACGAAGACCTCGCCAGGGACTGCACGGTGCTCGAGGCATATCCATACGGGAAAAACTGGGTCTGCGCGATTTCCGGGGACGACCTGGATGCAGAATTGCCCCGCTTGAAGATCGGGCGGTCCGCCGTGGTCCTGTTCCAGGAGGATATCGACCGGTTCCAGGATTTTCTGCAAAAACTGAGGGGCGCCGCAGTTGCTGTCCCCGAGGGGCTCAGCATCGGTGCGATCAGAAAACTGGACGATAATGATTGGGATTCCGCGGTGAAGACGTTTTTCGGCGGCTGACGGGGGCAGCCACTCAGCCCCTATAAACCCGGGTCGATGGGGCAATGAGGGAATTCAGGTGCTCAGAGGGTTCCGAACACCCGGTCCCATAAGGACGAAGACACCCCGTAGCCCCTGTTCGAATCCTTGAAGTGGTGGTCCAGGTGGGATTTCCACAGGTTCCTGAAGAACTTCGCATTCGGGGGCTTGAAATGATGAATGCTGTAGTGCGTCATGTCGTAGGCGAGGTAGCCCATCGCGAATCCTGATGCATAAGGCCAGATCAACCCACCCAGCAAAGGCAGCGTGACCAGGAACAGCAGGACCCCGATCGAAAGGCTCAGGGCAATGGGCATGACCAGCCGTTTCTTGTCATTGGGATACTGGTGGTGAACACCGTGGAAGAGAAAGCTGATCCGTTCCTGGACGGGGCCGCGTGGCGTGAAATGGAACACGAAGCGGTGCATCAGGTATTCGAAAAAGGACCAGACAGCCAGGCCGGCCAGGAACAACAGCAGGAAAGTACCAACCGGAATGCCGGTGGAAAAACCCTTCCAGGCAAAAAACAGGGCCGCCGGCAGATAAATTGCAAGCACGGTAACGGGAGAAATCTTGCTGAGACGTTCCAGCAGCGGGTTTTCGAACAAGCGGATCGCTCCTCTTTGGGGCGCCATGTGTTCGGGAATTCTTTCTCTTCGTGCAGTAGTCATCGCTATTTACACCATAAAACAGGGGGACGGAGCTTTCACCCCTGATTTCGAGGCTTCAACGCAGATTTCAAGCATTTTCGCCCTCGTCGAGCGATCTCTCGTACATGCGGTAACGCTTGGTGATCTTGCCTCCGAACTGTTCGATCATGTTCCTCGTGGGCTTGTTGCTCTCCAGGATCCAGGACATTTCGACCTGTCGCCCACCCCGGGCTATACCGGGTTTCATCAACGACTCGATCAGCAACAGGGCCATGCTCGGGCCGTAAAGGGTTTTCTGGTATTTCTGTTTCACGCCCATCAGGGGAATCCGCGTCCCCTTGGGGAAACGCACCTTTAGGCGCCATATCAATTTGGCCCAGCCAATAGGAAAAAGTCGTCCATTGAGGTCAGCGATCGCGCTGTTGATATCCGGCAGAAGGACGATGAATCCTGCAGGTTCCCCATCGATTTCCGCGATCTGCAGGAAGTCATGGGGCACGATCATCAGCAATTCCTTGCCGACGGCGGCGAATTCTTCCTTCGTGAACGGAACGAAGTTCCAGTTGGACTGCCATGCGTCGTTGAAGATCTGGCGCATGTCTTCGAGGTCGGCCTCCATGTTTTTCCGGTTCAGTTCCCTGATCGTGACGTGTTCGCGTGTCCGTGCGATGAGTTCTTTCATCACTGTCGGGCTGCGGTAGGAGAAGAAATCCAATTGGTAGGCCAACATGTCCTGTGCCGGCGCGTATCCACAGTTCCTGATGGCGGTATCGTAGTAACGGCGTGAGTGGGTGGTCATCACCAGCGGCGGTGTCTCGAATCCCTCCACCAGCACGCCCACTTCCTGGTTGATGCCCAGGTTGAACGGGCCGACGATGTGCTTCATCCCACGATCACGCAACCAATTTTCTGCCGTGCGGAACAGGGCGGAGAAGACCTCATCGTCATCGATGGATTCGATCAGCCCGAAAAACCCGGTGCTGTTTCCATACCGCTGCTGGTGCAAATCATCGATCTGGGCCGATATGCGGCCCACCGCTTCACCGTTCCGGTAGGCGATCCATGCCTGCCACGCGGCATGTTTGAAAAACGGGTGTTTGCTTGAGAGCGCCGCCCTTCGCTCCGACAGCAGTGGCGGAATCCAGTTGGGATCATCCCGGTAGATCCGCCAGGGAACCTTGATGAACGCTTTGAGCGCCCTTTTTCCTCTGACTTCCCTGATTTCAATTGTCGGATGACCGTTCATCGTTGCAGCATGACATGGAACACGTAGATATTGCGCATATTACAACCAAAACGGTGACAGGAAGAAAAATGCAGTTGATTCAGGCCCGACCGACCGAAAGATTGTGCAGTCTTCTGGGCCGTTACGAGGGTAGATCCTTGCCCTGAAAGTCTTGGAACTTGCTATTGTCGGAAGTTTCCAGGCCGCCGTTCATGTCGGTCTGCACGTAGCCCCGGTGCTGGGCGACGAAGACCGGCAGTTTACGGGTTCGAGCCGAAAAACTGGAAGCGCAGGTGGCAGGCCGGTTAATCTGGTGGCTTCCATGGCCCCTGGTCGACACGAGTAAGCTGATGAACGCAAACCAAACTACCGGAACTGCTAAGCACCACCCGATTACCCAGGAGGCGTTCGACTGGTACGACGAGTACGCCCATGGCTTCATCAGCCGGCGCACGTTCCTGATGCGCCTGTCCACCATCACGACGGCGAGCCTTCCCCTGGGAACGCTGCTGCCTCTGCTGACGCCTGACTACGCCCTGGCGGAACAGGTCTCGTTCAATGATCCTGAGATCAGGGTGACCTACGAATCCTTTCCCTCGCCAGACGGGCATGGTGAGGGCAGGGGTTACTTCGTTGTGCCGGCCGGGCTGGAAGGGCCGGGTCCGGCCGTCCTGGTAGTCCACGAGAACCGCGGCCTGAATCCCTACATCAAGGACGTGGCACGCCGGCTGGCCAAGGCCGGCTTCGTCGCCTTCGCCCCGGATGCGCTGTACTCGCTGGGCGGATATCCCGGCAACGACGACGAAGGGCGTGCGATGCAGCGCTCCATGGAGCGGGCGAAAATCGAGCAGGACTTCATCGCGGCCGCCAGGTACCTCGAATCGCACGAATCGAGCAATGGAAAGCTGGGCGCCGTCGGCTTCTGTTTCGGCGGCTATATCGTGAACATGCTGGCTGCCACCATTCCCGAATCCCTGGACGCGGGCGTTCCTTTCTACGGGACCCCGGCCAAAAGCGAAATGCGCGCAAACGTCCGCGGCCCCCTGCTGATCCAACTGGCCGAACTGGATAAGCGCGTGAATGCGACCTGGAAGGAGTATGAGATCGACCTGGAGGCGAACGACGCTGATTTCACGATGTACCTGTACCCCGGGGCCAACCACGGCTTCCACAACGATTCGACCGGGCGTTACGACGAGGAAAATGCCGAGTTGGCCTGGAAGCGAACGCTGGAGTTTTTCGACCGGCACCTGAAATAGCCGGCGGGCAGGGCAGGGAGCCTCACTTTCAGGGTAGCCGTACCCCCAGGCCCGCCAGCTGTTTCTCAGCCTGCTCGGCCCACCCCCGGTTCGCAAGCGGCGAGGCCGGGCTGGGGTGAAGGATACGTCCGATCCGAAGGTCCTGTCCGGCCAGCGCGACGACAGCGCGATCCTCGGCGAACTTTCCGATCCCGACAATGCGTTTCGCTCCGAGCGTCTGCACGAGTTCCCGCAGTGCCTGGTCGCAAAACCTGAACAGCCCTGACCTCTCGGCTGCCGGCAGCTTGTCCGGCGTGCGGTTCCTGCCCGATGCCTCCATGAACACCAGGGGACAATAATTGGCGACGAAGAACCGCTCGAAGAAACGGTCAGCCGTGTTGAATCGCTGTCTCGCCCAGCCCCAGAAACGGCTGCCGCTGATTTCCTCGCGCTTCACGCCGAATCCCAGGACCGGCCGCTTCGGATGTTCACCGGGCGGTTTTCCCACCGGCCCCTCGATCCCGAGCCACCCCCGCACCATCTCCACGGTTCCGAAAGGCACGCCGGTCTGGGCCATGCCCCAGGGACCGGGATTCATGCCCAGAAAAAGGGTTTCCACGCTGCCCGGCCTGGCCAGGTCGAGGTATTGCTCGGCGGGCCCGCGGGCGTAGTTGAGCGGATTGTAGACATGTGTGACGGGCGGACCGAAGGTCAGACTGTCGACGGCACGGGAAAGGCGCCGGTAAATGTCATTCACTTCAGCGGCCATGGACCGTGCGAGACGGGATTTTCATTTGATACGGGTCAGAACGAATCGCCGGGCACCCGCACCCAGCCTTCCATCAGAATGCGCGCGCTGCGGCTCATGGTCGCTTTCCTTACCCGCCACTCACCCTGCTGCAGGCCCGCTTCGGCGCCCACGCGCAGGGTGCCGGACGGGTGGCCGAACCGGACGGATGTCCGCTCACCGCCGCCGGCCGCCTGGTTGACCAGTGTGCCGGGGATCGCGGCCGCCGTCCCGATGGCCACGGCTGCAGTGCCCATCATCGCGTGATGCAGCAGGCCCATGGAAAGGGCCCGCACCAGCAGATCGATGTCCGCCGCCGCCACCTCTTTCCCGCTGGAAGCCGTGTAGCCGGCGGGGCCGGCCACGAATGCCACTTTCGGCGTGTGTTGGCGCCGGGCTGCTTCGTCTGCGTGTTCGATCAGGCCCATCTTAACCGCGCCGTGTGCACGAATCTTCTCGAAGCGGGAGAGCGCTTCGGCGTCGCCGTTGATAGCGCCCTGCAATTCGGTTCCGCTGTAGCCGATATCGGCGGCGTTCAGGAAGATGGTCGGGATGCCGGCGTTGATCATCGTCGCCTCGAGCGTGCCGACGCCGGGAACTTCCAGTTTGTCGACCAGGTTTCCGGTCGGTAACATCGAGCCACCGGCGGCATCGGCCGGGTCCATGAAGTCCAGCTGCACTTCGGCCGCGGGAAAGGTCACCCCGTCGAGTTCGAAGTCGCCGGTTTCCTGCACCGCGCCGCCTCTCATCGGAACGTGGGCGATGATGGTTTTTTCGATATTGGCCTGCCAGATGCGCACGACCGCCGTGCCGTTGTCCGGCACGCGGCTGGCTTCGACCAGGCCGCTGTTGATGGCGAAGGGCCCGATCGCGGCCGACAGGTTGCCGCAGTTGCCGCTCCAGTCGACGAAGGGCTTGTCGATCGACACCTGTCCGAACAGGTAGTCGACGTCGTGTCCTTCCCGGCCGCTCTTCGACAGGATGACCGCCTTGCTGGTGCTGGAGGTGGCGCCGCCCATGCCGTCGGTGTGCTTGCCGTAGGGGTCCGGGCTGCCGATCACCCGCAACAGCAGGGCGTCACGCGCCGGGCCGGGCGTCCGGGCTGCTTCCGGAAGGTCTTCCAGGCAGATGAACACGCCCTTGCTCGTTCCACCGCGCATGTAGGTGGCGGGAATCCGGATTTGTGGCGCCTCGCTCATAGCGTCTGATCTCCGTTCACGCAGCCGCCGCTTCGAGGAAGTCCTGGGCGAATCGCTGAAGTACGCCGCCGGCCGCGTAGATCGAAACCTCCTCAGCCGTGTCCAGGCGGCAGGTCACCGGAACCTCGATGGTCTCGCCGTTGCGTCGGTGGATGAGCAGCGTCAGCGTTGCACGGGGTTCGGGTTCGCCCATCACGTCGAAAGTCTCCGTGCCGTCGATGGCGTAGCTGTGGCGGTTTTCGCCCTCTTCGAACTCCAGCGGGAGCACGCCCATGCCGACCAGGTTGGTGCGGTGGATCCGCTCGAAGCCTTCGGCCACGATGGCCTCGACACCGGCCAGGCGCACGCCCTTGGCCGCCCAGTCCCGCGAAGAGCCCTGGCCGTAATCGGCCCCGGCGATGATGATCAGCGGCTGCTCGCGCTCCATGTAGGTTTCGATGGCCTCCCACATGCGCGTGACCCTGCCTTCGGGCTCGATTCGCGCCAGTGAGCCTTCTTTCACTTCGCCGTTCTCGTGCACCATCTCGTTTTTCAGCCGGGGATTGGCGAAAGTTGCGCGCTGTGCGGTCAGGTGGTCGCCCCGGTGCGTCGCGTAGGAATTGAAGTCTTCTTCCGGCAATCCCATGCCGGCCAGGTACTCGCCGGCCGCGCTGCTGGCCAGAATGGCGTTGGAAGGCGACAGGTGATCGGTAGTGATGTTGTCGCCCAGCACAGCCAGCGGCCGGAGGCCGCGCAGTGCGCGTTCCCCTGCCAGGGCACCCTCCCAGTATGGGGGCCGCCGGATGTAGGTGCTCTGCGGGCGCCAGTCGTACAAGGGATCGGACTGGCCGTGACGCCCTCCGACCCTGGCGAACATGGGGTCGTAAACCTGTCGGAACTGCTCCGGTTTCACGGACTGCCGCACGATCTCGTCGATTTCCTCGTCGCTCGGCCAGATGTCCTTCAGCTTCACCGGATTGCCGTCCGGATCCAGGCCGAGCACGTCACGCTCGATGTCGAAGCGGATCGTGCCGGCGATGGCGTAAGCCACCACCAGTGGCGGCGAGGCCAGGAACGCCTGCCGGGCGTAAGGATGGATCCGCCCGTCGAAATTCCGGTTGCCGGACAGTACAGCGGTCGTGAAGAGGTTGCGCTCGATGATTTCCTGCTGGATGGCGGGATCCAGGGCCCCGCTCATTCCATTGCAGGTCGTGCAGGCGAAGCCCACGATGCCGAAGCCGAGTTGTTCCAGTTCGGGCAGCAGTTTCGCCTCTTCCAGGTAAAGCTGCACCGCCTTCGAGCCCGGCGCCAGCGAGCTCTTGACCCAGGGTTTGCGGGTCAGGCCGCGCGCATTGGCGTTGCGCGCCAGCAGGCCGGCCGCGATCACGTTGCGCGGATTGCTGGTATTGGTGCAACTCGTGATGGCCGCGATGATCACCGCTCCGTCGGGCATCAGCCCATCGGCTTCCTCAACGGCTCCGCTGATGCCGCGCTCCCCGAGGGCGGACGTCGGCAGGCGCCGGTGCGGGTTGGACGGCCCTGCCATGTTGCGGCACACGGATGAAAGGTCGAAGGTCAGAACTCGCTCGTATTCCGCGTTCTCCAGGGCGCTGGCCCACAGGCCGGTCTCTTTCGCGTATAGCTCGACCAGCCGGACCTGCTCGTCTTCGCGGCCGGTCAGCTTGAGGTAATCGATGGTCTGCCGGTCGATGTAGAACATCGCCGCCGTCGCGCCGAATTCGGGGGTCATGTTGGAAATCGTCGCGCGGTCGCCCAGCGTCAGGTTCTCGGCGCCTTCGCCGAAGAACTCCAGGTAGGCGCCGACAACCTTCTCCGCGCGCAGGAACTCGGTGATTGCCAGCACGATGTCGGTAGCCGTAATGCCCGGCTGGCGCTTGCCGCTGAGCTTCACCCCGACGATATCGGGCAGGCGCATCCACGAGGCCCGGCCGAGCATGACGCTCTCCGCCTCCAGGCCGCCCACGCCGATGGCGATCACGCCCAGGGCGTCGACGTGTGGCGTATGGCTGTCGGTTCCGACCAGCGTGTCGGGAAAGGCCACCCCGTCGCGGGCGTGGACCACCGGCGACATCTTCTCCAGATTGATCTGATGCATGATGCCGTTGCCCGGCGGGATCACGTCCACATTCTCGAATGCGGTCCGGGTCCAGTTGATGAAATGGAAGCGGTCGTCGTTGCGCCGGTCCTCGATGGCGCGGTTCTTCGCGAAGGCGTCTTTCTCGAAGCCGGCGTGCTCGACCGCCAGGGAATGATCGACGATGAGTTGCGTGGGCACGACCGGGTTGACCAGCGACGGGTCGCCTCCCTTCGCCGCAATCGCGTCTCGCAGGCCCGCCAGGTCGACCAGGGCGGTCTGGCCCAGGATGTCGTGGCAGACCACGCGCGCCGGGTACCAGGGAAAGTCGAGATCGCGTTTCCGGTCGACCAGTTGCGCCAGGGCGTCGTTCAGCAGCCCGGGTTCGCAGCGGCGCACCAGGTTTTCGGCCAGGACCCGGGACGTGTAGGGCAGCCCGTCCCAGGCGCCCACCCGGATCGCCTCGACCGCCTCGCGGGCGTCGAAATATTCAAGTTCGGTGCCCGGCAGGGGCTTGCGAAAGGCCATGTTCATGAAGATTCCCGAAAGCGGAGTTTAAACGCTCATTATAACGTTGAGCCCTTCGGATTGGGGCTGAATCAGCCACGGGCACTTTACTCGGAAGCCGTTTCACCCTAGCCTCTGGCGATGCCCGACCGATCCGTCAACATCACCACCTCCGCCGCCGGTTGGTGGATTCTCGGACTGACCAGCCTGCTGATGTTCGGGAATTACTACGTTTACGACTCGATCGGCCCGGTGGCCGCCCTCCTGGAAAGCAATCTCGGGTTCAGCGACGCCCAGATCGGCTCGCTGAACGCGATTTACAGCCTGCCGAATATTTTCCTGGTGCTGATCGGCGGCCTAATCATCGACCGTTACGGGGCCTCCCGCGTCGCCTGGTGGACGACTGCGCTGTGCCTGGGGGGCGCCGCCCTGACCGCATGGGGCGGGACATACCCATCGATGCTGGCCGGTCGATTCCTGTTCGGCACCGGCGCGGAAACCATGGCGGTTGCCGTGACTGTATCGCTGGGTATCTGGTTCGCCCGCGGCGGCGTTGCATTCGCATTCGCAATCAGCCTGTCGATTGCACGTGCCGGGTCCTATGCAGCGGACCTTTCCCCGGTGTGGGCCGGGCCGGTTTACGATCGGGGTTGGCAGCCGCCGCTGGTGCTCGCGGTGGGATTCGCCGCATTGAGTATGCTGGCCGTGACGGCCTACCGCTGGGTCGATCGGCACCGGACGCCGCCCGAGCCGCTGGTGCCGGCGCCGGTGGAATCGGAAAGAATGCACTGGCGGGACGTGCTCCGCTTCGACACCGCATTCTGGTACCTGCTGGTCCTGTGCGTCCTGTTCTATTCGGCCATCATTCCCTACCGGTCCACCTTTGCGATCAAGTATTTCCAGCACGCGCACGACATGAGCCTGGAAAGTGCGGCGGTGCTCAACAGCTACGTGTACCTGGCCGCGATTTTCGCCACGCCTCTGTTCGGCTGGATCGCCGACCGTTACGGGCGCCGGGCCCTGTCGATGGTTTTCGGATCCTTGCTGCTGCCGCTGGCCTTCGTGCTGGCCCTGGCGGGCGCCGAAGCCGTCTGGGCCACCACCGTGCTGCTCGGTATCGCCTATTCCCTGGTTCCGGCCATCCTGTGGCCGTCGGTGATCAAGCTGGTCGAGTCCAATCGCCTGGGCACGGCGTATGGCCTGTTGTTCATGCTGCAGAACATCGGGCTGACCCTGTGCAACCTGGTAGCCGGCTGGTTGAACGACCTGAACAATGCCGGCCCCGAAAACCCGGCCGGCTACGGCCCGATGATCGTGTTCTTCATCGTGCTCTCGATGGGTGGGCTGTTGTTCGCCATTGCGCTGTGGCGGCGCGAACTGGGGCCAAAGAGCCACGGCCTGGAGCTGCCGGGTGCGGCGCGGCCCTGATTTTCCGGGCAGATACTATTCAACATGGCAACCAACATCCCTGCCGGCCGCCATGCGATGAACTTCCCTGTTCCCCTTTTCCCACGGCCTCCTGCCATGCGGCCCCTTTCCGTGCGGCTCCCTCTCGTTTGGCCCTTTCCCTATGGCCCCTTCCCTGGATTATTACACTATTCAAGATGCGGCCCTGTGTGAAGGGCTCAAATGTTAACTGTTGTTAACAATCCAGATGAGGCCGGGCGGGGCTTCCGGGATGCCAGGCGCATGATTCTGCCTGTATGATGCCCAGCATCCGAACCGGTGAGGCGACATGGCTGATTCCAACCGTGCAGAGTATCGATGTGAAGCGCTGGTGATCGGGGGCGGCATTGCCGGCATCGCCACGGCGCTGGGTTTGCTCGAGGGCGGACACCGCGTGGTGATGCTGGATCGCGACACGCCCGAGCGCTTCGGTGGCCTGGCGCGCTGGGCGTTCGGCGGCATGGCCCTGGTGGGGACGCCGCTTCAGGAACGCTTCCGGATTTCCGACTCACCCGAACTCGCCTTCGAGGATTGGGTGCGTTTCGGTGAACTTGGCGAGGAGGAGCACTGGCCGCGGGCCTGGGCGAAATGTTACGTCGAGGAATCGAAGACCGAGATCTTCGACTGGCTGGTCAGCCTTGGCCTCAAGTTCATGCCGGCCGTGAACTGGGTGGAGCGGGGCTCCTCCATCAAGGGGAATTCGGCGGCCCGCTATCACCTTCTGTGGGGTACCGGGCTCGAACTGGTTGAGACCCTGATCCGGCGGCTCGCGCCTTACCGGGCGGCCGGCCGGCTGACCGTGCTGCACCGGCACCGGGCGTCCGGCCTGTGTCTGGCGGACGGCGCGATCCGCGGATGCGAGGGGATCGATGAGTCTTCCGGCCAGCCGTTCCGTATTGAAGCGGACCACACCGTCATAGCCACCGGAGGCGTCAACGGATCGGAAGAACAGGTCCGCCGGCACTGGCCGGAGAACTGGCCCGATCCGCCTGACAGGCTGCTGAACGGAGCGCATCCCTACGGTGACGGGGCCATCCATCACGCCGCGGCCCGCGCCGGTGGGCGGCTCACCCATCTGCGGGACATGTGGAATTACGCAGCCGGTATTCCGCACCCTGAGCCGCACTTCGAAGGCCATGGCCTGAGCCTGGTGCCGTGCAAGACGGCGCTTTGGCTTTCGCCGGATGGGGAACCGATCGGGCCGGCCCCCATGATTACCGGTTTCGACACGCACGAATTGTGCCGGCAGGTGGCCGGGCATCCTTATACCTGGCACGTGCTGAACTGGAAAATCGCCGTGAAGGAAATGGCCATTTCCGGGTCTGAGCACAATCCGCGAATCGTGAAACACCAGCTTGTCCGCTTCCTGCTGGACACCGCATTCGGCAATTCCCGGCTAATGAAGCAAATGGTGACCGAATCGACCGAGTTCCTGCTGGCCGATAGCGTCAGTGAACTCGCCGGCCGCATGAACGTACTGAGCGGCGAGGATCGCATCGACGCCGGCCGCTTGCAGGCGTTGGTGACAGCTTTTGACGAAACGATTTCCGACCCGGATAAACGAACCCGCGATCCGGCAGTCAGCCGAATCCTCAAACTGCGCGAGTGGCGGAACGACGCGATGCGCACCTGCGACATGCAGCCCATCGGCGACCGCAAGGCGGGGCCGCTGCTGGCCATCCGCCTGCACTTCATCAGCCGCAAGAGCCTGGGCGGGCTGCAGACCGACCTGGACTGCCGTGTACTGGACCATTCGGGAAATCCGATGCCCGGGCTCTACGCGGTAGGCGAAGCGGCCGGATTTGGCGGTGGAGGTACCTCGGGCAAGCGTTCGCTGGAGGGTACCTTCCTGAGCGGATGCATCCTCACGGCACGCCGCGCCGCGAAAGCGATCTGTCGGGCGGCACTGTAAGAGCGAATTAGCGCAGGCAATGGAGGCGGAGCGGCTTTCGCCGCAGGCGAAAAAAGTGCCGCCGGAATGCCGTCGCGCGTTCGCGATGGTTTCAGGTTTTTTTGTTTGCTATTCCCGCACTTCGTCGATGGTTCGCCGGTAGGCCGAGATGAAATCGCCTTCGGTGACCGTCCCGACGAGCTTCATTGAATCGGCGTCGTCCACGACCGGCACCGAGTACCCGACGAAATGCTCGATGCCAAGGAATCCGGACCACTGGTCGCCTGCGGCTTCCAGGAAGTAATCGACCGGTTCACACAAATCACCGGCGGTTCGGTTTGGGTCCGCGGACACGAGCACGGACAGCGGCAGCCGCCCGACCAGGCGGCGGCCCGGCTTCTCGGCGACGAAGACGTCGCCGTCGTGCCCGCGTTCCACGAGTTTACCGAGTTCTCCGGCCGTGCGGCCGGGGCGGACCGCCAGGAACTGGTGGGACATGATCTCGCTGACGGGTCGGACCGCCATCAGGCGCTGTTCCCTGGGCCGGTCCAGGTCGATGCCCCAGCGCAGAATCTGGCGGTAGAAGATGGATCGCGCGTAATAGCGGCTGACCAGGCCGTTGGCGGCCACCACGCCGATCATCACGGCAGTGGCGGCCTCGTAATTCTCGGTCAGTTCGAAGACGATCAGGATGGTCGCCAGCGGAGCGCCGATGACCGCGCTGACCAGGGCGCCCATGCCGACCAGCACGCAGATCTGGTAGTCGAGGAAGGGCACCGCGAAGGCAGCCGCACCGCCCAGCATGGCCCCCATGAAAATCGCAGGCGTGAAGACCCCGCCCGGGTAGCGCAGCCCGAGGCAACTGACGCTGGCCAGGAGCTTGGCCCCGCAAAGCAGCAAAAGGAAGCCCAGGCCGTAATTTGCCGTCACGGAATCCTGGTTCAGCACGTCCAGCATGGTTTCCGTGCCCAGTCCGAGGACCTGGGGCAGCCAGAGGCCGATGGCTCCGGCGAGCGCTCCCCCGATGGCCGGCTGCAGCCAGATCGGAACGCCCACCCGGTCCGCGGCCTCGCCACTGCGCAACAGGCCTTTCATGTAGACCAGCGCCACGCCGGCGGCCATCACGCCCAGCAGGAAGTAGACGGGGTACTCCCACAACACCAGGTGGCCGCTCTCCCCTGCCATTTTCAAACCCTCGATCTGGAAGTCGTGATAACGCATGACACCGACACCAACGACGGATGCCACGGTGATCGGGGCGAAGGCGCGCAGTGTTATATGCCCGATGATCACTTCGTGGGCGAAGATTACGCCGGCGATCGGTGCATTGAAGGAGGCAGAGATGGCGGCCGCCACGCCGCAGCCGAGCAGGATTTTGAGTCCGGAACGCGACAGACCGAGCGACTGGCCGAAAATCGCTCCCAGGGTCGCGCCCAGCTGCACCGCGGGGCCGTAGCGGCCCACCGATGCGCCCACGCCAAGGGCGAGCGCGTCGCAGGCTGCGGTCACCAGCCCGTCGCGTCGCCGGTAGCGGCCGTCGTATTCGTGAACGGCGACGATCACGTTGGCCGGTCCGCGGAAACGCTCCCAATTCAGGCCTTTCAGGACCAGGCCGAAAAAGAGGCCGCCGGCCGCCAGCAGGATCATCTGGCTCAGACCCGTCGAGACGCGACCCATCGCGTGTATCCACTCGCTCAAGGCTCCAAAGGCCGCCAGGAACCCGAAGGAACCGTAGGCTGCCAGCGCGCCCAGCGGAATGGCCAGGGCCATCAGGCCGAATAGTGAAAAACCGAAATGCCGCCTCAGGCGTGCCGCGATTCCGGGAACTTCCTGGAGTTCGCCGCTCTTCGCATTACGCTCGTGCTCACTCACCGGGAGGGAATTCAGTCGCCGGGCGGTTCGAGGAGGCCGGCCAGCCCCGCACCACCGCCGGGCTCCCGGACCACCTTGCCGTCGATCATGACGAAGCGCACGTCTTCCAGCGCACGGATGTCGTCCAGCGGATTGCCGGACACTGCGATAACGTCCGCCAGTTTGCCCGCCTCGATCGTGCCCAGATCGTCCCACATCAGCAGTTCTGCAGCGACCCTCGTGCCCGCCTGGATGGCCTGCATCGGCGTCAGCCCGGCCTCGACCAGCACGGCGAATTCGCCCACGAAATGCACTGGGTCGATATTGTAGCCGCCCAGGTCCAGCCCGACGGCGATCCGCACGCCCGCTTCGAACGCCTTGCCGACCATCGACAGGAATTTCGCCCGGTAGCTCGTGTAGTAGTCGTCGTTCTTTTCCTGCGCGCGGAGTTTACGTGTCTTGCCGTAGTAGTCGCCGATGTAGATGGTGGGCACCAGGAAGGTGCCGTGCTCGACCATCAACTCGATGGCCTCCTCGTCCAGGTAGGTGCCGTGCTCGATCGAGCGCACCCCCGCGCGGACGGCCTGCTTGATGCCCTCGGTGGCGTGGGCGTGCACGGCCACCGGCAGGCTCAGGCGGTTGGCCTCTTCCACCGCGGTGCGCAGTTCGTCCGGGCTGAAGGCGACGTTTTTCGGGTCGTCCCCCACGGTCATGAACGCGCCGGTCACCAGGAGCTTGATCCAGTCCGCGCCGAACTTGGCCTCGGTCCGGACCGCCTTGAGCATTTCGTCCGCGCCGTCGGCGATCAGGCCGTCCGTGCACAGGCACTGTTCGGGCGAGACAAAGTTAATGTCTCCGCCACCACCGGTAATCGAAATGTAGTGACCCGCGCCGGTCATCCGCGGCCCGGTGAAAACGCCCTCCTCGATGACCCGGCGGATGTCCTGGTTGCCGAAGTGGACATCGATGTCGCCCAGCACCCGGACCCCGGTCCAGCCGTGCAGCAGCAAGCGCTGCAGGGACGCCAGGCCCTTGAGGACCTTGTAAGCAGAGGAGGCGTGCAGGTGCGCGCTCTGATAATCGTCCGCGTACATCAGCGGGTGCTCGTGGCAATTGATCATGCCCGGCATCAGCGTGGTCCCCGCCAGGTCGATCCGCCGGGCGTCCTGCGGCGCGCCGGAAAGATCGACCAGGGCGGTAATCGATTGGCCCTCGACGACCACGGCGGTATTTTCCAAGGCCTCCCCGGAAAGCCCGTCGATCACGCGGTCGGGCAGCAGGACAATTCGATCTTCGTTCATTTCAGGCACGCCATTGCTCTATGGAGGGTTGAAGAAGTATAGGGTGTCCGAATGGCCCTTTTCCAGAAATCCAGCAGGTCGGCGCTGTTCAGGACAGGGGATGAAAACAGCGCCAGGCCTGCTCGTCACTTTGGCCTTCCGCCGCGGGGAACGAGTCGAGGCACCGGGGTTGCGCCCGAGGACAGCGCGTATGGAATTCGCAGCCAGGAGGGCGCTGCAGCAGGCTGGGCACCTCGCCCGACAGCTCGACCCGCTCGGTCGCGGCATCGGGATCCGAGTTCGGATTGGCCGCCAGCAGGGCTGCCGTGTAGGGGTGCCGTGGCTGGACGAACACGCGCTCCGACCGGCCCTGTTCCAGGAAGCGTCCGAGGTACATGATGGCCATCCGGTCCGCCACGTGGCGGACGATGTTCAGGTTGTGCGTGATCACCATGATTCCGAGCCCCATTTCCTGCTGCAGGTCGGACAGGAGGTTCAGTATCTCGCCCTGGATGGACACGTCCAGCCCGGCCGTGGGTTCGTCGGCGATCAGCAGGTCGGGTCTCAGCGCCAGGGCGCGCGCCACGCCGACCCGCCGCGCCTGGCCACCGCTGAGCTGGTGGGGGTAACGGTCCGCAAATTCGGCGCCCAGCCCGACCATCGACAACAGTTCCATGGCCGACCGGTCCGGGTCGCCCGACGCGCCGGCGTGTATCCGGAATGGCTCAGCCAGCGCCCTGCGAACGGTCATTCGCGGGCTCAGGGCGCCTACCGGGTCCTGGAACATCAGGGCGACACGCCGGCGATCGGGCCTCAGGCGGTGCTGCCGGCCTGCCGTCAGCAGTTCGCCGTCGAAGCGGACTTCGCCGTCCAGCACTGGCGCCAGCCCACAGAGCGCCATGGCCAGCGTGGTCTTGCCCGACCCGCTCTCACCCACGATGGCCAGCGTTTCACCCCGGGCAATGTCCAGTGAAACCCCGTGGACCACGTCCACGTGCGAGGGCCGATCCGGCTTGAATCTCCCGGCCAGCCCCCGGGACAGCGGGTAGCGCACACGCAGATCACGAACCGAGAGCAGGCTTTTCATGACTCCTCCAGGTGGCAGGCCGCGCGATGCCGGCCGCCTGAAAGCCGCGGCCTTTCACTGGCGCAGCGGTCGACCGCCCGGTTGCATCGGGACCGGAAAATACAGCCACCGGGAAGATCGACCAGGTCGGGCAGGCTGCCTTCGATGACCGGCAGCTTCCGGCTTCGTGTTTCGATGCCCGCCGGATCGCACTGCAGCAGCTTGCGCGTGTACGGGTGTTTCGGATTCCGGAACACATCGCGTGTCGCGCCGCCTTCGACGACTTCGCCCGCGTACATGACAATCACCTCGTCGCACAGTTCGGCGATCACGCCGAGATGATGCGAAATGAACAGGATGGCGCAGCCGAAATCACGCTGCAGTTTCTGC
>CAJIBJ010000113.1_pt1 | contig 24475 bp, 27 predicted proteins | sample 9199331 | NCBI WGS metagenome assembly CAJIBJ01 (sample SAMEA7708300, study PRJEB35096) | sediment metagenome | biome: marine neritic benthic zone biome [ENVO:01000025]; feature: sediment [ENVO:00002007]; material: shallow marine sediment [ENVO:03000034] sea grass bed [ENVO_01000059] ... | reverse complement strand
GTCCGGCGGCCACGATCACCGGCTTGGACTTGCGCATGTGGATCATTTCCTCGCCGATCACCAGCGAGTAGGCCGCAACGAAGATCACCAGTGAAACAATGCCCGCCCAGTGGCCGGTCAGGTCGATCATCTCCAGCGCGCCTTCAGTGGCGGAAAATGCGATGGCGGGAAGGAGCAGGACGAACAGGCTGAGGCCAATGGCCCGTAAAAGCAGCCCGGGATTCTGGTTATGCATCATGGGAGTTTCCCTGGTGGAGGTCGCGTTATATCTTTGATGGATATCCGCAGTGCGTCAAGCCGGGCCCGCCGTGAGAGCCGGGAAATGCCCCGTAAAAGGAGGGACGGCGGCGATCAGCTTTTCAGTGCATCCGCCACACGCTTCAGGCGCGCGCCGGCTTCGCCGCCGACTTCTTCCATCGCCGGATCGCCGGACAGCCCGCCAGCCTCCATCATGGCGTTGGGGTCCACGATGCGGACCAGGGTGCCGCCATCCACTGCTTCGACGATCACGTTGCAGGGCAGCATCAGGCCGGCGTCCGGGCGATGACTCAACGCCTTGTGGGCCAGTGGAGGGTTGCAGGCGCCGAGAATGCTGTAGTTCCGGAAATCGACATCGAGTTTCTTTTTCAGCGTGTCGTGAACGTCGATGCGGGTCAGCACGCCGAAACCTTCCGCTCCGAGCGCCGTGATTACCCGATCCAATGCCTCATCCCAGGGTGCATTCACGTTGACTTCAAATGCCATATCTCTCATTGGTTCATCCTTCTTTTTCGCTGGTCGGGCTGCTTTCCCAGCCCTTTCTTCCGCCGTTCGCCCGCCCGCTGCAGGGTGCGCACGACGCTAAGCCGGTAGACCACGTAGTATTTCACGATATTCGCGACGTATTGCACCGTCTCACGGCCAATTACCCGCGCTGCGATGATTTCCACGTTGTCGAACCAGATGTTGGGGTCATAACCCTGCTCTTCCGCCTTTCTGCGCAGTTGGGCGACCCGGGCCGGGCCCGCGTTGTAGGCGGCCAGCGCAAATAACGTCCGGTTGAAATCATCCATCCCCGTATCGCTGAAATAGCGGTTGCGGATGAAGCTCAGGTAACGGACACCGGCATGGATATTGTCTTCAGCCTCTGAAATATCCGCGATTCCGACATTGGGATCGGCGGCCGTGCTCGGCAGGAGCTGCATGATGCCAACGGCGCCGGCACGGCTGCGAGCGGATTGTTTCAATTGAGACTCCTGGTAACCCTGTGCAGTAACGATCAGGTAATCGAAACCGTACTGCTCGCCGTATTTCTCGAAGATGCCCAGAACTTGCAGGAATCGCTCGTAGTCTTCTACGCCCAGGGGGTTCCGGGTCCAGTCGAAATCCCTGAACCAGCGATTGATCAGGATGTTTCCCTTGAGCGTTCCCTGGCGATGGTCCTTGACGAACCGGTTCAGGAATTCCATGAGTTGCGGGCTGCTCTCGCGGATCGCGAATCCGAGCTTGCCGCCTTCACGGAATACGATGTCTTCACGCAGCTCGATGTTGCTGAACATTCCGGACCAGTTCCTGGCCTTGTAGTCGTCCACGATGGTCCAGTTGAACGCACCCGACTGGACCAATTCCAGCAAGTCCTCGTCTTCCAGGAATTCAGACACCTCGCGGACCCGAACCGGTTCCCTGCCTTCCGAGATCAATCGCGCATTGAGTACATCGAGACTCGCCCGGTAACTGCTGGAGGCGCGGACAGGCACCTCCTGGCCCGCGAGGTCGTCGATCGATTCGATCGAGGGCGCGCCAGGCCCGGTGACCAGAATCTCGGAGAGTTCGCGCGTGACCGGATCGGAAAAATCGATCACGGCATCCCGCTCGGGCGTTATGGTCAGACTTGCAGCCGCGATGTCTCCCCGCCCTGCCAGCAACCCCGGAATCAGTTCATCCCGGGCCACCGGTATGAAAACGACATGAATCCGGATGTGTTTCGTTGCCAATTCCCTGTTGAGGGCTTCCTCGAACATCCTGAAGAGTTCGAAGGTGATCCCTTTCTCCCTGCCGTCCTCGATGAAATAGCGCCCTAGTCCGTAAACGGTCAGCACCCGCACAAGTCGCCGTTCGATCATGGCGTCGAGATCGCCGGTCCAGGGGTTGGAGAGCCCCGGGATTCCAAGGTCATTCTGGATCTGTTCCAGCGAAGGCCGCGCTACTTGCCCGGCGGTGGCTTCCAGTTCGCCGGTATCCGGTTCGGGTACGGCCTCATTCGCCCGGGCGAGCGCCGCTTCCGTCACCGGGTCGACAGAATCATCGGACGATGAATCACCACAGCCCGAAAGCAAGATCAAAGAGCAGACGAGTATCAATAATCTGGGCATGGCGATCTCTCGAAAAGGGTAAATTTGGTATTCAGAATTCCATCATATTCGTATTCCAGAATCTGCTCTGATCAAATTTTGCGCACTTCACTCGCTTCGTCGCAAAATGAAAAATTCGAAAAAATCCGTGATCATTTTCGATTCAGCAACTTGCAAATTTCAGGTGAGACTGATCATGAGAAAGAAGTCCTAAACTCGCCGATAGCGACGTTGACTTCAAACCGTCACGAGAGTAGTTTTAATCCCCCGTTAGCAAAAACCCACCGGCCGGACGGCCGACCCGCCGAAAGGCATTAAGGAGGGTGGATGAGAACGGACCGAGTGCTCACATGGTACTGAGCACGTCACCCAGACCGGGCTCTGTAATACGCCGGTCGTGCCAATAGAGGGTGACTCGAGAGGGACACGCGGTCCCTTGAGATAGACGCCAGGAGGCGAGAGCCTCAGCAGGCCGACAGACCGGAAGCAGTTTACGCTGAAAGAAGGTCTAGGCGATCAGAGAAGCTTCGGCTTCGGACGATCGGGATCGGAAGCAGCTTCGGCAGTGGAAGATCAGGGCTCGGAGGGCGCAAGCCGGAAGAGCTGTCAGGTGGAAGGAGCGCAAGTTCTGGAAACCGACGAGGAAACGGGCGCAACCCTGTGGAATCGAAAGGCCGAAAGACGTCGAGAAATAAGGCGGGAGTAGAAGTCCCGCGACCGGAGCCCAGAGGCAGAGAGCTGAGGAACCGGACGGAGTTGGAAAGGCCTAGGAGGATCTGCAGTCCCCCGTAAGCGGAGTTCCGATACTTCTACACGGAGAGGAGGCTTCTGCCTCCTCTCTTTTTTTTGTCTCGACTTTTCCCGATTCGTAATACAATGGCCGTCCGCAGAATCACAGGAATGCGATGGAGCAGCCGAACACAGGAAGCGAAATACCGGAAACGCCCGCGATCCGAATCCGGGACCTGGTTTTCAGCCGCGGCCGAAGGGTCATCCTCGACGGGGTCAGCATGGATATCCCCCGTGGTTCCATCGTCGCGTTCATGGGACCCAGCGGCGTCGGAAAGACCACCATACTCAGGCTCATCTCCGGGCAGCTTCGTCCCGATGCGGGCACCGTCGAAGTCAACGGCCGCCAAATCTCATCGATGCCCTACCGGGAGTTGCGCCAATTCCGCAGGAACATTGGCGTGCTCCTGCAGGACGGCGCACTGTTCACGGACCTGACCGTGTTTGAGAACATCGCCACGCCGGTGCGGGAGCACACGGATCTTCCCGAACCCCTGATTCGCCGCCTGGTGATGAGCAAGCTCAATGCCGTCGGCCTCGGAGGCATTGAACAGCGGATGCCGCACGAGCTTTCCGGCGGCATGGCGCGCCGGGTCGCCTTCGCACGTGCTGTCGTACTCGATCCGAGCATCATGCTGTATGACGAACCGATGACCGGCCTGGACCCGATCGCTGTATCCACGGTCCGCACCCTGATGCGCGAAACCAACGACGCGCTCGGATTGACGAGTGTCGTCGTCACGCATAATGTCAGCCAGATGCGCCAGCTCGTCGACTACTGTTACATCATCGCTTCGTCAAAGATCGCGGGTGAAGGGCCGCCGGAAGCACTGAGCAGCAGTTCGAAGCCCAGCGTGGACCAGTTCATGAACGGCAGGGTGGAAGGGCCTATCCCCTTCCATTACCAGCCACCAGGCGCACCCTGGGGGCTGCTGGACTAGCATGGCGGCAGAGGAGCGAACCCTCGGCAGGATTACCGGGCCGATCGGCCAGGCCGGGCAGTGTCTTCTGTTCCTATTCCGGATGCTGGCCGGCGTGCGGCTGAGCGGCTCGCAGATCCTGTCCGTGCTGCAGCAGACCTACCTGATCGGCGCACGCTCTCTCGTCATCATCATGATATGCGGCTTTTTCGTCGGCATGGTGCTTTCCCTGCAGTCCATCAACGCGCTGGAGCAGTTCGGGGCTTCCGACCAGGTCAGTCTGCTGGTCGGTAAATCGCTCTTCCGGGAACTGGGACCGGTGCTCACTGCCCTGCTGTTCGCCGGGCGCGCGGGTACCTCGATCACCGCGGAAATCGGCTTGATGAAGGCTACCAACCAGATCGAGGCGATGGAATTGATGGCAATCGATCCGGTACAGCGCATCGCCCTGCCGCGTTTCGCCGCCGGCGTGCTGTCGCTGCCCCTGCTGACCGCCATGTTCAACGCCATGGCCATCCTCGGCAGCGTGGTTTTCGCCATCGGCGTGATGGGACTGGACGCCGGCATATTCTGGAGCAAGCTGCAGACTGGCGTCTATTTTGAGAAAGATTTCATGGGCGGTGTCTGGAAGAGTTTCGTGTTTGGCGGAACCGTCAGCCTGATCGCGGTTTATTTTGGATATTCGACCAAGCCGACCGGGGCTGGCGTGGGAACCGCCACGACCAATACCGTGGTGCTGAGTTCGGTGCTGGTGCTGATTTTTGATTTCGTGATGACTTCATTCCTGATTTGAGGTAACGATATGCGTGCGAACTACAAAGTTGAATTCGCATCCGGAGTTTTCCTGCTGCTGGGCATCGTCGCCCTGGTCTGGCTGGCGACGCGGGCCACTGATTTTGGCCAGGAAATCGGAGACGAGACTTACAGCGTCACCGCCCGCTTCACCAACGTGGGCGACTTGCGCAAGCGCGCACCCGTGAAGATCGGCGGAGTGACTGTCGGTCTGGTTGAATCAATCGAGCTGGATTCTGTCTCATTCGAAGCGGTGGTCAAAATGAGCCTGGCTTCGAGGTTTGATGAAATCCCCTCGGATACCGGCGCCTCGATCCTGACATCAGGTGTGCTCGGGGACCGTTATATCGGCCTCGAGCCCGGCGGAGCGCCTGACATGCTGGTGGATGGAGATGAGTTGTTCATTACCCAATCGGCCATTGTGCTGGAGCAGATCATCAGCAAGTACTTGTTCAACACGGGTGAGGGAAAGAAAGAATGAAGAGGCGATTGTTTACGGCGTTCCTACTGCTGTTGCTCGCAGGCAACGGGTTCTGCGCCATTCCCGTCGATGAACGCGATCCGCTGACCATCATCGAGGAAACGACCACCAACATTCTGGGAACCCTCGATGACCGGCGTGACGAATTCGCCGCCGATCCCGTGCTGTTGCGCGAAGTGGTCCGTAGCGACCTGCTTCCCCTGCTGGACCTGCAGTATTCGGCGCGGCTGATCCTGGGCAAGGCCGGAAGAGGCGTGACCCCGGAACAGCTGGATGCCTTTTCCCACGCCATGAGCGAGGTCCTGGTCGACCGTTACGCCGACGGGCTGCTCGAATTCCGATCGGACGACCAGGTCGAAGTTTTGCCGATGAAAGGCAAAAATACGGAAAAGCTTACACGGGTGCGGACCCGGATCAAGCTGGAGAACGGCGGCTACGCCCCGGTGGACTATGCCTTCCGGAAGACCGAAGCGGGCTGGAAAGCCTTTGACGTAACGGTCGAAGGAATCTCCTACATCATCACTTTTCGCAACCAGATATCCCCCCGTGTACAATCGGACGGCATCGAGAAAGTTACCGAAGAAATACTGGCTGGAAACATCAAGATCAATGAGTGAAGCCTGTGTCATCGAGGTGGGGACCGATGCGCTTGCACACATCAGGGGCCCCCTGACCTTCGAATCGACTTCCGCGCTGTATCGCGAAACGGAAAGCCTGTTCAGCGGCCGGGCGCCGGTTTCCTCGATCGATCTCCAGGGTGTCACAGTTGCCGACAGCGCCGGCCTGTCGCTGTTGCTCGAATGGCAGTCCGCGCAACGCAGGGCCTCGCGCAGCCTACATTTCATCAACGCCCCCGCCAGCCTGATGAGCCTGGCGCGGTTGTGCGAGTCGGTCGAACTGCTGAACATGACCGGACGGAACCCACAATGAAAACGGTCAGGTCGGCCATTCAGGCCACCGTATTACTGCAATTACTGTTTCTGGCGGGCTGCTCCACCCAACCGGTCACGCTGACCGATCCCGAACGCGACCCCTGGGAGGCTTACAACCGTAAGATTCACGCATTCAACACGGGGTTCGACGAAGCCATCGGACAACCCGTCGCCAGGGGCTATGACAAAATCATGCCGGATGACCCACAACGCGGTGTCAGGAATTTTTTCCGTAATCTGGCTTACCCGGTGACGTTCCTCAACCTGCTCATGCAGGGCAAATGGGAGGAATCACTGACGGCGACAGCGCGATTCTGGCTGAATTCCACGGTGGGCCTGTTGGGCTTCTTCGACGTGGCGACCAGGGAAGACATCCCGTATTACGAGGAAGATTTCGGCCAGACGCTCGCTGTCTGGGGCTGGAAAGACAGCCGCTACCTGGTGATGCCCTTCTTCGGCCCCTACACGGCCCGTGATTTCCTCGGGCGCGGCTTCTACGGATATTTCCACCCGATCAGCTATGTCGCTCGCGAGTACAACAACTACATTCCGGTGGTTGTGGACCTGATCACGCTCCGGGCAGAATTGTTACCCTTCCAGGCCGAGATTGACGCCGCGAACGACCCCTACGTCCTGATCAGGGACGTGTGGCTGCAAAATCGCGAGTACCGGATTTACGACGGTGATCCGCCTGAACCCGACTACGAAGCCTTATTGGAAGAGTACTGACCTGCTGGGGTAAGCTGAACCCCGTGTTCTGTTTCCCAAAAAACCGGATTTCCGGACGCCTGGCCATTGCAGTCCTGCTGTTGCTGTCGGCGTGCGGCAGGCAGGGGGACGAGGCACAAAGCGCGGGCGCGTTCACCCTGTACCGCCACTCGATGGACGGCGCCCCCAGCGGCCTCGACCCGGCCCAGGCTTCCAATCTGTACGCCAACTTCCTGGCCGTCAACCTGTTCGACACGCTCTATCGCTACAAGTACATGGCCCGCCCGTACGAGCTCGAATCCAATCTGGCCGACGGGCTTCCCGAAGTCTCGGCGGACGGCCTGATTTACACGATCCGAATCAAACCCGGGGTTCAATTCATCGACGACCCGGCCTTCCCTTCCGGAAAGGGGCGAGCCGTCCGCGCTGCGGACTTCGTGTACTCGATCAAGCGGCATTTCGATCCGCAGACACGAGCACAGGGCGCCTGGCTTTGGCAGGGCCGGATCGTGGGCCTGGACGAATGGAAAGAACAAGGCTCCGACTACGACGAGGATGTGGCGGGGCTCAGGGCGCTCGATGACCGGACGCTTCAGATCCAACTCATCTCCCCATTTCCGCAACTCACCCATACCCTGACCCAGGGTTACTCCGCCGTCGTCCCGCGGGAAGCAGTGGAACTCTACGGGCAGGAATTCGCCATCCATCCGGTCGGCTCCGGGCCCTACCGGTTGCAAAAATTCGACAGCGCCGGCGCCATCCTGATCCGTAACCCGGCTTTCAGGGAAGAAGCTTTCAGCGCAGCAGCAGAAGGCTTCGACCCGGCCAGCCACGACACCGTCGATATTGAAGCGCTGGAAGGGCGTATTCCACCCTTCACGGACCGCGTGGAAATCGCATTCATCGCCGAGGACGCGGCCCGCTGGAACGCTTTCATCGCGGGTGAACTTGACTTCGTCAAGGTCCCGGTCAGCCAGTTCGACCAGGTCCTGCAGAGCCGGGATCCGCCGCTCCTGAAAGCGGAATTTGCTGGGAAGTACCACCTTCTGGCCAACCTGGAATCCGGCTTTGTGCATACCGATTTCAATCTGGATGACCCGAGGATCGGCTACCACCCGGATCCCGAACAGAATGCCCGCAACCACGCTCTGCGCTGCGCCATCATCAAGGCTTTCGACTGGCAGAAACGGAACGAGGTCTTCTATTACGGCATCGGTCAGGTTTTTCCGGGGATCATTCCCCCGGCGGCGCCCGAATTCGATCCGGCGCAGGACAGGATTTCCGTGGAGCGTGACCTGGACGCCGCTCGCGAACTCCTGGAGCGGAACGGCTGGGATGACGATAATCTGCCGGTGCTGGAATACGGATTACAATCCAGCGTCACCGAGCGCCAGATATTCGAGCAGTTCAGGAGTTTCATGACGGACCTCGGCTATCCCAGGGAAAAGATCCGGCCGCTCACCTATGCTACCTACGGGGACTATGCCCGCGCCTACCTCAACCGGGAAGTCATGCTGATCACGACGGGCTGGACGATGGACTACCCTGATGCAGAGAACACAATGCAGTTGTTTTTCGGACCCAATGCCTCACCAGGCTCCAACAGCGCCAACTACAACAATGAGGAATTCAACCGCCTGTACCGCGCCGGTTCCAGCATGCAGCCGTCGCCCGTTCGAACGGCCATGTACCGCAACATGAATCGCCTGGTAATCAACGAATGCGCCACCATCAGTGGTGTGTCACGCCGCTTGATCCTTATCTGGGGCCGGGACATGAACATGCTGCCGGACCGTTCTTTCCTGGGCGGATTCTTCCTGCGTTTCGCGGCCGGAAGCGATTCGGGCGTCAAAACGGGAGAGGAAAAACACTAGTGCCGTTCGCGCTGCGAAAAACGGCTCACGGCCTGTTGCTCATCCTGGGTGTGACGCTGATCAGCTTCGTCCTGATGGTCTGGTTCGGTCCGGACCAGACCTATACCCTTATCGGAAAAAACGCGTCGCCGGAGCAGATCGAAGAGGTTCGCAGGCAACTGGGCTACGAACGGCCGTTCCTGGAGCGCTATGGCGACTACCTCGTCGAACTGTTCACGCTCAAGCTGGGTTCCTCCAACGCATCGGGCGAACCCGTCAGCCGGCTGCTCGGGCGCACCGTGCCGATTACCCTGGCGCTGATGCTGCCGGGTTTCGTTCTGGGGAACCTTCTGGGAATCGCGGCCGGGTTGTGGGCCGCACATCGCAAGGGCCGCTGGGTCGACCGCGTGATCAGCGGACTGGCCGTGGGCGGCATGAGCATCAGTTTCCTGGTCGTGATCATCGTTTTCCAGGTCGCGCTGAGCACGCCGTACGGGCTGGACCTGTTCCCCGTGCGGGGCTGGCAGGTCACTGGCTTCCTCTCTTACCTGGAATACGTCACCGTGCCGACCGTTTCCCTGGTTTTCGTCACCCTGGGATACAACACGCGCTTCTACCGGGCGGTATTCGTGGAAGAGTCCGCCAAGGACCATATCAGGACCGCGAGGGCCTTCGGCGCATCGGGCACATCCATCCTCTGGAAACACGTTTTGAAGAACAGCCTGGTGCCGGTCATCACGCGGATCATGTTTTCCATTCCGCTGGTTGTGATATCCGGCAGTCTGCTCATCGAGAGCTATTTTGGGATTCCGGGTGTGGGCAAGGCCACCTTCGAGGCCATCACCAGCGGCGACCAGCCGGTACTCAAGGCTGTGGTCGGCCTGACCGCGGTGGCGTTCGTACTGATCCAGGTCCTGACCGATTTCATCTACAAGCTGGCCGACCCGAGGATTGCCTGATGCGTTCCGTTTCCAGGCCATGGAACAGACTCATCGGGGATCGCTCCGGACTGGCGGGACTGGCGATCGTGGTCCTGTTCCTCCTGCTCGCGGCCGGCGTATGGGCCGGCCTGATCGCCCAGGGCTGGTCTGACGCCGGGGGCGGGCGCTGGGAGGCGCCGGGGCCGGATTTCTGGTTTGGGACCAACATGCTGGGACAGGACATTTTCCAGAGGTCCGTCTACAGCATACGAACCGCGTTCGAGATCGGAATCGTGGTCTCGCTGCTATCGACTGCGCTGGGCGCCGCACTGGGCGCGCTCGCCGGTTGGTACAGCAAGACCTGGGTGGATGGCCTGGTGCTCTGGCTCAAGGGCGTGCTCGACTCGATTCCCTTCTACCTGTTCGTCGCGGCGGTCGCATTTGCACTGCAGGGTAAGAGCTGGGCCATGCACGTAGCCATGATTGCAACGTTCTGGACCGGTACCGGTCGCCTCGTCCGCGCCGAGGTCATGAAAATCCGGTCCCGCGAGTTCATACTCTCAGCCCGCGCCATGGGGCTGCCGGACCTTCTGATCCTGTTGCGGCACGTTCTGCCGAACACGATGCACATCCTTCTGATTCAGGCCAGTATCACGTTCGTGGCCGCCATCAAGACCGAGGTCATCCTGAGTTTCCTGGGCCTGGGCGTGCAGGATGGCGTAAGCTGGGGCCTGATGCTGGCAGAAAGCACACAGGAAGTGCTGGCGGGCCATTTCAGCAACTTCCTCGCCGCTTCTATCATGCTCTTTGCCCTGCTGATGGGATTCAACCTGCTCACGGATTCGCTGCAGGACGCCTTCGATCCAAACGAGGCGGCACCGTGAGACCCTGCGTCCTGTCCGTGAGAGACCTGATTGTCAGCGCACGTGGCGCGGGACGGCCCGCCGCGGCGGTCGACCGGATCAGCTTCGATTTGGGATCCGGCGAAGTCCTGGCGTTGGTCGGCGAGTCCGGGTGCGGCAAAACCAAGACGGCAGAGGCCATCATGGGACTGCTATCCCCCGCCGCCTGGACAGTCAGCGCCGAAGCGATCGAACTGGAGGGGTATGACCTGGCCGCCCTGACCGAAAGTGCGATGCGCGAGATCCGGGGAAGCCGCATGTCGATGATCTTCCAGGAACCACTGACCGCGCTGGACCCGGTATTCACGGCGGGCAACCAGCTTTGTTCCGTGTACCGCCGTCATCGCGGAAAGAACAGGGCAGAAGCCCGCAGGGCTTCACTGGCCATGCTGGAAGAAGTGGGCTTCGCCGATCCCGGGCGTATTCTGCGCACTTACCCGAACCAGCTGTCGGGCGGAATGAGACAGCGGATCATGATTGCCATGGCGATGGCATGCAAGCCCCGTGTCCTGATCGCTGACGAACCCACCACTGCCCTGGATGTCACGACCCAGGCTCAGGTACTCGATCAGCTAACGCGGCTGGGGCGGGAACATGGGACTTCAATCCTGCTGATCACCCACGACCTGGGTGTGGTGGCGCAGTACTGCGACAGGGCGATGGTCATGCACGGCGGCAGTATCGTGGAGGAGGCCCAGGTGGCTCGCCTGTTTGCCCGACCACAGCACCCCTATACGAAAAGCCTGCTCGAATCGCTTTCCGGCAGGGTTCCGGCATGACGCGTTCGGAACCCTGCCTGTTGAGTGTCCGCGATCTGGTCGTGAGGTATCGCGCTTCGCGCACGTCGGAACCGGCTTTGACGGCAGTCAGGTGCGTGAGCCTGGACATACAGGCTGGTGGCATTTACGGGCTGGTCGGCGAATCCGGTTCCGGCAAATCCTCACTGGCACACGCGATTCTCCTCTTGAACGAGCCGGCCTCAGGCCAGGTTCTATTCAAGGGCAAGGATCTCACCGCGATGAACCGGAAGGAACTGAAAGCGGCGCGGAGGAACATCCAGGCCGTGTTCCAGGACCCGCTGGCATCGCTGAGTCCGCGAAGAAGCGTCATGCAGACCCTGATGGAGCCGTTGGACCACTTTCGCGCCGGAGCATCGGCCGACCGGCGGGACAGGGCGTTATCCGCCCTGGAGATGGTGGGGCTTGATCCCGGCCTGGCCAGCCGACTTCCGCGGGAGCTTTCCGGTGGAGAACGGCAGCGGGTTGCCATCGCCCGATCACTGGTCACGGAGCCGGAACTGATCATCGCCGACGAGCCGGTATCCTCTCTCGACGTCTCCGTGCAGGCGCGGATCATTGAATTGATTCTCAGCCTGCGTGAGGACTTGGGAATCGCTTTCCTGTTCGTGTCCCACGACCTGTCCGTGGTTCGCCGAGTGGCGGACAGTGTCGGCGTCATGTACCTGGGCAAGATTGTCGAATCCGCACCGGCCAGGCAGCTGTTTGCCGACCCGGCACACCCCTACACGCGTGCGCTGCTGGACGCGGTCCCCGTTGCCGATCCGGCACATGCGCCTCCAGCCGTACTGGCCGGCGAGCCGCCCTCTCCCCTGACTCCCCCGGCTGGCTGCGTGTTTCACAGACGCTGCCCGGACCTGATGGTGCGATGCTCTTCGTTCGAGCCGGGCGAGGCCTTCATTTGCGGCCCGAGCGAGCCGGATACAGACGCCAGGGGCTTGAAAACCGGGCCCCACCGGGTAAGGTGTCACTTATGGAAACCGGCAAACGACTGACGGACTACTCCCGACCCGGGGGCTGGGCACGGGTTCTGCTGACACTTCTCGTGGCGTTGTATGTTGTATCCTGCGCCAGCAAGATCATCAAGGGGCGCCCCCCGTTCATAGGCATTTCCGGAATGAGTCTGATCGAAGACCGACTGTCCGCCGATTTCGATGTACGCAATCAGAACGATGTCCCGATGACGATCGACATGATTGACATCAGGGTATCGGTCAACGACGTCGAGCTCACCCGTGAAAACCGGAGTTTCGATCTCGAAATCGGCGCCAATTCCGCCGAGGAAGTGCACGTGGAGGAACTTCCCGATGAATTCACCCGCTCACTGCTGGATTCGCTGGGTAGCGGGGAAGTAAAGAGCCTGCCGTTCGACCTCGACGGCCGCGTCCACACAAGCGAAGACGGCTACCTGTCTTTCAGTCACAAGGGGTACCTCTACCCCGTACCCGGCAAGCCGGGTCATTTCCGGTCGACGGTCACCCAGACGCAGGGACTTCGGCGCGACGAAATACCGTGATCCTGCGCCGCCCGCATTGACGGGCGACTGCGGCCGCTTTAGGCTAATCCCAATCATCGGCATGATGCCCGGAGACCCGTTATGGCCATGGAAATCACCTTCGAACTGAGCGACGACGACCTCGAATATTTCAATCAGGTCATGCTGAAAGCACGAGAAAAATCTGGCGACCTGGACGAGTCGATGGTCATCGAGAACGCGCGTAAGCTGCTGCTCGAAGTCTCGCATTCGGAAACCTGCGATTTCATCCGCGAGCGCATGAACCGGCTCGAAACCCTGATCGGAACGCTCGTCGACAAAGGCTGGGGCCTGGAACGCGACGACCGGGACCGGGTGCTGGAGGCACTGACCTATTTCTCCGAACCGGAGGACCTGATACCCGATGACGTCCCCGGCCTGGGATTCCTCGACGACGCCATCATGATCGAGATGGTCTGCCGCGAATTGAAACACGAAATCCAGGCATACCGCGATTTCTGCGTCTTCCGGGCCGCCGAATCCAGCCGCCTCGGCCAGGAAGCCATGGACCTGGAGCGTTCCGACTGGCTCGAAGAGCGCCGCAAACAGCTACATGCCCGCATGCGCAGCCGCCGGCGCAAAGGCGGGGGCGTCGGAGGAAAGTCTCCCTTCTCGCTCTTCTGATGGAAGGGCGGACCGGGGATACCCGCTTTTACCGAATCCTGGTTGCCATCGAAACGGATGCGACCCGTTTTTACGGCGCCAACGCCACGCGTCCGGCGCTGCTCGGCGCCACCGATTCCGAACAGATGCTAGCGCACCTTGCCGCGGACCTGAAATCGATGCTGCCTGATATTTCCGGTTGCAGCCTGATCGCGCCGGGTGCCCTGTACGATCAGACCCAGGTCCTTCGCCCCTCTTTCCCGATATTCGAAACGCTGGAGTCGGTGTCCACCCGCCCGGAGGCCGAAGATTTCAAACCCGGGCTGGTCAGCATCGGCATCCGCGACGAGGGGTTTCCTTCGAAAAATTTGCAGCCATTGCCCGACATTCCCCTGGGCCTGCTCCAATTGCTGCCCATCGTGGTGCACGGTCCCGCCACGCTGGTGGAGAAACTGGGCCAGACGATGGAGTACCGCTTCCTGGAGGAAGGGCAGCTGTCCGCCCACTCCGCCGCCTGGCTTCAGACAGCATTCGGCATACCCGTCACCCACGCCCGCCTGATGACCCTGACCGATCTGAACGCGATGTTGCGCATGCAACTGGAGCACTTCGGATTTCTGCCGCTGTGGGAACTGCTGGATGCAGCGCTTTCAGCCAGCACGCAGCAATGCACGGTCACGGCGGAGAACGGCCAGGAATTCACCTGGCGGGACGGCCGGGTCCACACGGCATTCGAATCCTTCGACCATTGGGCACTGCGCGGCACCGGCGCCGCCCAGATCGCATCGCGCCAGGCGCTGGCCGCGGGCTACGGCGACTGGACCCGGGAAGCCCGGCAGTACCTGACGACACTGAATGCCCACGGCGTCGAGGTCCTGTTTCATGATCCGGACGGCCAGTCGACGCTGGACGACACTTTCTTCAGCGAACCAGGGAATCCCGATTTCGTCCCCAATGCTTCCACCATTACCGAGCACAGTTACAGCGAACTGGGCACCATTGCCGTCACCGTTTGCGACGGCGAGAGCATAAGCCACTATTTCCCGCTTCAACCGGCCGGGCTGAACGACATCCACAGCCACATCAGGGAAAAGGTGCCCGGCGTTCACACGGTGGCGTTTCCCGGAACCATCCTGTACGACGAGAAGACCCGCAGGCTTCTTCCGGACACGGGTAAGGCAGCGCCCCCTCACTGAGCCAGATGGACGCCGAGGAAGGCAATGAGAGGGTCTACGTCGCGCCGTCGGACATCCACGGGCGCGGCCTGTTCGCCGCGCGCGCGCTTTCGGCCGGCGAGCTGATCGGCGTCTATGAAGGCCAGGTGGTCGAGACGGACAGCCCTTACGTGCTCTGGATAGAAAACGAACAGGGGGATGGCTGGACCGGCCACGACGGAAACAACGAAATGCGTTTCATGAACCACGCCGACGAGCCCAACGCGGAAATGGACGGTTTGAATTGCTACGCGCTGGAAGAAATCGAGCAGGGGGACGAAATCACTATCGATTACGGCTGGAACGAATCTTGATATTGATGATTTCAGCCGCATCTTTGCACTACTTGAGATTAGCGGAATGCCGTTAGACGGAAAATGCCATGGAATTGAATGACACAGTGAAAAACCGGATCGAAGACGTCGTGAAGAACAACAGGGTAGTCCTGTTCATGAAAGGCACGCGGCAGCAGCCAATGTGCGGTTTCTCGGCCCGGACGGTCGCAGCCCTTGACAGCATCGTACCCGACTACGAAACGGTCAACGTGCTGGACGACGACGACGTCAGGGAAGGCATCAAGGTTTACGGCAACTGGCCGACGATACCGCAACTCTACATCGACGGCGAGCTTGTCGGCGGTTGCGACATCGTCATGAACATGCTCAATTCAGGCGAACTCCACCAGTGCCTCGGGCTCGAGCTACCCGATCGAAGCCCTCCGGAAATCACGGTCAGCGAAGCCGCGGCGGAAAAGATCAGGGAAGCGATGCAGGGACATGAAGGAATCGCACTGCATTTTCAGGTGGATGCCAATTGGGACTCCCAGTTCAACCTGGCCCCTCCCCAGGGTCACGAAATCGCGAGCGAATCCAACGGCATCAAGGTCCTGATGGATATTGCCACGGCACAAAGAGCGCGCGGGGCGGTGATCGACTGGGCCTCAACCATGCAGGGCGAAGGCCTGGCCATCGACCTTCCGCAGGCTCCGGCGCCGGTCAAACAGATGACCGTGCAGGAACTGGCCAATAAGCTCGAAGCCGGCGAAATGGTACTGGTGGACGTGCGCGGCGCCGACGACCGGAACCGGGCCTCCATCGAAGGCTCCCTGGTTCTCGACAGGCCGACCATGGAAAAGCTCGAATCGATGCCCAGGGACACCGCCATCGCCTTCCTGTGCCATCATGGCAATTCCAGCATGGGCGCTGCGGAGTATTTCCGCAAACAGGGCTTCACCGACGTCAGCAACGTCGCCGGCGGCATCCACGCCTGGTCAATGGAGATCGACTCCTCCGTCCCAACCTACTGACCAACAACAGCCGAAGCCTTCCACTGACGCTGTAAGAGCGAATTAGTGCAGGCAATGGAGGCGGAGCGACTTTGCCGAAGGCAAAAAAGTGCCCCCGGCACGGCTCAAGAAAACATAAAACCATCGCGAATAAATTCGCCCTTACAATGTCATGTCGAATTCGGCTATGGCGGGGGTGTGGTCGGAGGGCCTCTCCTGGCGGCGCGGTTCGATGTCTATGTAGCTGGCCTGGCAGCGCCTGGCCATTGATTCGGACGCCAGGACGAGATCGATCCGCAGCCCCAGCTTGCGCCGGAACATGTTCATCCGGTAGTCCCACCAGCTCCAGGTGCGCTCTTCCTGTTCGAACAGGCGGAAGGTGTCCGCCAGCCCGAGGTCCAGGATCCGTGCAAGCGCTCCGCGTTCCGTGGAGCTGCACAGGATTTTCTCGTGCCAGGCTTCCGGATCGTAGACGTCCCGGTCGTCGGGCGCGATGTTGAAATCGCCCAGCACCACCAGGTTTTCATGCCGGTCTTTCTCAGAAGCCAGCCATTCCGTGACCCGATCCAGCCAGTGCAACTTGTACTCGAATTTCTCGGAACCCACTTCGCTGCCGTTGACCACGTACAGGTCGACGATACGGACATCCCCCACGGTGACGGCGAGGATACGCCGTTGGGGATCATCCAGACCCGGGATGTCGGTGACCGGATCCACCGCCGGCTCACGGCTCAGCACGGCCACCCCGTTGTAGGTTTTCTGTCCGGAATAGACGCTGTGGTAACCGGCATTCAGCAATTCCTCTTCGGGAAAGCGCTCGTCCGGCAACTTGGTCTCCTGCAGGGCCAGCACGTCGGGCCGTGCGCCTGCGCTCCAGGCCAGCACATGGGGAAGGCGCACGTTCAGGGAGTTGACGTTCCACGAGGCGATTTTCATCATTCAACACTCCGTCGCGAACCGGGTTCGCGTCTATTACAGGCCGTAACTCTCGAGTAGCGGACCGGGTTCCGGCGGTCTTCCGCGAAAAGCGACGAAAGACTCCATTGTGGGCCGCGAGCCACCCACCGAGAGAATTTCCCGGTGCAGGTCGTCGCCGACCTCCCGGCTCAGCGTGCCTTCCGAACGGAAGCGCCCCCAGGCGTCGGCGGCCAGTTGTTCCGCCCACAGGTAGCTGTAGTAGCCGGCTGCGTAGCCTCCTCCGAAGATGTGTCCGAAACTGTTCAAAAAGCGGTTCCACTCCGGGACCGCGACCACCGCGACCCGGGAGCGGATTTCGTCGAGGACCTCCAACGGGTCCGCGGGGTCGTCCGGATCGTATTCCAGGTGCAGGCGCAGATCGCACATGGCGTATTCCAGTTGCCGGACCAGGAACAGGGCCTTCTGGAAATTCCGCGACCGGAGCAGGCGGCTGTTCAGGTCCGCGGGCATCTCCTGCCCACTCTCGAAGTGCCTGGCGAAGCGCAAAAGGATCGATTCCTCCCAGCACCAGTTTTCCATCAACTGGCTGGGGAGTTCCACCGCGTCCCATTCCACCCCGTTGATGCCGTTGACCTGCGGCCAGTCGATGCGGGTCAGCAGGTGGTGCAGGCAGTGGCCGAATTCATGGAAAAGGGTCTGGACGTCGTGATGCGTCATCAGGCACGGCTGGTCACCCACCGGCGGAGCAAAATTGCAGGTCAGGAAAGCCACCGGGAGCTGGACCCCGTCCGCCAGGTTACGGCGTGAAAGGCAGATGTCCATCCAGGCGCCGCCCCGCTTGTCCTTGCGCGAAAAGAGATCCATGTAGACTCCGGCGAACCGCTGGCCCGAAGAATCCGCCAGCCAGTAAAAACGCACGTCCGGATGCCAGGTGAGGATGGAATCATCCACTTCCAGCGTGACCCCAAACAGTTCTCCAGCTGTATGGAAAAGGGCTTCGAGCATCCGTTCCAGCGGAAAGTAGGGTTTGAGTTCCTCGTCAGACAGCTTCAGTTCCCCCTGGCGGTAGCGTTCCGACCAATAGGCTATGTCCCAGGCGGCCAGGGGCAGGTCCGCGCCCTGACGGCGGGCGAAGTCTTCGAGCGCTTCGAACTGTTCCACGGCGGCCGGCCGGGCCTGCTCTACGAGGCGCTCCAGGAAGGCCTGCACGGAAGCGGGTTCATCCGCCATCCGTCGCGACAAGGCGTACTCGACATAGTTGCCGAAGCCCAGCAGCCCGGCCAGGCGATGCCTCAGAGAGAGCATTTCCCGGACCAGAGGCAGATTATCCCATTGTTCTCCACCCGGACCCTGGTCGGACGCGCGTGTCACGTAGGCCGTGTACACCCTCTTTCGCAGATCGCCGTCGTTCGCATGCGTCATGACAGCGTGAAACGATGGTGCGCTGAGGTCCACCATCCAGCCGTCCCGACCATGGTTCCCGGCGATACCAGCAAGCAGGTTGAGCTCGGCGCGAGGCAGTCCCTCCAGGGGCGACGAATCTTCGAAATGCAGGGTCCATGCCTGGGTGGCGTCGATCAGGTTCTCCGAGAACTTCGACCCCAGCTTGCTCAGGCGCATGACCAGCTCGCGGTAGGTTTTCTTCTCCCGCGTCGGAAGGTCGACACCCGCCAGGTGAAAGTCGCGCAATTCCAGGTCGATGATCCTCTGCTGAACGGGGGAAAGGGACGTGAATTCATCCGAGTCCCTCATGCTGCGGTAAGCGCTGAAAATACCCGGATGTTGCTGGCGCCAGTTGCCGTGTTCGGTCAGGCGTTCCAGGGCTTCGTTGTAAGCCTTGCGCAGGGACTCGCTGTCGGCCACGGAGTTGAGGTGGGAGACAGGCGACCAGGCGCGGCTCAGTTGTTCGGCCCATGCGGTTTCGGCGTCCACCATGGACCAGTCGGCAGCGGAACCATCGTCCAGCCAGCCCCGAATACCTTCGTGGTATTCCTTCAGCAGCACATCCAGGGCTGGCATTACGTGCTCCGGTTCGATGGCCGGAAATTCGGGAAGGCCGTGTTCATGAGCCGGATACAGGAGCGGGTTTTTCATCTCTGATCTTCTTGTAAAATTCCACAACGAACAAGCGCCGAATGGTAGCATGGATGCCAATTTCAATGAGGATCGCACGATGAAATTACTGATCTGTCTCGCGCTGCTGTGGCCCCTGGCTGCGATCGCCCAGGAGGCGGAATCGGGGACTGCGGCGAAGGCCCGGGCCTGCACTTCGCCGGAGTACCGGCAATTCGATTTCTGGATCGGCGACTGGGACGTGACTTCCGGTGGCCAGCCGGCCGGAAGCAACTCCATTCACGCCATCCACAACGGCTGCGCACTGCAGGAGAACTGGCAGGGTTCCGGCGATGGCGGTATCAGCGGAAGCAGCTTCAACATCTACGACAAGGCGAGCGACAAGTGGCACCAGACCTGGGTTGACGGTTCCGGCACCCTGCTGCAGCTGGATGGCGGCCTCGAGGGCGGCGTCATGGTACTCAGCGGAGAGAGGCCTGCCAGGGACGGCAGCGGAATGGCCACTCACCGAATCTCCTGGACCCCCAACCCCGACGGCACTGTCAGGCAATTGTGGGAAGCCAGCAAGGATGCCGGTGAGAACTGGACAGCACTCTTCGACGGCCTGTACACGCCAAAAGCCGTGTCTCAATGAAAACCGGCCCGAATTCCTTTCGAAGGCTGGTGGTGGCGACCGGCCATTCCTTGAGGGGAATCCGCTCCTGCTGGAGTAACGAGGCGGCATTCCGCCTGGATGTCCTGCTTTTTACCGTCGGGTTCATCCTCTCGTTTTTTGTCGCCCGCTCGGCGGTTCAGTGGTTATGCCTGGTGGCCCCATTATTCCTGATCCTGATCGTGGAACTGCTCAATTCTGCTGTAGAGAGCGCCATTGACCGGATCGGGCCGGAATGGCATCAATTATCCGGCCGCGCCAAGGACATGGGCTCGGCAGCAGTGTTTTTCTGCAATGTGCTGATCGGTCTGAGCTGGGTAGCGATTCTCTGGGAGAACTTTGCTTAGGATACAATGCCGTTTTGGCCAAGATGGAAATCATGACATTCAAGAAAATGGAGCATGGAATGCACGTACTGAAGAAGGCGATTCTGCTGTTGTCACTGACCGTTGTCACGCTGGCGTCATGCACGCCGAGCAATGTGGACAAGACCCGGAGCGAGGCGTTCAAACAGTATGAAACGATCATCCGGTGGAGCCAGTGGGATGCCGCCGTCGATTTCCTTTCCCCGGATTACCTGGTGGAGCACCCGATCACCCGTCTGGACATGGATCGCCTGCGCCTGTTCAAGGTGACCTCGTATACGCTTCGCTCGGCCGCCATTCTCGACGAAGGGATGACAGCCCGGCAGGTCGTGGAAATCAAGATGTTCAATACGCATCAGGCGGTGGAACGCACCATCATGGACGAACAGGAATGGCGTTACGACGAAGAGAGGCAACGCTGGCTGCTTCACAGCGGGCTGCCCGATCCAACCAGGCGTTATTGAATCAAGGAGTCTGGCTGCCTGGACCAGCCAGGGCCGGGATACGGGTGGAATGTTCGGGCTAAAACCCGAAAACGCCGAATCCGCCGTCCACCGCCAGGCACTGTCCGGTGATGTAGCCGGCGCCAGGCATGCACATGAAGGCGATGGTGCGTGCGACTTCGCTGACCTCCCCTACCCTGCCCATTGGCGTCCGTTCCAGAACGTCCCTTCGATAGTCGGGATCGGCAAGGACCTGGTTCGCGAGCGGCGTTGCGATGTACCAGGGGGCCACGGCATTGACCCGGATCCCCTCCTGCGCCCATTCTACGGCCAGGTTACGTGTCAACTGGATCATGGCCGCCTTGCTCATGCCGTATGGCGCCCCCGTGCGAAGGTGGGTCAGCCCGGCCACCGAGGCGTTGTTCACGACGCTGGCAGGTGCGCCGTCCAGCAGCTGTCCATGCAGCAGGCGGCACATTTCGAAACAGGAAACCAGGTTCACTTCCTGGACCAACCGGTATTCGTCCAGGCTGATCTCCGTCATGCGCTTGCGGATGTTGGTGCCGGTGTTGTTGACCAGTATCTGGAGTGGCGAGTCCTGTCTGCGGGCCACCTCGTGGCGTCCTTCCTCGGTCGAGAGGTCGGCGGAAATCGTCTGCACGCAGCATTCAGGAACCTCCGCGCGGATCGACTCGCTGGCCCGCGCCAGCTTGTCTTCATCACGCGCCACAAGCACCAGTTCAGCGGCGCCCAGGGTGGCGAATTCATGCGCCGTGGCCAGGCCGATACCGCTGCTGCCGCCGGTTATCAGGGCGCGGGCGCCCTCGAGCCGCCACGCCGGATTACTCGACATCACACAGGCAATGCGCTGCAATGGTGAGGCCATCCTGGCTGCGTGCCAGTACCCGGAGATCGTCGAGGATGTTTTCCAGCATCGTGCCGTGAAGCTCTCGAAGTCCGGAAAGGCCGAGGTCGAAGCGGGCCATCGCGCTACCCATCATTTCGAAAAGGAAGGCCTCGAAAGCGCTCAGCTCCCATTCATCGTAAACCACGCGGTAGTCCGTCCCCAGTCCCGCGATTCGGGCAGCCGCGTCCACGGCCTGCTGCAGCGTCCCGGTCTGGTCGACCAGGCCCCTTACCTTTGCCTGGCTGCCGCTCCACACCCGGCCCGCAGCCACTTCCAGCACATCGGCCTCGCTCATTTGACGGGAGGTGGCGACCAGATCGATGAAATCTTCGTAAGTCCGCTCGGTGGCGTACTGGAAAATACGCCGGATATCCGGATCCAACGGCCTGTCCAGCCGCAACTTGCCCGCCAGCTCGGTCGTGCCGACTCCGTCCGTGCGGATGCCCAGCTTGCCCAGGGGACGGGCGAATGTCGGCAGGATGCCGTAAACGCCAATGGACCCCGTAATCGTGGAGGGACTGGCCCAGATTTCGTCCGCACCCATGGCGATCCAGTAGCCACCCGACGCCGCCACGTTACCCATCGAGATCACCACGGTTTTTCCCATTTCCCTCAGCGCCTGGATTTCGCGACGGATCTTCTCGGATGCGAAGGCGTCGCCGCCGGGGCTGTTCACGCGCACCACGACTGCATCGACGTCCTGGTCCTCGGCCAATGACCTCAGTTTCTTCGACAGTGTCACGGCCCCCACGACGCCTTGCGGCTGCGTGCCGCGGACGATCTCGCCCTCCGCCACCACGATCGCGATTTTGCGAGAGGCGGTTGAACGGTTGTGCATCTCGGTGAGCTCCAGGTAGTTCTCGAATCCAAGCTGTCGGAACCCTTCGCTCCCCTCGCCCGCCGCGCCCAGGCTGGCCAATTCGCCGTTGGCCTCCGGGCGGTTCATCAGCCGGTCGACGAGCCCGACTTCCAGCGCAAATTGCGCAAAGTCGCCTTCCGCCGCCCCGAGTCGGTCGGCAAAATTATTTATGGCGTCGGAAAGGTTCTCCAGCGGCACGCCCCGCTGCCTCGAAACGGTCTCGAGGTATTGTTGCCAGAGGCTGCCGATCCAGTACAGGTTGGCCTCCTTCGCTTCCGGCGACATGTCGTTGCGTACCCACGGTTCCATCGCGGACTTGTATTTTCCGGCCTGGAACAGGTTGACCTCCACTTCCAGCTTGTCCAGGCCCTCCCGGTAGAACTGGCGATAGGCCGCGAAACCGTCGATCCAGACCATGCCCTTCGGGTTCAGCCAGATCTCGTCGGCCAGGGAAGCGAGGAAATACTGCTGTTGCCCCAGGTTGTCCGCCAGGGCGATGACCGGTTTTCCCGAGGCCTTGAATTCCGCGACGGCCCCTTCGATTTCCAGGAGTGAAGCCAGACCGATCCGCCGGAGGTAGGTGGGGTCGATCACCAGGCGGATGATATGTTCGTCGTTCGCGGCCCTGCGAACCGCCTCGACCAGGTCACGCAGGCGGGTCTCCTCCCTCACCGTCTCGGTCGCCTGCTGCAGTGCGTAATCCAGGGGTGTTCCACTGTATTGTTCCACCACGTTCCCGTAAGGCTGCAACAGCAGCGCCGTATCGGGCTGGATGATGAAGGTTTCATCGGTGTCGATAAAGGCCAGTACAACGACATACAGTATCAACAGGAAGACCAGGTTCAGGACCACTTTCCTGGTGCCGTCTATCAGATGCCAGATACCCAGGAAAAATCTAGAAATGATCGATCGATTGGAGGTCATTAAGCATTCCGGTTGCCAGTCCGCCTATTCTATGGCCCCCGCGACGGGAATCACAATGCCGAAAGTCCCGTTGCCGGCGTATTTGCTGCTTCCCCTCACCAAGATTGAGTCAAATCCGCCAAGCCAATCTGCACATGCGACACAATCCATCTTATATGTTTCTGTTTTATAAATAATTGTTTGGGTGGCACGAATTCTGCATCTGAAGGGGTACCTACAGACTATCCATACAGGAGAACCCGATGGGAGCCTTTTCACGCCTTCGTTATGTCATCGCCGCCAACGTCAATTCCCTGATCGAGAAAGCGGAAGACCCAGAAAAACTGTTGCGGGCCCTGATCCGCGAAATGGAAGACGCCAGCGAAGAAGCGCGCCTGGCCTGCGCCGAACTTCTCGCCGAAGAGCATCGCCTTGAGCGGCTCGAGGGACAACTCGCCAGGGAAGTCGGCCAGTGGCAGAGCCGCGCTGAGAAAGCGGTGGCCGAACAACGCGACGACCTCGCCCGAGCGGCCCTCAAGGCCCGGGCGGAACTGGCGATCCGCCACGAATCCGCCATCGATGAGCGCAAGCACGTTAGGGAACGGGTCGCGCAGATGGAAGTGGATATGGCCACGCTGAAAACCAAGCTGGCGGACGCCAAGGCAAAGCTCAAGAAACTGCATGCCGGCAAGAACCCGCGTGCCGTGACCGCGCCGGCAGCAGAAAAACTGACCCCCGGCGAGCGCAAGATACGCCGCGCCATGGGACGTTTCGACCGGCTCCAGGCCCAGGTGGACAACCTCGAAGCCCGGGTCCGCTCCTACGAAGTCGGCGGCACCGCCGTCTCCGGCTGGAGCCAGGCTGCAGCCGAGGTACGGGATCCCGAGATTGAGTCGGAACTGGCCGAGCTGAAGAAGCGAATCGCCGGCCCCACGGAACCGGCTGCCGATGAACCCGTGGCGCAGGAGGAAGCCAGCGAGTCATGAAACTGAATTCTTCAGGAAACCCGGAAGCACTCCTCGCCGGTGTTTGCGCCGGTATCGCCCGGACATTCAGCTGGAACGTCTGGGCGCTTCGTGCCCTGTTCGTGGTTTTCGCATTGGTCAAGACACTCTGGGCCATCCTGGCCTACGCGGTCCTGGCGCTGGCCTTCAATCTGTTCGAAGGCCGGCTGACCGGACGGTCGCGATCAGGCCGTCGCCTGTCGTCGCCCGAACTGTCCGGCCGCAATGATCGGATCGCCGACCTGGAACGCCGTTTCAGGGAACTGGAGGGCCAGGACCAATTGTGAATTC
>CAJIBJ010000154.1_pt1 | contig 25070 bp, 20 predicted proteins | sample 9199331 | NCBI WGS metagenome assembly CAJIBJ01 (sample SAMEA7708300, study PRJEB35096) | sediment metagenome | biome: marine neritic benthic zone biome [ENVO:01000025]; feature: sediment [ENVO:00002007]; material: shallow marine sediment [ENVO:03000034] sea grass bed [ENVO_01000059] ... | reverse complement strand
TCGCCCGCTACCTGACTTACGACATCGACCTGGAAGGGGCATCCGGTGAAAACCACCATGTCCTGCCCGCGCCTTCGACCTTCATCATCGCCGACGACGGGATCATCCGCTTCCAGTACACCAACCCGGACTACGCCGTCCGGCTTCATCCGGACGTGTTGCTGGCGGCCGCGCGGGCTTACCGGGACGAGGCGGACGGCCGACTGCGCCGTGAGTACAAGGCCAGAAAGGCGGCGAAGGAATCAGGCTGATTCGCGGTGCAGCCAGTCCTCGAAGCGGCCGAGCACGTCGGCGAAACTGTCGCGCCCCAGCCCGATGCGCATGTGCTGGTCGTCGCTGCCCAGCATGGCGCCCGACTGGATCAGGATGCCTTCCTTCGATGCCAGCCGATCCGACAGGGCGCTGACCGACGGCACGTGGTAGCCGACCAGGGCCGTCGATCCCGCCAGCGGCCGGCGCCAGGTGAAGAGGTCCGGCCAGCGGCCAAAAAAAGCGTCCGCGATTTCCAGGTTGTCTTCGATCCGCAAGACGTTTCGGGCGCGCAGTTCTTCGCGGGCCTTCAGCGCCTCGACCGCGAGGTATTCCGTCGGGACCGGCGGGCAGATGCTCGTGTAGAACTTCCAGTTCATGATCGAGGCCCGCAACTCCGGGTCATGCACGATCAGCCAGCCGCAGCGCAGGCCGGGCAGGCCGTAGGTCTTGGACAGGCCGGACAGCACGATGGCCTTCTTCGAAAGGTCCGCCGCGGACGGGATGGCGGGCGTGCCCGAATGCACCAGGCCGAAATACATTTCGTCGCAGAACAGCAGGAGATCGTGTTCCTCGACCAGAGCCAGCAGTGATTGCTGGAAATCAACCGAGGGCAGGTAGCCGGTCGGATTGTGCGGAAAGTTGACCACCACCATCCGGGTGCGCCGGGTGATCAGGCGGCGCAGGTCCTCAATCTCCAGTTTCCAGGAATCCGGATCCGCCCGGAACCTCCAGCGCATGACGTTCGATTCCCCCACGACATGCTCGAACATTCTCGTCAGGGCGTCGTAGGCGGGCGAAAGCACGATCACTTCATCGCCGGGATTCAGCACGGCGCGCGCCGCCAGGTAGATGCCCTCCACCGGAGTGCCCAGGACCACGACTTCATCCTCCGATACCGACGAGTGCATCGAGGCGATGGCGCTGCGCAGTTCCGGGTGGCCCTGCGACTCCGTGTAGATCAGACGCTCCTGTCCGAATTGCCCCAGCGACCCGCCCGAAAGCGACAGCAACTCTGCGATCGAAACGGATTCGCAGTCCGAATTGCACAGCTGGTGGGGGGTATTGAATTCGTAGCGGGCGAAAAAGTGCTCGGTCTCAAAAGGTGCGATTTCCATGCGCCGTATGATAGCCTCAGTGCCTTCGCGATTGGGCGGAAAGATTCAAATGACCTCGACACAGGCGCATTCGTCTTCGGGCTGGCAACGCCGGCATACCGTGGTGCTGCTGTGTTTTTTTTCGACGTTCATCTGTTATATCGACCGGGTCAATATTTCCGTCGCCATCATTCCCATGGCCGAACAGTTCGGGTGGACGGACACCCAGCGGGGACTGGTCCTGTCCTCGTTTTTCGTCGGATACCTGATCACCCAGGTGGCTGGCGGGTCGCTGGCGGCGCGCCTCGGTGGCAAAGCGGTGCTCGGTTTCGGTGTACTGTGGTGGTCCCTATTCACCCTGCTGACCCCGTTGTCGGCTTTTGCGTCCTTTCCGGCGCTGATCTTCACCCGCATCCTGATGGGGCTCGGCGAGGGTGTCGCATTCCCCGCAACGTACAACCTGCTCGGCCGCTGGGTACCATTGAAGGAACGTTCGCGCGCCGCGGCGTTCAACCTGAGTGGAATTCCCCTGGGAACGCTGTTCGCGGTGACGACGACACCGTTCATTGCGCTGACGTTCGGCTGGCCCGCCGTTTTCTACCTGTTCGGCTTTGCCGGCTTCCTGTGGTTCCTGTTCTGGTGGCCGCTGGCGGCGGACCGTCCCGAGCGCCCCCTGAATCCCGACCTGGGCGCTCAGCGGAAAGAGGATGGCGACACGCGCGACCGTCGCATACCCTGGCGGCGAATCATGGGCGAGAAGGCGGTGTGGGCCATCATCATCGCCCATTTCTGCAACAACTGGGGGCTGTACGTGCTGCTGGCCTGGCTGCCCAGCTATTTCTCGTCCCAGCTCAATATAGACCTGAGGGGTGTCTGGATTTATATCAGCCTTCCCTGGATCGCGAATTTCCTCGGAGGCAACCTGTCCGGATGGCTGGCGGACCGCATGATCGCATCCGGCCGGACGGTCACGTTCGTGCGAAAGGCGATACAGGTCGTCGGATCGGGCGGCCCGGCCATTGCCCTGATCGCCCTGGGTTCGGTCGACGACGCGGTCACCGCCGTCGCCATCTTGTCCGCCGCGCTCGGACTGGGCGCGTTTTCCTTCGCCGGATTCGCCACCAACCACCTGGACGTGTCACCACGCCACGCGGGTGCGATTTTCGGAATCTCCAATACCGCGGGAACCATTCCGGGGATCATCGGCGTCGCCCTGACCGGCATTCTGGTCGACCAGACCGGCAGTTACGCTTCGGCTTTTTACGTAACCGCGGCCATTTATCTCGTGGGGCTGGCGGCCTACCTGGCGCTGGCCACCGGAAAGAAAATCATCTGAGCCTGCACCACTGCGTGAATTGTAAGAGCGAATTTATTCGCGATGGTTTTAATGTGTTTTCTTTTCGCGGCATCATTTAATACAAAAAATTCTAAAACCATCGCGAACGCGCCACGGCGTTCGGGAGGCGCTTTTTTACCTGCGGCAAAGTCGTTCCTCCCTCTCCGCCTGCGCTAATTCGCTCTTACATGGCCGTCTGTGCCAGTTACGACCAGAGAGCCACTAGATTTGAACGCGGCCTGCAGGACAGTCCAGAACGATTTGAAGGCTGGGTTCATCCGCAGCGCTCACTACGGCGGTCAGCGATAGGGTATCCAGGATTTTCTTCAGCACGGCACTATCGGGTCCCGTGAGTGAAAAGTTGTTAAGTACACATCCCTTCGGAGAGTCGTTCGGCGGCGAGTCGGCCGGGTCCTTCCACTGGATGAAGAACGGCAAACCCCTGGCAGAAGGCCCGGTGACAAAGGCGGCGATCCATTCGAGGGAATGGCCGTCCGGCTTTTTGCGAGACCCCGGTTGCGGTCCGGACAGGTGAACGCCTTCAGCCTGCAGCAGTCGCCTGGTCGACTCGAGGTCGCTGCTGCCGATGGCCCAGAGGAAAGGCGTCAGTGTATCCATTCCCTGCAGGGGATCCATGAACTGCGCCTTCAGGTCGGGGTCGAGCATGGACAGGTCCGCGTCCGGGTTCGGGGCGATGATCTCCAGGTAGCTGTGCTCACCCAGGGCGATCAGGGCGTTGTGCGTGCCGATGTGGGGGTGCGCCCCGCCGAATACGGGACGGACACCGGTCAGCTCTTCGACCAGTGTCATTCCCCTATCGAGGTCCGAAATCCCCACGACGAAATGGTCGGGGTAGTGTTCCACGTTTTTCATGTTGTCAGCCGCCATGGAGTTGCCCGCGGTCATCAGCAGGAGCAGGGTGGTCGCCATCCAAGAGACACGGAGTGTTGTCATGATGCCCGTTCGCGTTGTAACGTGCGGCAGATCATAGCATCCGCGGTTCGGAGAATGCAGACAAGCGACATCATCGTCATCGGGGGCGGAATCGCCGGAATTTCGGCCGCGTCTGAGCTTGCGGAAGAAGGTTCGGTCACCGTCCTCGAGATGGAGACGCAGATCGGCTACCACGCCAGCGGACGCTCCGCCGCCTATTTCGCAGCCGGTTACGGAAACCGGACCGTGCGGGAAATAACGGCACCCTGCGAGACCTTTCTCCGAAACCCGCCGGATGGCTTCGCGGACGTCCCCCTCTTCAGACCCCGTGACTGCATGTATTTCGGCCGCGAGGACCAGGCCTCGAAGCTGTCGGCCATGCAGGAAGACAACCCGAGGCTGGAATTCATGGATGCGCAGGCGGTGCGCGAGCGCGTGCCCATCCTGTCGCCGGACTACCTGTATGGAGCGATGCGGGACCCGAAGGGCGGCGACCTGGACGTGGACGCCCTGCTTCAGGCCTTTCAGCGACGGTTCCGCCGGCGGGGCGGTACCCTGCTGACCGACTGCGGGGTGACTGCGCTGGAGCGTGAAGGCTCCGCCTGGACCGTGACATGCGGCGCGGAGCGGTTCCAGGCGGCGGTTGTGATCAATGCCGCCGGCGGCTGGGTGGAACGGATCGCAACTCTGGCGGGGCTGGCTCCGCTGGGCATCGATCCGCTGCGCCGCACGGCCCTGACCATCGATCCCCCTGGAGGCTGCGATATCCGCGACTGGCCGGAAATGATGGATGCGGACGAGGACTTCTACTTCAAGCCGGACGCGGGGCAGATCCTGATTTCCCCTGCGGACGAAACACCCATCGCTCCCGGCGATGTCCAGCCCGAAGACATCGACGTGGCGACGGGGGTCTACCGGTTCGAGCAGGCGACAGGGCTCGACATCCGCCGCGTCAATCACAGTTGGGCGGGTTTGCGGACGTTTGCGCCCGATCGCGTTTTCGTTGCCGGGTTCGACCCGAGAACGAAGGGTTTTTTCTGGCTGGCGGGGCAGGGCGGCTACGGTGTCGCATCGTCGCCGGCGCTGGCCGTTCTGACCCGTTACCTCGTGACAGGCGCCAGCCCCCGGGGATGTTTCTCGACACTGCCTGACTACATTCCCGACATCGCGCCGGATCGCCTGATCGACCCTGCGGAAAGAACCACATGAGACCAAGACCTGAATGAAAACACTGATCCGGAAACTCGTCGACATCCGGAGCGACGAAGAACTCAAGGGCCTGGTGTGGGCGACGGCCTACGGTTTCTGCATCATGTTTTCCTACTACATCCTGAGGGCGGTCAGGGACGAAATATCTTCCGCTGACCGGGGCAACCTGCAGATACTTTGGACCGCGGTCTTTTTCGTGATGCTGTTGGCCGTGCCGCTGTATTCCTGGATCGCCTCGAAGTGGTCGAGGGGCGTATTCGTGCCATTGGCGAATCGCTTCTTCATTGCCTGCCTGCTGGGGTTCTGGCTGTGCCTGGCGTTTCTGCCCGAGGCGGCCCGGCCCTGGATCGACCGCGTGTTCTACGTCTGGACCAGCGTGTTCGCCCTGTTCGTCGTCACGGTGTTCTGGGGCTTTCTCTCGGACTGCTTCGACAACAGCCAGGGCAAGCGCCTGTTCGCATTCATTGCGGTCGGCAGTTCCATCGGCGGCATGGCCGGTTCTTCGGTCACGGCCGTGTTGGCGGAACTGGTGCCGACTTTTTCACTGCTGCTGATCGCCTGCGTCCCCCTGGAACTCGCATCCTGGTGCGCCCTGGTGCTGCACCGCCGGTTCGCGACGGGCAACGTTCGCGTCGAGGGCGAGTCGTCGCGCCCGGTCGGCGGCAGCGCTTGGAGCGGCATGAAGGAGGTGTTCTCATCGCCCTACCTGATGGGCATCGCGGCCTTCATTGCGTTGATGACTTTCGTTTCGACCATGCTCTACTTCCAGCAGGCCCACCTGGTGGCGGACGCTTTCAGCGACCGCGCGGTGCGCACGGCGTTTTTCGCCAAGGTCGATCTCGCGGTCAGCATCCTGACGGTGGTGTTCCAGGTCTACCTGACCGCCCGAATCATCAAGTGGCTGGGTGTCGGCCTGGTGCTGGCGGTCGTGCCGCTGGTGACGGCAGCGGGCTTCATTGCGCTCGGCCTGTACCCCACGCTGGCCATCCTGGTCGTGGTCCAGGTGATCTATCGGGCCGGCCGCTACGGCCTGACCAAGCCGGCCCGCGAGATCCTGTGGACGGTGCTGGGCCGGCAGGAGAAATACAAATCCAAGCCCTTCCTGGACGCCGCCGTCTACCGCGGCGGCGACCTGGTCAGCGGCTGGATCTACACGGGCCTGGCCGCGATCGGGCTGACCATCGGGGCAATCGCCCTGGTGGCGGCGCCGGTCGCCGGAATCTGGGCTGTTCTTGGTTTTAGACTGGGCCGCCGCGAAGAGGCGCTGGCCCGCGAGCAAGGAGAATCCGCATGAAACTGACACGAAGAGAATGGATCAGGCTGGGCGCGGGGGCTGCCGGCGCGATCACGGCGTCCGGCGCCTGGAGCGCGTTGATGGCGGGACAGGCCGACATCATCCGCACCACCATCCCATCAACGGGCCAGCAGGTCCCCTCGGTGGGAATCGGCACGGTCAATTTCAGGGGCGACCCTTCGTCTTCAGCGATGAACCCGTACCGCGAGACCCTGCAAGTATTCCTCGAAATGGGCGGCGAGTTGCTCGACACCTCGCCGAATTACGGAAACTCGGAGGAGGTCCTGGGGCGCCTGCTGGCCGACATGAAGAAGCGGGACGAGGTCTTCATGGCCACCAAGGTGGACCGGGAAGACCCCGCGGAAGGTATCGAGCGCATGGAAGGTTCTTTCCGCCGGCTGGGCGGGAAGATCGACCTGATGCAGGTGCACAACCTGCGCGGCACCGACGCGGAACTGGAAACCATGATGGCCTGGAAAGCTGAGGGCCGCTTCTCCTATATCGGCGTAACCACGCACCGGACCAGCCAGCACGCGGAGATGGAAGCCGTCATGCGCAAATACCCCCTGGATTTCGTCCAGGTCAACTACTCCATCGCGGACCGGGCCGCCGAGGAGCGCATCCTGCCGCTGGCGCGGGACAAGGGCATCGCGGTCCTGGTCAACCGGCCTTTCGGCAAGGGCCGCCTGTTCGACGTGGTCCGGGGTCAGGAGCTGCCGGGATGGGCTGCCGATTTCGGCGCCGGGAGCTGGGGGCAGGTCTTCCTGAAATACGTCATTTCCCATCCGGCGGCCATGATACCGATCCCGGGCACGACCAAGCCGCACCACGCCCGGGACAACATGGGCGCGATGGTGGGCGTCTTGCCGGAGGCGGGCCTGCGAACGGAGATGGAAAGCTACATGGACGCCTTGCTGTGAGCCGCGCGCGCCGCATCGTCGGGTGCCTGTTTCTGGTCCTGGCGCTGACTGCGCCGGTGGCATCATCGGCGGACGCGCTAGCCGATGAAAAGGAGCTGTTGCGCGGCGAAGCCGTGCAGTCCCTGATCCGAGAACTGGGCCTGCGGGAATCGCGTACGCCCGCCCGGGAACTCCCCGGCTGGAAAAAGCCGAAGAAGGTCCTGGTCCGGCTGGACCGCGAAGAGCGCCTGGCCGGACTGCAGTGGGTCGCGCCCGGGGTCGAGATCGTGCCGGTATCCAGCGTCGCGGAGGCGGCGGCTGCCGCCGAAGGAGCCCAGGTCGTCATCGGCTACTGTAGCCAGGAAATCTTCTCGGCGGCGCCGGACCTGCACTGGATACAGGTCTATTCCGCGGGCGTCGATCGTTGCGTGGCCCATCCGGGCATTCACGAGGGAGACAAACTGCTGACGAACGGCCAGCGCATCGGCTCGCCTGCGCTGGCTGAAACGGCCGTCGCATTGATGATGGCGCTGGTGCGCGGGCTGGACGTCTACCAGAAAAACCAGGCGAAGGGCGCCTGGCAGCGCAGCGTCGACCTGGGCAGCGGCGAAATCTTCGAACTCGAGGGCCGCACGGTGCTGGTGGTCGGCCTGGGCGGGATCGGCACCCAGGCCGCCCGGCGCGCGCACGGGCTCGGCATGCGGGTGATCGCTACCCGCGGCAGTCGCCGCGAAGGCCCTGACTACGTCGATTACGTGGGCCTGGCCGACGAGATGAACGAACTGGCCGCGCAGGCCGACGTGGTGATCAACACCGCCCCGCTCACCGACCAGACCCGCGGCATGTTCGACGCGGCCTTTTTCGCGGCGATGAAACCGACCGCCTACTTCGTATCGGTCGGGCGCGGCGCCAGCACGGTGACAGCAGACCTGATGGCGGCGCTGGAAAACGGCGAACTAGCCGGCGCAGGGCTCGACGTCACGGACCCGGAACCGTTGCCGCAGGACCATCCCCTGTGGACCACGCCGCGGGTGATCATCACGCCGCACACGGCGGGACGATCCGACCGGAGCCGGGAGCGGCTGTTCCTGCTGGTGCAGGAGAACCTGCGGCGCTACGTCGCCGGGGAGGCGATGTTGTCAGTGGTAAACATTGACAGAGGTTATTAGGAAGCAATGTAAGAGCGAATTTATTCGCGATGGTTTTTGTTTTTCTGTCTTTCTGCCGAGTTTAAAAACCAAAAAGACCTAAAACCATCGCGAATAAATTCGCTCTTACACCGGCATGAAAATCAAAGCCGGCTGTTCCAGCAGGAGCTTAAGTGCCTGGATCATCGCGGCGGCGTCGTAGCCGTCCACGAAGCGGTGATCGAAGGAGGATGAGAGGTTCATCATCCGCCGCACCTCCACCTGTCCGTTCCGGATCATCGGGCGGTCCACGGCCTTGTTCACGCCGATGATGCCGACCTCGGGCTGATTGATGACGGGCGTGCTGACGATGCCGCCCATTTTGCCAAGGCTGGTGATCGTGATGGTCGATCCCGACAGTTCGTCGCGCTTCGCCGAATTGTCCCGGGCGGCGCTGGATACCCTCCGGATCTCCCCGGCCAGGCGCTCCAGGTCCAGCGCCTCGGCATGTTTGACCACCGGCACTTTCAGGCCATCATCCGTCTGGGTGGCGATACCCAGGTGAACGGCCTCGTGCCGGATGATCACGTTGCGCTCGCTGTCGTAGTGGGCGTTGCACTGCGGAAAATCCTCCAGCACGCGGACCATCGCCAGGCCCAGGAACGCCAGCGGGGTCAAATTGTGCTCGCCCGGCGCTTTCTGCGAATTGAGGTGCTGGCGCAGTGATTCCAGCGCGGTGACGTCCACTTCCTCGACGTAAGTGAAGTGGGGGATTTCGCTGGCCGATCGGGCCATGCGTTCCGCGATTTTCCGCCGCAGGCCGATGACTTTTATCTCGGTGGTTCCGCTGCGGGCTTGCAGCACTGCCGGAGCCGCAGCCGCGGGAGCGCCGCCCGCGAGAAACGCTTCCAGGTCCTTTTTCAGGATCCGGCCGCGCGGGCCGCTGCCGGCGACCTGCGTGAGATCGACCCCGGCTTCGCGCGCCTTCGCGCGTATCGACGGCGAAGTCATGACCTTGCCGCCGGGCGCGGGCGCCGCTGCCGGCGTTTGGGCCGGAGTTTCCATGGCGGCATCCTTCGGTTCAGCCGCCGCGGATTCCTCCGCTGCCTCGGCCGGGGCAGCGCCGGACGTCTCGAAAACGATCAGCGCGGCGCCCACCGACACCGTGTCGCCTTCCTCGCCCGCCACGGCGGTCACCTTGCCGCTGACCGGGGCCGTGAGTTCCACCGCCGCCTTGTCGGTCAGCATCGCGCAAATCGGGTCTTCCTCGCTGACCATGTCGCCGACTTTGACCATCCATTCGGCGATCTCGGCCTCCACCGTTCCCTCGCCCAGGTCGGGCAATTTGAAAGTGAATTCGCTCATTCGACCTCCATCAGTTTGCGGATTCCGTCGACCAGGCGTTTCTGGACCGGGAAGTACTGCCACTCGAAGGCATGGGGGTAGGGCGTGTCCCAGCCGGTCACCCGGGAAATCGGCGCTTCCAGGCGCCAGAAACATTCTTTCTGGATGGTGGCCACCAGCTCCGCCCCGTAGCCGCAGAAACGGGTCGCTTCGTGGGCGACCATCGCGCGCCCGGTCTTGTTGACCGATTCCCGCAGCGTGTCGACGTCCAGCGGCATCAGCGTCCGCACGTCGATGATATCCGCACTCACGCCGGCCGCCTTGGCCGCGGCCTGTGCCACATGGACGATCGTGCCGTAGGTGATGATGGTCAGGTCCTCGCCTTCCTCCACCACCTCGGCCTTGCCGAGCGGGACGGTGTAATAGCCGTCCGGCACCTCGCCCCTGGGATGTGAAGTCCAGGAGACCGCGGGCTTGTCCGGGTCGCCGTCGAACGGCCCGTTGTAAATCCGTTTCGGCTCGAAGAACATTACCGGATCGTCCGATTCGATCGCACTGATCAGCAGGCCCTTGGCGTCGTAGGGATTGGACACCATCACGGTCTTGACGCCGGACAGGTGCGTGAAAATCCCCTCCGGGCTCTGCGAGTGCGTCTGGCCGCCGCGGATTCCTCCGCCGCAGGGCGTGCGGATTGTCATGGGCGACCAGAAATCGCCGGCGCTGCGGTAACGCAGGCGGGACAGTTCGCTGACGATCTGGTCGAAGCCGGGATAGATGTAATCGGCGAACTGGATTTCCACGACGGGCCGGAGCCCGTTGATGCCGAGGCCGATGGCGGTGCTGATGATGCCGCCCTCGGCGATCGGCGCGTCGATCACCCGGTGTTTGCCGTACTTCTCCTGCAGACCGTCGGTGCAGCGGAACACGCCGCCGAAATAACCGATGTCCTGCCCGAAAGCGACCACGGTGGTGTCTTTTTCCAGCATCACGTCGTGGGCGGAACGGATGGCCTGGATCATGTTCATCTGGCTCATCAGCGCTCCCCCCTGATGCGCAACAGCTTGTCCTGCTGCTTTTCCAGGTGTTCCGGCATCTCCGCGAACACGTCCTCGAACATCAGCTTGACGTCCAGGAAGGGCGGTTCGGTCAGGGTCCCGTGCGCGACAGCCTCTTTCCAGGAAGCGTCGACCGTCGCTTTCAGCTCCTTCTCCAATTCCGCGTGCTGGTCTTCGGACCAATGACCCGATTTAATCAGGTGCTGTTTCAATCGCTTCACCGGATCGCCCAGCGGAAAGGATTCCCACTCGTCCTTCGGCCGGTAGCGCGAGGGATCGTCGCTGGTGGAATGGGCGCCGCCGCGATATGTGACCAGTTCGATCAGGGTGGGGCCGCCGCCGCTCCGGGCGCGATCGGCCGCCCACTGAGTGACGGAGTAGACGGCCAGCAGGTCGTTTCCATCCACGCGGATGCCCGGAATCCCGAGCCCGAGGCCACGGGCTGCGAACGGGCGGCGATCACCACCGGCGACGCCCTGGAACGTTGAAATGGCCCACTGGTTGTTGACCACGTTCAGGACCACCGGCGAATTGTAGACGGCGGCGAAGGTGAGTGCGTAGTGGAAATCCGCCTCCGCGGTGCTGCCGTCGCCGAGCCACGAGGCCGCGATGTGATCTTCTCCCTTGATCTGCGAGCCCATGGCCCAGCCCACCGCCTGCGGGACCTGCGTTGCGAGGTTGCCGGAAATGGTGAACAGCCGGCCCTCTTTGTTCTGGTAGAAGATCGGCATTTGCCGGCCCTTGCACATGTCGCGGCTGTTGGACAGGCACTGGCACATCATGTCCACCAGGCCGGTGCCGCGCATGATGTAAAGGCCCTGGTTCCGATAAGCCGGAAACATCATGTCCTCGGGCTCGAAAGCCAGCCCCTGTCCGATGGAAACGGCTTCCTCGCCCAGGGCCTGCATGTAGAAGGTGATCTTCCCCTGGCGCTGCATGCGCTGCATGCGGTCGTCGTAGGTGCGCGTCAGCACCATCAGGCGCAGCGCCTCGATCAGCGTCTCCGTATCGAGATCCGGGGCCCAGGGACCCTGTGCTTCATGTTCGTCGTCCAGCACCCGTACCAGATCCACGGCCAGGTGTTCGATGTCCGAGGCCTTGGCGTCGACGGGTGGACGTTCGACGGCGCCCGCTTCGGACAAATGGAGATAGCTGAAATCCGGATTTTCACCGGGTCGGGCGGTGGGCTGGGGGATGTGTAGCGTGGGTTCTTTTGTCATCTTTTCAGAATAGCTCAAATAGCCGGAAATTTGATTGCAAAAACCATGCGCCCGAAACACCAGAGAGAATATATAATGCACAAACTGGCCAAAAAATGGATTAAACATGTCGAAAACAGAGCTAGATCGCGTAGATCGGGAAATTATCCGCCTGCTGCAGCAGGATGCAGGGCTGTCGGCGGCGGCGATCGGCGAGAAAATCGGACTGTCGCAGTCGCCGTGCTGGCGCAGGATCCAGCGGCTTCGTGAAGAGGGCCTGATCCGGGGCCAGGCGATGCAGTTCGACCGCAAAAAGCTGGGTTTCGACGTGATGGTGTTCGCCCAGGTCAAGCTGACGGCGCACGGGCGCAGCAAAGTGCCGGAATTCGCCGAAACCATCCGGCAGTTCCCCGAAGTGCAGGAGTGTCACTTGGTGCTCGGCAACATCGATTTCCTGTTGCGGATCGTGGCGAGGGATATCGAGGAATACGAGCGATTCTTCTTCCAAAAACTGTCCCACCTGGCCGAGATCCAGGAGGTGCATTCCAACATCGTGTTGTCGGAGATCAAGTACACGACCCAATTGCCGATTTAGTATACTGACGGCTTATGGATCCGGAGCAATTTCCATGAGCGATTACCGTTATCCCTACAAGGATGCCGAGTTCATTTTCAAGGAACTGATCGGCTTCGACGGCTTGTGCGAAGCGCACGGACTGGACGAGGTCAACAGCGAGCTCGCGTTCGCCATTTTCGAGGAAGCGAACCGCCTGGGCTCCGAAGTCATAGCCCCTCTCAACGTGGTCGGCGACCAGAAGGGCGCGACGCTGGACGAAACGGGCGTCCGGGAGACCGAGGGCTTCAAGGAAGCCTACCTGCAATACGTCGAAGGCGGTTGGGCCGGGCTGGGTTTCCCGGAGGAATACGGCGGCCAGGGCATGCCGAAAGTGATCGCGACGGCGGTGGATGAAATCTGGCAGACCAGTAACCTGGGATTTTCGCTCTGCTCCCTGCTGACGCACGGCGCCGTCGAGGCCCTGCTCCTGCACGGGTCCGAAGAGCTCAAGGATACCTACCTGCCGATGCTGGTCAGCGGCGAGTGGACCGGGACGATGAACCTGACCGAACCCCAGGCGGGCTCGGACCTGGCCGCGGTCGCCACGCGGGCCGTGCCCGAGGGTGACCACTACCTGATCACCGGCCAGAAGATTTTCATCACCTGGGGCGACCACCAGATGACCGACAACGTCCTGCACCTGGTGCTGGCCCGCCTGCCGGACGCGCCGGCCGGCGTGCGCGGCATCTCGCTGTTCCTGGTGCCCAAATTCCTGCTGGACGACAACGGCCGGCCGGGCGAGCGCAACGACGTCAGCTGCGTGTCGCTGGAACACAAACTCGGTATCCACGGCAGCCCGACCTGCGTGATGTCGTTCGGGGACGAAGGCGGCGCCGTCGGTCACCTCGTGGGCGAGCCGCACCGCGGCCTGATGGCGATGTTCACGATGATGAACGACGCGCGCCAGGGTGTCGGCCTGCAGGGCCTCTCGGTTACCGAGCGCTCCTACCAGCAGGCGCTGGGCTGGGCCAAGGACCGGCTGCAGGGGACCCGCAGCGACGGATCCCGCTACCCGATCATCGATTTCCCCGACGTGCGCCGCATGCTGCTGATGATGAAATCCGGCACCGAGGCGATGCGCGGACTGGCCTACCTGGCCTCGGCGGAAATCGACCTTGCCCGGCTAACCTCCGATCTCGGAGACAGGGCGAAGCACCAGGCCCGGGTTGACCTCTACACGCCCATCGTCAAGGGCTGGCTGACCGAAATGTCCCAGGAACTCACCTCGCTCGGGATCCAGGTGCACGGCGGCATGGGTTACGTCGAGGAAACCGGCAGCGCCCAGCATTTCCGCGACGCCCGGATCACGACCATCTACGAAGGGACCACCGGTATCCAGGCCAACGACCTGGTCGGGCGCAAGATACTGGCCGACGGCGGTGAAGCACTGGCTGCGCTCCTGGCTGAAATCCGCGCAACGGCGGAAGAGCTGAATGGAGCCGAGGGTCTTTCAGCCCCGGGCCGGGCACTGGGCGGCGGCGTGGACGCCGCCGAAAAGGCCTGCCAATGGGTACTGGACCACGCTAAGGAAAGCCGTGAAGTGGCCGGCGGCGCCGGGGTGAACCTGTTGATGCTGCTCGGTTACGTCTGCGGCGGCTGGGTCCTGGGGCGTTCGGCTCTGAAGGCCTCGCAGTTGCTGTCATCCGGCGGAGGAGACAAGGCCTTTCTCGAAGCCAAACTCGTGACCTCGCGCTTCTACTGCGAGCACCTGCTGCCGCGCGCCGGAGCCTGCCTCGCTGCGATCGAGGCAGGACCGGAGAGCCTGATGGCCCTGTCGGTGGAGCAGTTCTAGCTCCCTAGAGGCTCGACCACAGGATCAGCGCGATCGAGATCGGCGCCACCCAGCGCAACAGCCAGAACCAGGATTTGAACAGGGTCTCGTTCCTGATCCGCAGTTGGTCGCTGATGGCCTCCGGCTTGACCAGCCAACCAACGAACACGGCCAGCAGCAAGCCGCTCACGGGCATCATGATGTTGGCTGTAAGGTAGTCGAGGATTTCGAAGTATCCGAAATCGGCATATCGTTCGAACGCGGCCAGCGGGCGCCAGCCGGACCAGAGGTTGAACGAAAAAACCGTCCCCATCCCCAGGAAGAAGATCGATATGCAAACGAACAGGGCGGCCCTGGCCCGGGTCAGCCCGAAGCGTTCCTGCCACCATGCGATCATCGGTTCGAGCGTGCCGATGACCGATGTGAGCGCCGCAAAGAACAGCAGGATGAAAAACAGGGTTCCGAAAATCAATCCACCGGTTACCGATCCGAAAGCGATGGGCAGGCTGACGAAGATCAGACCGGGCCCTTCAGCGGGATCGAGCCCGTTGGCGAACACGATGGGAAAAATGGCCAGGCCTGCGATGATGGCGACCAGCGTGTCCGCGATCGCGATGATCACCGCTGAACGGCCGATGGAGATCTCGCGGGGAAGGTAGGCGCCGAAGCCCATCATCAGGCCCATGGCGACGCCGATGGAAAAAAAAGCCTGGCCAACGGCGATAAGCACCACTTGGCCGTCGATCGCGGAGAAGTCGAAGTCGAACATGAAATGCCAGGCGCTTTTCATATCCCCCTCCACGGCGCCGTATCCGACCATCAACAGCAGCAGTGCGAACAGGGTTGGCATGAGCACTTTCACGGTCTTCTCGATGCCACGCTGCAGTCCGCGTACCAGGATCAGAGTGCAGATGACCATGAAGATGCCGTGCCACATGGACATGTGCAGCGGGCTGGCAAGCAGGGCGTCGAATTCCGCGCTGATAGCGCTCGCGTCCTGACCGCTGAAATCTCCCCCGCCGTTCTTGAAGATGTAGGCCACGGACCAGCCTGAAATAACGCTGTAGTAAGTCGCGATGAGGTAAGCGGCCAGCATGCCGAACCAGCCAACGATGGACCAGGCTCGTGACCGCCCCTGGTCCGCGGCGACATTGGCCATGGCGTTAGGCGGGCTCTGTCTTCCCCAGCGGCCGAGTGCGATCTCGGCAATCAGGATGGGCAGTGCGACGAACAGTACGGCCAGAAGATAGACCAGTACGAATGCGCTGCCTCCGTTTTGTCCCGTCACAAAGGGGAATTTCCAGATATTACCCAGTCCGACCGCGGCGCCGACGGCCGCCAGCAGGAATGTCATCCGTGAAGACCAGTTTTCGTGTTTTTTGTATATGGTGGCCATGTTGTTTTCTCAGTTGTTCAGTACGACGGTCCGGTTGCCGTTCTCGAAAACACGGTGCTCGGCGTGCCATCTCACGGCCCGGTTGAGAACCGTGCTTTCCACGTCCTGGCCGAGCCGTTCGAGTTCCTTGGGCTTCATGGTGTGGTTCACCCGCACCACATCCTGCTCGATGATCGGGCCTTCATCAAGGTCGGTCGTGACGTAGTGAGCGGTTGCGCCGATGATTTTTACCCCGCGGTCGTATGCCTGGTAGTAAGGGCGGGCGCCCTTGAAGCCGGGCAGAAATGAATGGTGGATGTTGATCGCGCGTCCCGCCAGTGTCTCGCAGGCATGCGGGGTCAAAATCTGCATGTATCGTGCCAGTACCAGCAGGTCCGAACCTGATTCCTCAAAAAGCGAAAGGATTTTCGCCTCCTGCTCCGGTTTCTTCCCGGGCTCGATGGCGAAGTGGTAATAAGGCAGTTCGTACCACTCGGCGAGCGACCGCTGATCGCCGTGGTTGGACACGATACCGGCAATTTCGATGGGCAGGTGCCCGTCCCACCACTGGTGCAGCAGAGAATTGATGCAGTGGCTCTGCCGGGAGACTGCGATCAGCGTGCGGACTTTCTGGCCGGCCGGGAAGAAATCGAATCGCATCCCGAAACGGCGGGCCACCTTGTCCTTGTAGCTGCCTGCCAAACGCTCCAGGCTGACGGCATCGTCGGCGTCGTCTTCGAACTGCACCCGCAGAAAAGACTTCTGCGCGTCGTCATCGACGAAATGTGACATCTCCGTGATCAGCGCACCCCGATCGGCCAGGAAGCCAGTGGCGGCGGCAACGATGCCGACGGTGTCGGTGCAACTGGATTTCAGGACATAGCTGGGCCGGCTCATTCGCTGCCACCAAAAGCGCTGACCAGGTCGTCCGCATGCGGCGCCGATGCTGTGAGCAGTTCCCAGAAGTACCTGGCATAACCGCGGTCAAATATGAGGTCGAACACGTACAAGCCATCTCCTGATCTGCGATAGTGAACAACGACTGCAATATGACCCATGCGGGTTCGGGCGCAATGCGCGCCGCCCCCGGCTCCCGCGAGAAAATCGAGGCCGCTGAGCTTGCTCAGCAACCAGCCCGAGCCGCTGCCGGAGAGTCGAAATACGGCGAGTCCATCCGTGAGATTGTATACGGCGCCGTGTTCCCGATCGACATCGCCAGCAGCCCGTTCGAGCAGTTCCCCGGGCGGGGTCGATTCACTGATCCAAAGCCACTCTCCGGGCCGCAGGCAGAGAACGGCGGGATCGTCGCCAAGACAATGTCCCGTTGATTCGGGCAGGCCGGGCGGTGATTTCTTCTGACCGGCGTAGCAGCGCAATCGCGAGATGGAGTAGTCGGTCAACTCCTTGAGGTGGACGCTCTCGCTGCTGAATTCATTCCTGCCCAGGCCCGATTGCTGCAGGGCCGAGGGAATGGCGATAATGGAGAAATTTGAGCTCAAGTCCTTAATCTCCCAGTCGCTCGTTTTCCGGGTCGTGGAATACCGGCGAGACGACCTTGACGTGGTACCGGAGTTCTTCGTCGCAGACCGTCAGTATCTCGCCTTCCCGGGTACTGCCGCCGCGCAGCATGCCCAGCGCGATGAAGCGGTCCAGGCTCGGGCTGTGGCAGGCCGAGGTGATCCAGCCGTCGGTTTCGGCCGGAGGCTGCCGGTCCTCGCCTATCAACAGGTGCCCGCCGGGGCGTATTTCCTGGGAACGATCGAGCGGTTCGAGCCCAACGAACTGTTTGCGGTTTTCGTCGAGGTTGCCTGGCCGGAACAGGGAACGCTTGCCGATGTAATCGCCTTCCTTGTTGCGCGCCACCTGGCCCCAGCCCACGTCGTCGGGCGTGGAAGATCCGTCCGTATCGCTACCCACGTGCAGGTAGCCTTTCTCGGCGCGCAGGATCATCAGCGCCTCGATGCCGTAGGGCGTGATCCCGAAGGGTTCGCCGGCCGCCAGGACGGCCTCCAGGAAAGCGGCGCCGTGACGGGCGGGGATGTTGACCTCGAAACTCAGTTCACCACTGAAGCTGACCCGCACCATCCGTGCGGCCAGGCCGGCGACGGTGCCCACGGCGGCGGCCATGTGGGGCAAGGCCTTTGCGGACAGGTCGATATCGCTTCCAAGCTCGGCCAGGACGTCACGCGCCCGGGGGCCGGCGATGGTGAAATTCGCCCATTGCGAGGTCATGTCATCGATCAGCACCCGGAGACCGGGCCACTCGCATTGCAGCCACTCTTCCATCATCGCGCCGATGCGGGCCGTGCCGCCGGATGTCGTATGCACCAGGAAATGGTCTTTCGCCAGGCGCACGAACACCCCGTCGTCGATGATGACACCGTTCTCGTTGAGCATCAGTCCGTAGCGCGCCCGCCCCGTCTTCAGGCCGGGCACGTTGTTGATGTAGAAACGGTTCAGGAATTCCGCGGCGTCGGGGCCACGCACTTCGATTTTGCCGATCGGTGAATTGTCGAAGACTCCTACGGCAGTCCGCACGGCCAGTGCTTCGCGGCGGATCGCCTGTTCGGCCGACTCGCCCGGCCGGCGGTAGCAGTCCGGGCGCTGCCAACCGTAGTCTTCGAATTCTGCGTTCAGTTTCCGGTGCACGGCATGGGCCGGCAGATAGCGTCGCGGCGCGTAAAACTCACCGATGTCGCGTCCGGCAATCGCCCCGAGCGTGACGGGCGTATAGGGCGGCCGGAAAGTGGTGGTGCCGACCTCGCCGGTTTTACGCCCGGTCAGCGCCGCCAGCACGATGAAAGCGTTGACGTTGCCGGTCTTGCCCTGGTCCACCGACATTCCGGTGGTCGTGTAGCGCTTGAAATGCTCCACCGAGACATAACCCTCGCGCACTGCGAGCTCGGCGTCGCCGAAGGTCACGTCGTGCGCCAGGTCGATCCATTGCCTCGGCTTCAGAGCGTCGATCTGCATCGGGCGGACACCGGCGGATTCGATGATCGCTTCTGTCACTTCCGGCAGGGCGGTTGCGCCGGCGTCGGCTCCCATTTCGTCACAGATCACGGCTGCGACCGCCGCCGCCTCGGCGAGGGTATCCTGCAGGCCGGCCGTGCCGTTGGCGGAACCCGCCACCGAAATGCCTTCGGGCAGCCGGTCGGGCAGGAAGCTCTGCGATTCCTCGTCGAAGCGCAGCGTGCCCCGCGCATGGGCCAGCAGGTGCACGCGCGGCGCCCAGCCGCCGGAAACGGCGAGCAGGTCGCAGTCCCTTTTGCCGAGGTCGTTTCCCTCCAGGTCCTCGATGCACACGGAATCGATGCCCTTGAGGCCGTTGGTGTCGCGGACACGTGCGCCGGGGAGCAGGTAAGTCCCGCATTCCGATAGCCGCCGTCGCAGGGAATCGCTGACCTCCGCGCGGCTGTCCACCACCGCGCTCACCCTGACCCCGGCCCGGGCCAGGTCGAAGACGGTCTGGTAGGCGGTGTCGTTGTTGGTGGCGACGACCACCTTGTCCCCGGCCTTGACCGCGTAGCGGTTCAGGTAGTGACGGACAGCACCGGCCAGCATGATGCCGGGCCGGTCATTGTTCGGGAAGATCAGGCCCTGCTCGATGGCGCCGCCGGCCAGCAGGATCCGGCGCGGCCTGACGGTCCACAGGCATTCACGCCACGTCGTGTTCGTGCCAATCTGCAATAACGTGGTGACGTTGTGGTCGTAGATTCCGCTTACCGCGGTATGTGGCAGCAGGATGACCTGATCCAGGGCAGCCAGTTCGCCCAGCACCTCGGTAGTCCATTGCATGGCGGGCTCGCCGTCCAGGCCGTACTGCTCCCAGTTCAGCGAACCGCCAAAAACCATTGCCTGGTCCGCCAGGATCACGCGCAGCCCGGCGCGGCCGGCGGCCAGGGCCGCGGTCAGTCCGGCCGGCCCGCCGCCGCAAACCAGCAGGTCGCAATGGACATTTACCTGCTCATAGTGATCCGGGTCAGGCCCGGTCAGCGGTTTTCCGAGCCCGGCCGATTTCCGGATCATGCCTTCCCAGAAACGCCAGTTCGGCCATTTGAAGGTCTTGTTGTAGAAACCCGCAGGCCAGAAATTATGTGTGAAATCCACCCAGCGGCCGAGATCGAATTGCAGGGAGGGCCAGCAGTTCTGGCTGTGCGCCGCCAGGCCTTCCTTGAGTGGCACCACCGGGGCCCGGCTGGTGGGGGCGCGGGCGTTGCCTTCGCCAACGTCGACCAGTGCGCAGGGCTCTTCTTCACCGGCGCTGAAAATGCCGCGCGGGCGATGATACTTGAAGCTTCGGCCCACGAAATTCACCCCGTTGGCCAGCAGGGCAGAGGCCAGGGTATCCCCTTCGTAGCCCGAGTAGCGACGGCCGTCGAAGCTGAATTGGATCGGCTTGTCCCGGTTTATCGCCCCGCCTTCCGTCAGCCGGGAGCCGTTGCCGTCAAGATCCGCCATTGCTGTCTTCTTCTGCGTCGTCGAGGCGGCGCGCGCCGCTGATCTCGTGGGTGAGGGTGTCGCGCGTCAGCAGGAACCACTGGCGGCATCCATAGCTATGTACCCAGCGTTCCGTGTGGACGCCGCAGCGGTTGTCTCGGTAGAACAGGTAGTCGGCCCACTCGGCGTCGCTGGCCTGTTCCGGGCGCTCCGGGCGTACGATGCCGGCCTCGCCACCGAACTGGAATTCGTCCTGGTCGCGTAAGCCGCAATATGGACAGAGAATTCTTAGCACTTACATACCCTTATAGCTTATATTTCATGTAACTAGTGCGCTACGCCCGACGCGGCTCCCTCGTCGATCAACCGCCCGCTTTCGAAACGGTCCAGTTGGAAGGGGCGAAGCAATTCGTGCGGCTCGTCATGGGCGATCGTGAAAGCGAGTGTATCACCACCGGCCGGGATCGCCTTGTAGCCGCCCGTGCCCCAGCCGGTCGAAACATAGAGGTTTTCAACCGGCGTCTTGCCGACGATGGGACTCACGTCGTACGCCATGTCGCACACGCCGGCCCAGTGGCGCATCATGCGCAGGCGGCTGAAGATTGGAAACAGCTCGACCAGGGCCGAAAAATTGTCATGGTGCGTGCCGAGGCTGCCGCGCTGCGCGTAGGAGTTGTAGAGATCCGCGCCGCCGCCCATGACCAGTTCGCCGCGGTCCGACTGGCTGACGTAGACGTGGATCCTGGCTGACATCAGGACGGTGTCGAAAATCGGCCGGACCGGTTCGGTCACCATGGCCTGGAGCGAGATGCTGTTGACCGGCAGGCGCAGCCCGGCCATGGCCGCAAGCTGGCTGCTGTGGCCGGCGACGCAGAGCGCGAAGCGGTCCGCCGTGATGTCGCCGCGCGCCGTCTTGACGGCGGTCACCCGGCTGTCCGTGGTCTCCATCCCGGTGACTTCGCATTGCTGGATGATGTCGACCCCTGCCGCCGACGCCTGCCGGGCGTAGGCCCAGACCACGGCGTCGTGGCGTGAGACGCCGCCCCGGTTCTGGATGAATCCACCGAGGATCGGGTAACGGCAGTCCAGGTTGAGATAGGGCGCCCGCTTGCGGATGTCCGCGCGGTCGAGAATTTCCGAATCGATGCCGTTCATCCGGATCGCGTTGGCCCAGCGGCGGTAGACCTCCAGTTCATGCCGGCTGTTGCTGAGGCTGAGGATGCCGCGCTGGCTGAACATCACGTTGAAGTTCAGTTGCCCGGCCATGTTCTCGAACAGCCTGAGCGAATGCTCGTAGAATGCGCCGCTTGCGGGGTAGAAGTAATTCGAGCGGCTGACCTGGGTGTTGCGGCCCGTGTTGCCTCCGCCGAGGTAGCCTTTCTCCAGCACGGCGACGTTGCGGACGCCCTGGTGTTTCGCGAGGTAGTAGGCCGTCGCCAGGCCGTGGCCGCCGGCGCCGATGATCACGACGTCATAGTGTTTCTTCGGGGTGGGGTCCCTCCAGGCGCGCGTCCAGCCCCGATGACCGGAAAACGCGTTCCGCAGAATGGAAAATGCCGAGTAGCCGCCCATCATCTCTGCCGTGGGATTCGCTGATGCCGTTCAGTGTAGAATGACAGCGCTCCGACAACAAAACAAATCTTCCAGGCCGATCCCGATGAATAACACCCCGTTCCGCTTTGTCTCCGCCTTCCTGCTGCTGTGCGTCGTAGACGCGGCCCACTCAGCTACTGCGCCGCCGACCGTTCGCGTGGACTATTTCCACAGTGGCAACGCCGACAGCGAGATGATCAGCCTGCACCAGGTGGTGATCGAACCGCTGCCGTGGCCCGGTAACCCGGACAAGGCGGCCGACACCGTTCAGCGCGGTTATTTCATGTACCAGGTGGAGGACCTGGAAAGCGGCGAGGTGCTGTATTCGCGCGGTTATTCCTCGATTTTCCAGGAATGGCAATACACTGGTGAAGCGCGGGAGATGAACCGTACTTTTCATGAATCGGTGCGCTTTCCCAAGCCGGACAAACCCGTGCATCTGCGGATCCTGAAACGCAACGCGGAGCAGGTATTCGAGGACTTGTGGAGCGCCGATATCGACACGGACGACATGCTGGTGGTGCGGGCCCACGCGCCCGCGCCGGCCGAACTGCAGAAATTCCACGTGAGCGGCGCGCCGGCCGGCAAGGTGGACGTGGTCATCCTGGGCGACGGCTACACGGCAGCGGAGGCGGGCAAGTTCACCTCGGACGCGCAGCGCCTGGTCGAACAGTTCTTCAGCTACTCGCCGTTCAAGGAACGGGCGGAGGACTTCAACTTCTGGGGTCTGAATCCCCCGGCGACCGAATCCGGCGTGAACCGCCCTTCGAACGGCACCTTCCGCTTCAGCCCTTCGGGCACGACTTACGACGCCTTCCGGGCGGAACGCTACATCCTGTCCTTCGACAACCTGGGCATGCGGCGGATTCTGCAGCATGCGCCCTATGAATTCATCGTGATCCTGGGCAACTCGCAAACCTACGGCGGCGGCGGTATTTACGGCCTGTATAGCACCGTGGCGGCCGACAGCGAGTGGGCGGAATACCTGTTCGTGCACGAATTCGGCCATCATTTTGCGGCGCTCGCGGACGAGTACTACACCTCCGCCGCGGTATACGAAGCGACGACCGACCGCCCGGAACCCTGGGAGCCGAACGTGACGGCGCTGCATGATCCGGCAGAGCTGAAATGGGGAAGCCTCGTGGAAGAGGGGACCGCGTTGCCGACCGCGTGGCCGAAGGAGGAGTTCGAGGCTTTCCAGCGTGAGAACCAGGCCCGCCGTGCGCAGTTACGAGCCGACAACCGTCCGGAATCGGAGATGAACCAGCTGTTCCGCGACGAGCAGGCCTGGATCCGCAAGCTGTTTTCCGGTCACCCGGACACGAACGAGGTCATCGGCGCATTCGAAGGCGCGAATTACGCGGCGACCGGTTACTACCGCTCGCAGATGAACTGCCTGATGTTCACGCGCGACGTGTTTTTCTGCCAGGTCTGCAGCGACGCCCTGGAGGAAATCATCGACCTGTACACCGGGGACGGCTGAGCGTGTCGCTCAATCCCTTCGCCGGGCATCCGCCCGGGCTGTTCATCTGCTTCGCCACCGAGATGTGGGAGCGCTTCAGCTACTACGGCATGCGGGCGTTGCTGGTACTCTTCCTGACGCAGCATTTCCTGTATTCGGACGAAGAGGCTTTCCTTCTTTACGGCGCTTACACCTCGATGGTGTACCTGATGCCCGTGTTCGGAGGCATTTTCGCGGACCAGTTCCTCGGCTCGCGCAAGTCCGTCACGCTGGGCGCCATCCTGATCGTGATCGGGCAGTTCGGACTGGCTATCAAAGGGCCGGCCGCGATGGAATCGCTGCAGGCCGGCGCCCGGGTGATCGAACGCGATCCCGTTTTCCTGAATTGGTTTTTCCTCTCCCTGGCGTTGATCGTGACTGGCGTCGGTTTTCTGAAGACCAACATCTCCACGGTCGTGGGCCTGCTATACGAAAAACATGATCCCCGTCGAGACAGCGGATTCACGATTTTCTACATGGGCATCAACATCGGTGCGATGATCGCCCCGCTGCTGACCGGCTGGCTGGCCATGCAGTACGGATGGTCCTGGGGATTCGGGATCGCCGGCGTCGGAATGCTGGCCGGACTGCTGGGATTCCTGAAAGGGCAGAAATACCTGCTGGGCCACGCCGAGCCGCCCCATCCAGAGCGTCTGCGGCGGAGGCTGTTCGCGGGCATCAGCGTGGAATGGCTGATCTACGCGTCTTCCCTGGTCCTGGTGATTTTCGCGTGGTTCCTGCTGCGCTTGCCCGCACTGGTGGGCACGCTGCTGCTGGTCATGGGGGCTGCCGTCGCCCTGGCGCTCGTCATTTATGCCCTGTGGAAATGCGATCGCGTCGAACGCGATCGGCTGGTGGTCGTCTGCGTGCTGATCCTGTTCACAGTCGTGTTCTGGGCCTTCTACGAACAGATGGGCAGTTCGCTGCTGCTGTTCGCCGACCGCCTGGTGGACCGCGTCGTGTGGGGATTCGAGATACCCGCGGCCTCCCTGATGGCATTGCCCGCCCTGTTCGTGATCCTGCTGGCGCCGGTGTTCAGCATGATGTGGTTCGCCCTTGGCCGCCGGGGTCGCGAACCGGAATCACCGATGAAATTCTTCATGGGCCTGGGCCTGCTCGGTCTGGGCTTCCTGGCGCTTGCCTTCGGCATCGGGCTCACGCCCGAGGGGGAGAAGGTGGCCCTGTCCTGGTATTCCCTCTGTTTCCTGCTCCTGGTCATGGGCGAGCTCTGCCTGTCACCGGTCAGCCTGTCCATGGTGACGAAATTCTCACCCCACCGCATTGTCGCGATGATGATGGGTACGCTGTTCCTGGCCATCGCCGCCGCGAACTTCATTGCCGGACTGATCGCCGGGCTGACCAGCTCGGACCGGGCCGGCGAGGAGCTGGCCGACACCGTCGCGGTGATGGCGAATTACCGGGAAGTCTACGAATCCCTGGGTCTTTATGCCCTGGCGGTCGCCGGCGTGCTGCTTGTGCTGGTGTTGCCGCTTCGGAAGCTGATGCACCTGGACCGGTTCGGCGATCGGGAAACAGCCGCCGCCGATGGAGAACGCTAGTACCAATGGAAAGTCACATATAGCCCGATCAGTAAGATAGTACATCGATAAATAACAATATATTTATGAATATAAACAGAAAATTATTATTATTAGCTCTGGCAATATTGTGGTTTGAAGCCATATCTGCAGATTCGGTGAGGGCCAGGGGCCTGGGCATTCCCTTCGAAGGGCAGCCCGGCCCGCTCAACGCCATTAGCGATGTGGCCGGCGTGGAAGTCGGGCACGTCACGCTGATCGAGGGGGAGGGGGCGCTGGAGGTCGGAACGGGCCCGGTCCGCACCGGCGTCACCGCCATCCATCCGCGCGGCCGGGATTCCACGGACCCGGTGTTCGCGGGCTGGTTCACGTTGAACGCATCCGGCGAGATGACCGGCACGACCTGGCTCGAGGAGCGCGGACTGGTGGAAGGGCCGATCGCGATCACCAATACCCACAGCGTGGGCGTCGTGCGCGACGCCTCGGTGGCCTGG
>CAJIBJ010000077.1_pt1 | contig 26818 bp, 20 predicted proteins | sample 9199331 | NCBI WGS metagenome assembly CAJIBJ01 (sample SAMEA7708300, study PRJEB35096) | sediment metagenome | biome: marine neritic benthic zone biome [ENVO:01000025]; feature: sediment [ENVO:00002007]; material: shallow marine sediment [ENVO:03000034] sea grass bed [ENVO_01000059] ... | reverse complement strand
GGTGGATCGTCCTGCGCGACACGCTCACGGTGTCAGCGGAACAAATTCAGCGTTTCAAGGACCGCGTGGGAGAGAAGACCAACCGGCCGATCCAGCCCCACAACGCCAGAGTGATTCTGGACTAAGCCGCCTATTGCGCCAGCATCTCGGAAGATGGCGGAGGTCAGGTGCGGCTTAGCTGTCGGTTGCGCGGTGCCGGAGCCACAGGGCCGCGGCCAGGAACACGGCCGCCACGGCCAGGCCGGCGAGCATCTGCAGTGAGAACAGGCGGTCGAGGATGTTGGCCAGGGTGACCGTGTGGTCGAAATCCTCCGTCAAGGGAACACCCAGAGCCAGCATGCCCTGTCCGTGCCGTACCTGTGCGGTCAGGATTGCCGGGCTGTTAGCCACCCACTCACCGATCAGGCCGAACAGGCTGGTGTTCAGCGTGAAGGTCCTGAGAAAATCGATCCAGACCTGAAGGATCGCGAACACCACCGGCGGCAGCACCGCGAACAGGAGGGGGATGCGTGGCGCGAAGGACGATACCAGCAACAGCCAGCCGTACATCGGCAGGAACCAGATCGAGGCGGCCAGGTAGCTCACCAGCAGAACGGCCCAGGCCTTGAACGGGTTCACGATCGACAGGAACAGGGTCCAGGGGTTTTCCCCAACGGACATGACCATGATCGAGGCGATCACCGCCATGACGATCTGGGTCACGACGAAGATGGCCCAGAAGATCAGCGGCGCGAGGACCATCGCGGTCAGAAGCTTGGAAGCGATGGTGAGCGTGTCACTCGCCGGCAGTGACTTCCAGAACAGAATGCTGCGGTCCTTGCGGTCGTCGTAGAGCGCGCCCAGCAGGTAGAAAAACACCACGAAAGCGAGCACGACAGTGAAGAAGAGCGAACTGCCCAGCATCACCTCGTGGGCATGCATTGCGCGGAAATCCGCGGGCTGTTCCGCCAGCAGGCGAATCGCTTCGCGGAAGGTGTACATCTCATTGTCGAAATGGGCCGTGGTGAATATGGACATCAGAAGGAATGCGATGTAGACCGCCCCGATCACCAGGGGCGTGGTGCGCAGGGCGCCCTTGTTTTCCCAGTATTCCCTGCGTATCAACGCGGTCAGGCGGTTCATGCTTCACCCCCTTTCATCGTGGCGACGAACAGGTCGGCCACGCTTGGCGTGTGGATTTCCCCCAGCGCCTCGACCTGTTCCCGGTCGGCGTTGTCGTACAGGAAAATGTGCCGTCCGAAAAGTTCGCGCTCGTACAGTGGCCCCAGATTCCGTGCCTGTTCAGCCCGATCAGGGTGGACCATGAGTTCGAGGTAGCGTTGCTCCACTTCTTCCATCGTGGCCTGCAAAGCGATCCGGCCGTCCTGGATGAACACAAGGTCCGTCAGGATGTGCTCGACCTCTTCCACTTGGTGCGTGGTGATCAGGATGGTGCGCTGTTCGTCGAAATAGTCGTTCAGGAGGTTGGTGTAGAACTGCTTGCGATAGAGGATGTCCAGTCCCAGCGTCGGCTCGTCCAGTACCAACAGGCGCGCATCGATGGCCATCACCAGGGCGAGGTGCAGTTGCGCCACCATGCCTTTGGAAAGCTGCTTGACCTTGTGGTCGGGGCTGATTTTGGTATGTGAGAGGTACTCCATGCAGGTCTCGCGGGAGAACCCTGCGTGAATGCGTTCCGTCACGTCGATCAGCTGCCAGACGCGGATCCATCGGGGCAGGACGGCGACGTCGGCGATGAAACAGACATCCTCCATCAGGGAAGCCCGGTCGCGTGACGGATCTTTCCCCAGCACCGACAGGTCGCCCTCGAAAGTGGCCAGTCCCAGTATCGCCTTCAGCGCGGATGTCTTGCCAGCGCCGTTGGGTCCGATCAGGCCGACGATCCGGCCGGGCGGAATATCGAAGTCGATGTGATCCACGGCGACCGTCCGGCCGTAACGCTTGGTGAGTCCGCGTGCGGAAATGATGGCTGTCATCGTTTATCGCTCTCTTTCTTGATGGCCGAGGTGAGCAGGTCCTCGGCGCTCAGGCCGAGTTGCTCGATGCGGTCGAGCATGGCCGGCCATTCCTCGTTCAGGAACTTGTCTCGTTCCGAAGACACCAGGCTCTTGCGGGCGCCTTCGCAGACGAACATGCCCAGGCCGCGGCGCTTTTCAACCAGCCCCTCGTCCACCAGCGCCTGGTAGGACTTCGAGACGGTGATCGGGTTGAGCTGAAACTCGGAAGCCACCGTGCGCACGGACGGCAGCGCTTCACCTTCCACCAGTGTTCCGTCCAGGATCATGGCGATGGTGCGTTCTTTCAATTGCCAGTAGATCGGCTGACTGTCGTTCCAGTGCGTGGGCATGTACGTATTCGCTGACTGTTCGGGGGACGGGCGGGTGGTCACCGACTCGGGAAAAGGAGCAGGCTGACTTTGAATCCCCGGGTCTTTTTCACTTTACCGCTCTTCCCGGCCTCCAGGCCGGATGCGGCGTTGTCTGGCAGGGAAGTCGCAGCGGAGGGGGCCGCTCCGTCGAGGGGCGAGTCCACCTGGCCGCCGACGCCGGCCAATGAAGAAACCAACAGCAGCAGTGCGGCGAAGATCGCCAGCCTGTTCGGGATTCGTGTCGTTCTGTTTCTGGTCAAGCGCAACATGGTCTTTTCCGGTGCAATATGCGATTTAGTTAACAGGTGATGTAGTGAAGTATAACACCACTACCGCAAAATGCAAGCACCGGTTGGAATTTTTTCAGGGTTTCAATTTCGGACCGTGCTGCCGGCCCAGGCCAGGGCCAGGGCCAGCGCCAGTGGGATCAGCCGCTCGACCCAGTCCCCGGGAGAATCCACGGTCCAGCTCAGGATGACGGTCAGAAGGAAACCGGAGACCAGTGCCGCGACCCGCAGGCCGGGCCGGACGGGGCCGCGCCACAGCGTCACAACCAGCAATGGACCGAATGCCGCTGCCAGTGCCTGCCAGGCGAACAGCACGCGATTGAAGATCCGGTCGGGAAAAACGATGGCCAGCGCTACGGCGAGTCCGCCGATCGCCAGCACGACCCAACGCGCGCGTCCTAGCCCGTCCGAGGCCGAACTGCTGGCCCCTTTAAGGTCGTGACTGGCGCTGGACGCGGCCACCAGCAACTGGCTGTCCGCGGTGGACATGATCGCGGAGAGGATCGCGGACACCATGATGCCGGCGAGCAACGCCGGGAGAAGCAGCGTCGCCAGGACGAACAGCAACTGTTCGCCATCGCCCAGGTTGTCCACCAGCAACCGGCCGCACCAGCCGAGAAGAACCATGCCGGAATAGATTATCAAGGCCCAGGCGACCGCGATGCGGCGTCCCTGGACAATCCCTTTCTGGTTTTCGATCGCCATGAAGCGATTGACGACGTGCGGCTGCCCGGGATAACCCAGGCCGATACCGAACAGACCGAAAACAAAACCGATCGAGGCTGGAAAAGTCGCCTCGCCGGTCCATAATTCGTAAGCGCTGCCGCCGCCCGCCGAGAGGCCTTCGATCAGGGGAGGAAGGCCGCCCACGGCATGCAGGGCCAGCAGGGGCAGCAGGACGGCGCTGAACGCCATCAAAACGCCCTGGATGCTGTCGGTGACGCTGGCCGCCCAAAATCCGCCGAGCCAGACGTAGGCCAGCACCACGGCCGCGCCGACCAGGATGGCGGTGCTCTGTCCCACCCCGAGGACGCTGGCGAACGTCGTACCCGCGGCCTGGAACTGGGCGGCGATATAAAAAGTGAAGGAAAAGATGATGACCACCGCCCCAAGGCGCATCACCGCGGTTCTCGCCGGATCGCCCGGGGGTCCCGCGATGAACTCGGTGAGCGTCAACGCGCCGTTTTCACGGCTCCGGGCCTGCAGGCGCGGTGCTATCAGGTACCAGTTGATCAGGAAACCGCTGACCGTGGCGGGAATCAGCCAGATGGCCGGAAGCCCCCAGGTGAATGCCGCTCCGCTGACACCCAGCAGGCTCCAGGCGGAGGAGGAACTCGCCGAAGCGCTGAGTGCGGCGACCACCGGCCCCAGCTTGCGCCCGCCGAGATAATAGTCCTCGCTGTCCCGGTTACGTTTGCTGGCCCACCAGCCGATTCCGAGCATCAATACCTGGTAGGCCACCAGCGTGGCGAGCACTCCGCTCACGTCCTTTTTCCCCCTGAAAAATCGCCTGACAGGCCCCGAAGGATACAGTGGCTCAGGCGGCCAGTCACGCCCGGCGCTTGACCCGGAGCGGTGCGGGAACATATAGTTATTGAACGATCGGTATATAAGAGCGCGCTGTGAAAACAAAGACCCGAAGGCCCCGGGACGCGGAAGCGACCCGGCAGGAGATTCTGGACGCGGCCGAAAACCTGTTCGCCTCGAACGGCTTCGGCTCGACTTCCCTCGCACGAATCGCCAAGCGCAGCCGGACCCACAAGAGCTTGATCCTGCACCATTTCTCAAGCAAGGAGTCCCTGTGGCAGGTGGTCAAGGACCGGCGGTTCAGCAGTTTCGTGGAGGAGCAGAAAGCCTTTTTCAGCCAGGAAGCTGTCAGCCTGGACGAAGTGCGGGACGCCACACGGGCCTATTTCGAACTGCTGAAAGGTGACCCGGTCCTGGTGCAGTTGCTCATGCGGGCCCAGCTGGAACAGGACCTCAGCTGCAGCCAGTACGACGAGAAACGCCTGGCGCCCTTTGTCGAGCGGCTGCGCGACGCACAGAACGCCGGCCTGCTGCGCGGCGATATACCACCGGCGCATCTCCTGTTGATTCTCATCAACGTGATCACCCAGTGGTTCGAGGCACGGGCTGTTTTCCGGGACTGGAGCGAGCTGGGTGGCCAGGATCCGGACACGGCCTTCCTGGTAAGCCTGGAGCGTGTTTTTTTCGAGGGCGCCCTGGCGCCGCAGCCGACCGGAGTCGAGCCATGACGAAAAAATCGATTTTCATGCTGCCCGCCCTGGCGGCGCTGCTGGCCTGCAGCCCGGACCAGTCGCCCGAACCGCCGGAGTCGCAGTTGGTCCGGGTTGTCGAGGTGAGGGAAGGACGATTGCAGCACCTGCTGTCTTTTCATGGCGTACTCGAGCCGGTGACCCGGGCCCGGCTGGCGTTCCAGTCGCCCGGCGTCGTCAATACACGGCCGGCTCAGATGGGCCAGGTCGTCCGCGAGGGCGAACTGCTGGCGACCCTCGATAACCCTGAACTGGGACCTGCGCAGAAAGCCTCGGCGGCCCGGCTGCAGGAAAGCTTGAGCCAGCGTGACCAGGCCAAGCGCGATCTGGCCCGGCTGCGTTCCCTTTCCAATACCGGTGCAGTCGGCGAGGAGCAGGTGGAACAAAAGGAGGCGGAACTGGCCTCGCTGGAGGCCACCGTCGCGCGCGCCGAAGCCGACCTCGCGGGGACCCGCCAACGCCTGGAAGACGCTACCCTGCTCGCGCCGTTCGACGGGGTGATCTCCGTGATCCAGGTGGAACCCGGAGAATTCATTTCGGCCGGCCAGCCCGTCATGGCCATCGGCGGACTGGACAAGGTGGAGGTGCGGGTCCTGTTGCCGGCCACCCTGGTGAGCGAATTGGAAAACGGCGACCTGTTGTCGGTGAAAGTGCCGCAACTCGGCGAAGCCGTATCGCAGGGCAAAGTGATGGAACTGTCTTCCATAGGCGAGCGTGAAACCGGGCTGTTTCCCGTGACGGTGGAGGTGTCCGTCGATCCGGTCACCACGATGATCCGGGCCGGCATGCAGGCGGAGGTGCTCATTGATTACGCCGACGTGGAGGGCTTGATCACACCGCTGGGCGCCATCGTCGACCCGGTGGGCGGAAATCCGAAAGTGTTCATCGTGGAAGGAACCCAGGTGCGCGAAGTGACGGTCACCATCCTGGCCATATCCGGTAACGAAGTCGCCCTCGAAGCGAAAGGGCAGGGTTTGACCAGGGGCGACCTCGTGGTGGTTGCAGGCCATCGCTCGCTGACCGGCGGACAGCCGGTCCGGGTTATGCAATGAAATGGATCGCCCGATCACTGGCACAACGGCGAATGATCATATCGCTGGTCGTGCTGCTGTCACTGACGGGACTGGTAGCCTGGAATGGCATGATCCGTCAGGAAGACCCCGCCTTTCCCTACCGCTACGGCTACGTGATGGTGCGTTTCCCCGGAGCCGACGTTGAGCAGGTCGAGCACCTCGTGGCGCGGCCGATCGAGGAAGAAATAAGCGAAGTCGAGGAGATTGACGAAATCAAGACCACCATCCGGGCAGGCTTCATGCACTCGGTAATCGGCATGAAACAGTCCGTTTACGACACGGACAACGTGTGGGACCGGGTTCGCGTTGCGGTCTCCCGGGCGCAGGCGCGTTTCCCGGAAGGCGTGCTCCAGCCGGTCATCGACGACCGGCAGGTCGACTCTTCGACCGTCGTGCTCGCCGTGGGCGGCAGCGACGATATACGCGAAATGCAACTCGCGGCGGAAACACTGAAGAACCGCCTCTATTCGCTGAATTCGGTGTCGCGGGTGCGGCTGTTCGGCGATTCTGGTGAACAGGTGACACTGGCCATGGACGACGCGCGGATTCAGACCCTGGGCCTGACGCCGGAAGGGATCCTCGCCCAGCTCCAGTCGCGCAACGAAATCGTGCCGGGCGGCTTCGTGGAGGTCGACGGCCGCCAGACACTGGTCCGGCCACAGACGGAATTCCGCAGCATCGACGAAATCGCCAACACGCCCATTGTCCTGTCCGGCGGCCGCTCCGTGCCGCTGTCATCGATCGCCGAGGTCCGGTTCGAAGTGGCCGACCCGCCGGTCGAGACGGCCTGGATGAACGGACGGCAGGTAGTGGCCGTGGCGGTCACGGTCGCGCGCAACAGCGTGAACATGGTCCGTTTCGGTGACGACTTGCGCACCTTCGTCGAAGAAGTGCGGTCGGAATTCGCGCCGCTTACGATCGAGGAGATGTTTTTCCAGCCCGCCCACGTGGAAGCCCGGCTCAGCGAATTGGGCAACTCCCTTTTGCTCGGCGTTCTGATCGTGGGTGCAGTGCTGCTGCTCCTGATGGGACCACGCATGGGCCTGGTGGTTGCGACAATTGTGCCGCTGGTGACGCTGTCGTCCTTGTCGCTGTTCGCGATGGGTGGCGGCGTGCTTCACCAGATGGCCATCGCCGGCATGGTCATCGCACTCGGCATGCTGGTGGACAACGCGATCGTAATGGTGGAGAACATCCAGTGGCATATGGACCGGGGCGCCAGCGCGGTCGAGGCCGCTGTCTATTCCGTGACGGAGCTGGCCCGCCCGCTGGCCGCCGCTACCGGCACGACGCTCGCCGTTTTCGTTCCGATGGCGATTTCAAGGGGGGACACCGCCGATTTCACGCGTGGTATCCCGATCACCATCCTGATTATGCTCACCATTAGCTACCTGTTCGCCGTGCTGGTCACGCCCCTGGTCAGCCAGGCCCTGTTGAGGCCGCGCCCCGCTGGCGAGCACGGGAACCGGATGGCCGTCGCCGGCGGGCGAATCGGCCGTTTCTCCGTCCGACACGGTCCCAGGGTGTTGGCGGCGACGGCAGTTCTGGTAGTGGCGGCGGGGCTGGGAAGTCGCGAGATCGGCCGCGAGTTTTTCCCGGACACCGACCGCCGGCAGATGATCGTGGATATTTACTTTCCCGAAGGGACGCCCCTGGGCGTCACGACCCGTTTCGCGACGTCGCTGGCCGCGGAGCTGTCCGAATTCGGGCAGAGCAGGGAAGTCTTCGCGTTCTCGGGCAATTCGGGTCCGCGGTTCTTCTACAACCTGAACGAAAATCCACGCGCCCCACAGATCGGCCGAGTGGTGGTGAACACGCATGAAGTCGAAGATCTTTCCGTCCTGATGGGCTGGGTCCGCAACGAGGCCGCCAGCCGATGGCCGGAAGTACAGATCGTGGCCCGGCGGTTGTCACAGGGGCCGCCCGCGCCGGCTCCGGTGGAGTTGCAGGTCGTCGGGCAGGACCGCGTGGAGCTCGCCAGGTACGCCGAGCGTCTGACAGCCATGTTGCGCGAGATTCCGGGTACGGCCGACGTCCGCCACAACCTCGGTATCGGCATTCCCAGCCTGAAATTCGAATTCAACGACTCGATCGCCGATGCCCGGGGACTGAGCCGGCGCCAGCTGGCGCAAGCGCTGGCCCGGCAGACCCAGGGCGTTGTGGCCGGATACTACCGGGCCAGCGAGGACCCGGTGCCGATCGTGCTGCGTTCACGGGAAGGCAGCCAGTTCAACCTGGGCCAGTTGCTCGCGGTCAATGCCTATACCGCGCCCGGAAAAGGCATCCCCGTCATGGATACCGGCCGCTCCGAGATGGAGTGGCAGGCTGCGGTGATCCACCATCTGGACTTGGAGCCGGTCGTCACCGTGTACAGCGAAGTCGAGGCCGGCGCCACCTATCCGGAGGTGTATGATGAGGTTTTCCGCCGCCTGCCTGAATTGCAGCTTCCGCCCGGCATCCGGGTCGTCGCGGGCGGATACCAGGAATCTTCCGGCGAAGCCAATACGGCGCTGTTCAAGACGCTGCCCATAGGCTTGATCCTGCTGCTGCAGTTCAATTCCTTCCGGCGGGTTCTGATCATACTGGTCACGGTGCCATTGGCCATCACCGGCGTCGTGCCGGGTCTGCTGATCACCGGCTACTCCTTCGGTTTCACCGCCATGCTCGGCTTCATCACGCTGATGGGCATCGTTGTGAACAATGCCATCGTGCTGATCGACACCATCGATTCCAACCTGCGTGCGGGCATGGATTCCTCGCAGGCAGTCACCAACGCCGTCAGCCGCCGCACCCGGCCGATCCTGCTGACGACGCTGACGACCGTCGCCGGACTGTTGCCGCTGACTTTCGCCAGCAGTACTCTGTGGCCGCCCATGGCCTGGTCCATCATCTCCGGCCTGTTGGCGGCTACCATTCTGACGTTGGGTGTGGTTCCCACCCTGAGCCACTGGCTTCTGAAAACGCCGCCATTGCCTCGTTAGCGACTTTAGAGGACAATTTGCATCTGGTTATTCATTAGGCAGCGTGAATTCGGAGGCTGCCGCATCCCATTTACATAAGGAGTATCAATCCAATGAGAATGTTATTGGCAACGGGCGTGCTGATTACCGCGGTGCTGCTGAGCGGCAACGCACTGGCCACGGAACTGGAAACGGAAGCCCAGAAGCTGGGCTACATCATCGGCATGGATATTGGTGAATCGCTGAAACAGCAACAGAACGAGCTGGACATCGAAGCGCTGATCGATGCCATCAGGACGACTTACAGCGGCGGTGAGCTGGCCATGACGCCCGAGGAAGCGGCTACCATACGCGAGCAGTTCATCGCCAAACGTCGGGCCGAGGCCGAATCGGAACGTCAGAACATGGCTTCCATCAATGCGGCCGAGGGTGATAAGTTCCTGCTGGAGAACAGCCAGAAAGAAGGCGTGCAGGTCACCAATTCCGGGCTCCAGTACAAAGTGGCTGTGATGGGCGACGGGGCGAAACCCGTGGCCACGGACAAAGTGACCGTGCACTACCGCGGCACGCTCCTGAACGGTGAGGAGTTCGACAGCTCCTATTCACGCAACCAGCCGGCGAGTTTCCAGCTCGACCAGGTCATCCCGGGATGGACCGAGGGTGTTCAGCTGATGCCGGTCGGCAGCAAGTTCATGTTCTACATACCGCCAACACTGGCTTACGGCCCCAACGGCGGCGGTCCGATCGGACCCAATGCGACCCTGATCTTCGAGGTGGAGTTGCTGGGAATAGAGTAAGCGCAAAATGAGAGTATCGATCGCAGGAAGCGGCTACGTCGGACTGGTCAGCGGGGCTGGCCTGTCCGACGTCGGCCACCATGTCGTATGCATGGACATCGACGAAGCCCGGGTCGACAATCTGAAGAAAGGCATCGTTCCGATTTTCGAGCCGGGTCTGGAAGGCATGCTCAAGCGGAATGTCAGCCAGGGCCGGCTGGCTTTCACTACCTCGATCGCCGAGGCGGTCGAACACGCCGAGGTGCTTTTCATTGCAGTCGGCACGCCGCCTGAAGAGGACGGCTCGGCCGACCTGAGCCATGTTCTGGCGGTCGCCGCATCGCTTGGAGAACAGTTGGAGAAACCCCTGCTGGTGGTCGTCAAGTCGACCGTGCCCGTCGGCACGTGCCACAGGGTACGCGATACCATTTCCAGCAAATTGAGGGAACGGGGTGTCGAGGTGGATTTTTCAGTCGCCTCCAATCCTGAATTCCTGAAGGAGGGGGCCGCGATCGCCGACTTCATGAAGCCGGACCGCATCGTGGTGGGGGTCGACAACGCCGAGGCCGAAGCACTGCTGCGTGAACTCTACACGCCGTTCAACCGGAACCACGAAAAGCTGCTGTGCATGGACGTCCGTTCATCCGAGCTGACCAAGTACGCGGCCAATGCGATGCTCGCGACCAAGATCAGCCTGATGAATGAATTGTCCAATGTCGCCGCCCGCGTGGGGGCCGATATCGAACAGGTGCGCAACGGCATCGGATCGGATCCCCGGATCGGTTATTCCTTCATCTATCCGGGTGCGGGATATGGCGGATCCTGTTTTCCGAAGGACGTCCGGGCGCTGGAACAAACGGCCAGTTCCCTGGGCTACGAGGCCGAATTGCTGAAGGCCGTCGAATCCGTGAACAATCGTCAGAAACACCGTCCCTTCGAGTTGCTCAGCGGGCATTTCATCGATGGTTTCAAGGGCGTGACGGTGGCGGTGTGGGGACTGTCCTTCAAACCCAATACGGACGATATGCGAGAAGCGCCCAGCCTGGTGCTGATCGATGCGATCCTGTCGGCCGGCGGCAAGGTCAGAGCCCACGACCCGGAAGCTGCGAAGGAGGCGAAGCGCATCCTGTCCGGCCGGAAACGTTTCAAGACCGTGGACGACCCATACGAAGCCGCGCGAGGCGCTGACGCCCTGGTGCTGATGACCGAGTGGAAGCTCTACTGGGCGCCGGATTTCGACCGGCTGGGACGTGATATGAAGCAGGCCGTGATCATCGACGGCCGGAATATCTGGGCGCCGGACGTGGTCCGCCGCCGCGGTATCATCTACTACTCCATCGGCAGGCCCTAGATTTTATTATGGACAGAAAAGCACTGATTACCGGCATCACGGGACAGGACGGCGCCTACCTGGCCGAGTTCCTGCTTGAAAAGGGATACGAAGTTCACGGCATCAAGCGCCGCGCCTCGCTGATCAACACGGCGAGGATCGACCATCTCTACCTCGATCCGCACGTGGAAAACGCCCGCCTGAAACTGCATTACGGCGACATGACCGACAGTTCCAGCCTCCAGCGCACGATCCAGGCGGTCCAGCCGGACGAGATATACAATCTGGCCGCCCAGAGCCACGTGGCGGTTTCGTTCGAGGAGCCCGAGTACACGTCGGAATCGGACGCCGTCGGCACGCTGAGGATCCTGGAGGCGATACGTAACCTCGGCATCGAAAAACAATGTCGTTTCTACCAGGCATCGACCTCGGAACTGTTTGGAAAGGTGGCGGAGACACCGCAGACGGAGACCACGCCGTTCTATCCGCGTTCGCCTTACGGCGTCGCCAAGCTCTATGCTTACTGGATTACCGTCAACTACCGCGAGTCCTACGGGATGTTCGCCTGCAACGGCATCCTGTTCAACCACGAGTCGCCAAAGCGGGGTGAGACCTTCGTCACCCGCAAGATAACGCGCGGCCTGGCCCGGATCGGCTGGGGGCTGGACGAATGCGTTTACCTCGGCAACCTGGATGCGAGGAGAGACTGGGGTCATGCACGCGACTACGTCGAGGCCCAGTGGCTCATGCTGCAGCAGGACGAGCCCCGGGATTTCGTGATTGCCTCGGGAAAGCAGTATTCCGTGCGGGACTTCGTCAACACCGCCGCCGAGGCCATGGGCCTGCAGCTCGAGTGGACGGGGACAGGGCCCGAAGAGTGCGGCGTGGTGACCTGGTCGGAAAACGACGAGCTCGGGTTCCGTTCCGGCGACGTGGTTGTTCAGGTGGACCCGCGTTACTACCGCCCCGCGGAGGTAGAAACGCTCCTCGGCGACGCGAGACGGGCCCGTGAAGAGTTGGGCTGGGTCCCGAAAATCTCGTTCAGCGAAATGGTCGATGAAATGGTGGAGAACGACCTGCGCCTGGCGCGCGAGGAAGCGCTGATCGACCGGGACCGGTCGGGAAACTGAAGGGCCCAGCGTGCGGCAGGGCATATTCATCGCGGGTCACCGGGGAATGGTTGGCTCCGCCCTGTTGCGACGCCTGGAGACCGGCGGGGAACATCGCCTGATCACCCGTGAGCGGGCCGGCCTGGACCTGACCCGGCAAGGCGAAGTTGAGGCCTTCTTCGCCGACGAGAAGATCGGCGGAGTCTACCTGGCGGCGGCACGGGTCGGGGGCATCAACGCCAACAAGGAGCAACCGGCCGATTTCATACGCGAAAACCTGCAGATACAGACCAATGTGATCCATTCGGCCTGGCGCGCCGGCGTTTCCAGACTGCTGTTTCTGGGCAGTTCGTGCATCTATCCTCGCCTGGCCGCCCAGCCCATGAAGGAAGAGGCATTGATGACCGGGCCGCTGGAGGGCACCAACGAGGCTTACGCGGTGGCCAAGATCGCGGGGATCAAAATGTGCGAATCCTACCGGAGGCAGCACGGCTGTGATTTCAGGAGCGTGATGCCGACCAACCTGTACGGGCCCCATGACAATTTCGACCTCCAGACCAGTCACGTCCTGCCGGCGCTGCTGAGGAAATTCCACCAGGCCGCCATCGGCGGTGAATCGGAAGTGTCGGTATGGGGCAGCGGAAGGCCTTTCCGGGAATTCCTCCATGTGGACGACATGGCGTCCGCTTGCCTCCACGTCATGGGTCTTTCCGGGGAAAGATACTGGTCGGCTGTTTCAGAGCGTTGTTCGCACGTCAATGTCGGCAGTGGAAAGGACATCAGCATCCGGGACCTGGCCGAACTGATCGCGGAGGTGGCGGGTTTCGACGGACGCGTCGTCTTCGACCCGGACATGCCGGACGGCGCGCCCCGGAAGTTGCTGGATGCCAGCCGCTTGCGGGCGCTTGGATGGTCTTCGCGGATTTCTCTCGACGAGGGTATCCGCAGCACGTACGAATGGATGGTCCGGCACTGGGACGAGTTGGCGGACGCGGATATCTAGAGGAGAACATGGCCAAGGGCCAATCACTTCAGGACCAGTTGAAAGCCCTGGGCCTGTCACGGGATAAAGCCCGCGCCCCCGAGGCCAAGCGGTCTCGGAAGCAGGGCGTAGGCGCCGCTGGCGCTTCATCAGCGCGGAGATCGGATTCCAGCGGCGAAATGTCGTTGGAAAAAGCCTGGGCGCTGAAGGCAAGTGAAGAAAAACAACGGGCCGACACGGCGCGGCGCGACAAGCAGGCCGAGGACCGGCGCCGGCGCCTGTTGAACAACGAGATACGACAAATCGTCCAGGCGCACCGCCTGAACCGGGACGACGCCGAAGCCTCACGCAACTTTATGTTCAGGGGCCGAATCCGGAAGATCAGGGTAACCCCCGAACAACTCAAGGCGCTCAATGGGGGCGAACTCGGTATCGTCTATCTTTCCGGCACCTACCACCTGATGGCGAACGAAGCGGTCGAGGCCGTCCGGAAACTGTCCGGTGAGCACGTCGTCGACTTCGGAGATGAAGGAGGAAACGACGGCGACCACCCGGTTCCGGACGACCTGGTCTGGTAGCCTCAGTGGCGTGCGGCCACGCCGGTCACCGTGACCGACATCACGTGCAAGTCGCTTTCAATCGCTTCCCGCCGCTGATCGTCGTCCAGGTGTTTCGCGAGCAATTCAACCGGCACTTCGATCCGCCGTTCACTTGCGATTTTCAGGTCCCGGAAACCGGTTTCCCGGATCAGGGCCAGGTATTCGTCCTTCGGTATCGCGCCGGCCACGCAGCCCGCGTACGCTTCCGCGATGCCCTTCACCCAACCGGGAAGTTCCTGCGAAGAGACGATGTCGGAAATACAGAAATGTCCACCGGGTTTCAGAACCCGCATGATCTCCGAAAAGGCGCGCGCCTTATCCGGAACAAGGTTGAGAACGCAATTGGAAATGACCACGTCCACGCTGTCAGAAGAGACCGGTAGCTGTTCGATTTCACCCAGGCGGAACTCCACATTTTCGAAACCGGATTTCTCCGCGTTGATCCTCGCCCGGGCGATCATTTCCGCGGTCATGTCCACGCCGATCACGCGGCCTTCCGCGCCAATGATGTTCCGCGCCACGAAGGCGTCCAGGCCAGCGCCCGAGCCCAGATCGAGCACCGTCTGTCCCGGCCGCAGTCCCGCATGTTCGACGGGCAGTCCGCAGCCCAGGCCGAGGTCGGCGTCCGCCACGTAACCGGAGACGCCTTCATAGGCATCTCCGATCATGCTGTATTCGGGGCCGTCGCAGCATGTCGTGCCGCAGCAGTTGCTGTCGGCCGAAGGTTTGCCGGCTATTTGCGCATACTTGTTCCGGACGGTTTCCCTGATCCGGTCTTTGCCATGGTTCATGGTTTCATCCTCTTCAACAACAATTTTCAAAAGCGCCGAACAACGTTCCGAACCGGTCTCTCAGCCTCCGCATGGTTCCCGCATCGATGCAGTAACAGGATCGGGGCCCATCGACAGTGCCCCGGATCAGCCCGGCTTCCCTGAGCGTCTTCAGGTGTTGGGACACCGTGGCCTGGGATAAAGGCAGAACGTCGACGATTTCCCCGCAGATACAGCTGCCCCGCTGCGCAAGGATTTGCAGGATTTCCAAACGGGCCGGATGGGACAACGCCTTGCAGGCAGCGGCCAGGGGTTCGAATTCGGATTTTAATTTCGTGGTGTGCATGTATTTATCGTATATCGACGATAAACGATAGTCAAGTCCAAAGCCGCAATCGGCTTCCGCCTGGCCGGGGCAGGAATCCGCTTTGGGTTTAGTGGTGCAAGTTGGCCGGAAGCAGGGTCCGCAATTCGTCGATGCTGCAGTCCTTGCGGCGTGAATAGTCCTCCAACTGGTCCGGCAGTACCGGGCCAAGGACGAAATATTCAGCCTGCGGATGGGCGAAGTAGTAGCCACACACCGAGGCCGCGGGCAGCATGGCGAAGCCGCTGGTCAGTTCCATATCCGCGTTGCCGGGGGCGTCGAGCAGCCGGAAGATTTTCTCTTTTTCACTGTGGTCTGGACAGGCCGGATAGCCCGGTGCGGGGCGGATTCCGCGATAGCCTTCCCGGATCAGTTCTTCGTTTTCCAGTGACTCGTCGGGATCGTAGCCCCAGAATTCCCTGCGGACCCGCTGGTGCAGATGTTCGGCAAACGCCTCGGCGAGGCGGTCGGCCAGCGCCTTGAGGAGTATCGAGCGGTAGTCGTCGTGCTCCGCCTCGAACTCCGCCAGTTTCCGTTCGATGCCGAGCCCGGCGGTCACGGCGAATAGGCCGGCGTAGTCCTCGAATCCCGCATCGGCCGGCGCGACGTAATCGGCCAGGCAGCGGTTCGGGCGGCCCCCGGCCTTGACACGCTGCTGCCGGAGGAACGGAAGCGTTTCGAGGACGCGGTCCCGGTTTTCATTCGCGTAGAGGATCACGTCGTCGCCGCGCGAAGCCGCCGGAAACAGGCCGAACACGGCGCGCGCCTGCAACCAGTTCTCACGGATGATGGCGTCCAGCATTTCGCGCGCATCGGCATGCAGGCTGGTGGCGGCTTCCCCCACGACGGGATCTTCGAGTATGCCGGGGTAGCGGCCCGCCAGTTCCCAGGTCTGAAAAAATGGCGTCCAGTCGATGTAGGGGGCCAGCTCCCCCAGCGGGTAGTTCTCGAGTACGTGCAGACCGGACCGTTCGGGCCTCTTGAGCTCACGATCCTTCCATTCGATTTCAAGGCGGTTGGAACGGGCCGATTCGATGGGGAGTGGGGGCTTGCGCCGGCTGCCGCCAGCCCGCCGTTCGCGTAATTCCAGGTAATCGGCTGAAGTTTTTTCCTGCAGTTTCTGTCGGTTCTCCGGACTGATGAGCTGCCGTGCGACACCGACGGCGCGGGAGGCGTCCTTCACCCAGAAAACACCCTGGCCGTACTCCGGCTCGATCCGCAGCGCCGTGTGCATCGGTGAAGTCGTCGCCCCGCCGATCATCAGAGGCTGCTCCAGCCCCTGCCGTTTCATCTCCGCGGCCACAACCCGCATTTCTTCCAGCGAGGGTGTGATCAGGCCGGAAAGACCGATGATGTCGGCCTTTTCCTTCAGGGCGGTGGAGATGATGGTCTCGCCCGGGACCATCACGCCGAGGTCCGTGACCTCGAAATTGTTGCAGCTCAGCACGACTCCGACGATGTTCTTGCCGATATCGTGAACGTCGCCCTTGACTGTGGCCATCACGACATGGCCCTGGCTGCGGCCGCTTTCGCCGCTGATACGCTTTTCATCTTCGATGTGAGGGATCAGGACGGCGACGGCCTGTTTCATCACCCGGGCGCTCTTGACGACCTGGGGCAGGAACATCTTGCCCTCGCCGAACAGGTCGCCGACGACGTTCATGCCGTCCATCAGCGGGCCTTCGATCACGTCCAGCGCGCGCCGCGATTGCTGGCGCGCCTCTTCGGTGTCTTCCTCGATATGGCTGTTTATACCCTTCACCAGCGCGTGAGACAGGCGTTCATTGACCGGCAGGGTGCGCCACTGGGCGTCCTCGACCTCTTTGTGGGCCTCGCCCTGGTACTCCTGGGCGAGCGAGAGCAGATGCTCGGTCGCATCATCGGTTCTGTTCAGAACGATGTTCTCCACCGCAGTCCGGAGCCTGGGGTCGATTTCATCATAGATCTCGAGCTGGCCCGCGTTGACGATCGCCATATCCAGGCCGGCCCGGATGGCATGGTAGAGAAAGACCGAGTGGATCGCTTCGCGGATGCGGTTCTGCCCGCGGAAAGAAAACGAGATATTGCTCAGCCCACCGGAAATCAGCGCCCCGGGGCAGGCTTCCTTGATTGCTTTCGTGGCCTCGATAAAGTCAATGCCGTATCGGTCATGCTCGGGCATGCCGGTACCAATCGCGAAAATGTTGGGATCGAATATGATGTCCTCGGGCGGAAATCCGACGTCTTCGGTCAGAATTTTCCACGCCCGACTGCAGACCGCGACGCGACGCTCCAGTGTATCCGCCTGGCCGTTTTCGTCGAAAGCCATCACAATCACCGCCGCGCCGTATCGCAGGATTTCGCGCGCCTGCCCTATGAACGGCCCTTCACCTTCCTTGAGACTGATCGAGTTGACCACGCCCTTGCCCTGCAGGCACTGCAGGCCGGCTTCGAGCACCTCCCAGCGGGACGAATCGATCATGACCGGGACGCGCGCGATGTCCGGCTCGGAGGCGATCAGGTTGATGAAGTGGGTCATGGCGCGGGGGCCGTCCAGCAATCCCTCGTCCATGTTGACGTCGACGATCTGCGCGCCGTTCTCCACCTGCTGCCGGGCGACTTCCAGCGCCGCCGGGTAATCGTCCGACTGGATCAGGCGCCGAAAGATCGCCGAGCCGGTGACGTTGGTCCGCTCCCCGATGTTGACGAAATTCAGCTCGGGCGTGATCGTCAGCGGCTCCAGTCCGGATAGCCGGCACCAGGCGGTTCGGACCGGCAGTTCCCGCGGGCGGCTGTTCCGGACGGCAGCGGCGATCGCCCCGATGTGTTCCGGCGTGGTGCCGCAGCAACCGCCCACGAGGTTCAGCAGTCCGTCTTCCGCGAATTGGCCCAGCACCTGCGACATGTGCTCCGGGCTGTCGTCGTATTCGCCGAGTTCGTTGGGCAGGCCGGCATTCGGATACAGGCTGACGGGGCAATCGGCGACGCGGGAGAGTTCCATGAGCCAGGGTCTGATCTCGTCGGCCCCGAGCGCGCAGTTCAGCCCCACGGCAAACGGCCGGACGTGCCGGATAGAATGCCAGAACGCTTCCACGGTCTGGCCGGAAAGCGTCCGGCCGCTGGCGTCGACGATGGTCCCGGAAACGATAAGCGGCAAGCGGAAGCCGGATTCTTCGAAAACGTCCGCCAGGCCGAACAGCGCCGCCTTGCAGTTCAGGGTGTCAAAAACCGTTTCGACTACCAGCAGGTCGGCGCCACCCTCGATCAGCCCCCTTGCTGCCTCGGCGTAGGCTTCCCTGAGTTGGAGGAACGTGATGTTCCGATACTCCGGGCGGTTTACATCTGGCGATAACGACGCAGTACGATTGGTAGGCCCCAGGGCGCCCATGACAAAGCGCGGCTGTCCGGGATGCGCTTCCATGAATTCGTCCGCGGCCCGCCGGGCCAGGCGCGCGCTTTGCCGGTTCATCTCCCCGACGAGTTCCTCGCATCCGTAATCGGCCTGGGAAATCGAGGTTGCGTTGAAGGTATTGGTTTCCAGGATGTCCGCGCCGGCGGCAAGGAAGCCGCGATGGATGTCCAGGATCACCTCGGGACGCGTCAGGCTCAGCAGGTCGTTGTTCCCCTTGAGCGTCACGGCGTGGGAGGAAAGGCGGTCCCCGCGAAAATCCTCTTCTTCCAGTTTCCTTTCCTGGATCATCGTCCCCATCGCGCCGTCCAGCAGCAGGATGCGCTCGGCCAGCAGGGATTCGAGGCTCCGGACCGTGTCCGGATTCGCGTAGGGCAGGGTATTCACGGCTTGGCGGCAGACAATGAGAGAACCGAGAAGTTGGGGGTGCGTTTCTCGATGGCCGAGACCGTGCAGGATTTCACTTCGAGGCCGGCACCGCGGCTGAGGGATTCAAGTTTCTTTCGGGTGAATCCGAGGTTCACGTGATTGTACGGTTCCACGGCTTTTTCGTGCCCGTGCTCCTGCAGGGTGACCGCGAGCAACTTGGCGCCAGGGCGCATGACGCGGGCCGCTTCCCGGAACACCTGGACCGGGTCGCCGGTATAGGTCAGGGCATGCATCAGGAGCACGGTGTCGAAGGAAGCGTCCTCCAGCCCAAGCGCATGCATGTCGCCGAGTTCGAATGAAACATGTCGCCAGGGTTTCAGCCGGCGCCTGCCGGCTTCCACCACGCGGCGGCCGATATCCAGGCAGACGATGCTCCGCGCGACCGGCGCCAGCAACTCGGCCAGCACGCCGTCTCCCGATGCGATGTCCAGCACGTCGCCCGGGTCCAGCAGGTGAACCAGTCCCCTCGCGGTCGCTTCCCAGGTTCGGCCGGGTGAATAATGCCGTTCCATGTCACCGGCCACGCTGTCGGCCCAGGTCGCGGCGCCTTTGCGCTGGTTCAGGACCTGGGGAATCCGCTCCAGGTCCCGCCGGATCAGCGGGTCCGAGGTGTTTTTCCGGAGAAACTGCCACAATTCACGCAGGCTGTGGTCAGGCTCCCCTTCGGCGATTCGGTAATATACGAAAACACCGTCCTTGCGGTCGCTGACCAGTTCCGCCTCCCTTAGCTTGGCCAGGTGCGTGGACACGCGCGGCTGTGCCAACTGGGTGATTCCAGCCAGTTCAGCAACGCTCATTTCCTCCCGGTCCAGCAGCAGCAGCAGTCGCAGGCGGGTCGGATCGGCGAGCAGTCGGCAGTGGTGCGAGGCCAACTGCAAGTCCATCAGGTTTTTGTCGGGCTCGCTCATATATCTCTTTATCTTGATTAAAAGATGTATTGCAGCTTATCCGCGGTCCTTTAAAAGGTCAATAGCCCGGACACCGGGAGAATAAATTCCCCATGATGGCTATAATTCCGTTCGCAGCGGCAATTCGCCGTTTCAGCAGGACGGCTACGATCATGATCATCGACAGCAAGAAGCAGAAAACGGAACTGACCCGGCAGGTGGTCGCCCACCTGAAGAAGAGCCTGAAAGCTGACGAGGCGGACAGGGCGGCCCGTTACGTGGAGCAGTGTTTCCGACGGGTCTCCATGGACGAACTGGTGACCGAAACGCCGCAGACCCTGGCGGCCATCGTCATCAGTCAGCTCGAGTTCCTGTCCAAGCGCAAGCCAGGGGAAATGCTGATCCGGCTCTTCAATCCGGATCTGGAGAGTGACGGCTGGGATTCATCGCACACGATCATCGAGTTGGTCAATGACGACATGCCGTTCCTGGTCGACACGGCGGCACTCATACTCGCGGAATTGGAGGTGGGCATCCATCTGATCATCCATCCGGTAATCCGGGTGGGTCGTGACGCAAAGGGCCGCCTGCTCGATGTTTTTCCAAAGGCGGCCGGCGAAGGCCAGGCGGAATCCGTCATTCAGATTCACGCCGACCGGCGCACGGCGGATGCTGATCTCGATGAAATCCGCCAGCGTTTCATCAATGCATTCAGGGACATCCATCATGCCGTCGCGGACTGGAAGCCCATGGAGCACAGCGCAGCCGAGGCGGCCGAAAACCTGCATGACCGGGCGCCTGGCTTCAGCGGGGAACTGCTGGATGAATGCCGGAGTTTCCTGGACTGGCTGCTGGAAGATCACTTCATCTTCCTCGGCGTCCGGGAATACGAGGTGGTCCGACGAAAAAACGTCAGTGAGCTGAGGGTCGTGGGCGGTTCCGGATTGGGTATCCTGCGGGAAACCCCGGCCACCGTCACCTCGAGGCCGCTTTCCAGCCTGGCCGAGGCGGCGCGGAAGAACCAGAGAAGCCCGCTGATCATCACCAAGACCAATGCCCGCTCGACCGTGCACCGGGACGGATACCTGGACTACATCGGCGTGCTGACGTTCGACAAGCGGGGAAGGACCATCGGCGAACGGCGTTTCCTGGGCCTGTTCACCTCCACTGCCTACACCCTCAACGCGATGGATACGCCTCTGGTGCGCTTGCGGGTGAGCCGTGTCCTGGAGCAAACGCGCCTGGTCAAGGGCAGCCACGCCTGGAAGTCCATGGTCCACACGCTGGAGACTCTGCCGCGCGACGAACTGTTCCAGGCCAATTCCCAGGAACTGGAAGAGACCGCCATGGGCGTCCTCCACCTGCAGGAACGCCAGAGGGTAAAGCTGTTCATCCGCCGCGAACGGTTCGGGCGCTTCTATTCCTGCCTGGTCTATCTGCCTCGTGAGCGCTTCAATACCGAGAACAGGGAAGAAATACAGGACATACTCCGGCGGGCGCTCAGGGGCGGCCCACTCGATTACGCGGTGCATGTATCCGAATCCCGCCTGGCGCGCCTCCAGGTCATCGTACGACCGCGCCCAGGTGCAGAGGTGGCCTACGACATCGCCGCGCTGGAGCGCAAAATCGTGGACGTGGTGCGCTCCTGGTCGGACGAACTCCGTTCCATCCTGGTCGAGAAGCACGGTGAAGAGGAAGGTCTGAAGAAAGCGGCACGTTTCGGCAGGGCGTTCCCGGAAGCCTATAAGGAGGACATCTCCCCCTGGGTGGCTGCCTTCGACGTGGACAACGCCGACGCTGTCTACGGCGGTGAGGACCTGAGGATGAGCCTGTACCGCCCGAAGAAGACCCGTCGAGGCATCATCCGCTTCAAGATATTCCGGAACGACGCGCCGATCCCGCTCTCCGACGTACTCCCGATGCTGGAAAACCTCGGATTGCATATCGTCAGCGAACGGCCTTACGAGCTGAAGATGCCCGAGGAAGAGCGGCTCTGGATCCAGGATTTTGACATGATTCCCGCCGTCGGCCGGGAACTGGATCTGGACGTGATCCGCGACCTGTTCCAGGAGGCCTTCGAGCGGACGCTGCGCGGTGAGACCGACAGTGATGGATTCAATCGCCTGGTGATCGCCGGCCAGATGAATTGGCGGCAGGTGAAGGTCCTCCGGGCTTACTGCAAGTACCTGCTGCAGACCGGCGTTCCGTTTTCGCAGAATTACATGGCGGAGACGCTGGCCGCTCACCCCGGGATTGCGCGCCTGCTGATCGAATTGTTCGAGGCACTGTTCGACCCGTCACGCGACGAGGAGAGTAAGTATCGGAAGGAGTTGGCCGGGAAGCGATTGGGGAAACGGTTGGAATTGCTGCTGGCTGTCACGATCGATGACGATCCGGTGCTGAAAGACTTTATTTCCGACGCGGTCACCGCCCGGCTCAGGGACCGGGATTCCCAGGGCAGCGCGCTGAAGCACGCTTTCCAGCGCGCCCTGGAATCGGTGTCCAGCCTGGACGAAGACCGCATGTTGTTCGCCTTCTACGAGGTCATCCGCGCTACGCTGCGCACGAACTTTTTCCAGGCCGGCGGTGACGGGGCAACGAAGGAATACATCAGTTTCAAGCTGGATTCCCAGGCGCTGCCGGAACTGCCCCTGCCGCGCCCGTTTCGCGAAATCTGGGTCTATTCACCGCGTGTCGAAGGCATCCACCTTCGCGGCGGGATGATCGCTCGCGGCGGCCTGCGCTGGTCCGACCGGCGCGAGGACTTCCGCACCGAGGTGCTTGGGCTGATGAAGGCGCAAAGCGTGAAGAACACGATGATCGTGCCGGTCGGGGCCAAGGGCGGTTTTGTCGTCAAGCACCTGCCTGAAAATGGCGGACGGGACGCTGTGATGACCGAGGTTATCGATTGTTATACGTTATTTATCAATGGATTATTGGATATTACGGATAATCTGGATAAGGATGAAATCATTCCTCCCGACCAGGTGGTCCGGCGGGATGGGGACGATCCCTACCTGGTCGTGGCGGCGGACAAGGGTACGGCTACGTTCTCCGACACGGCCAACGGCATTGCGGCCCGCCACGGTTTCTGGCTCGGCGATGCGTTCGCCTCGGGCGGGTCGGTGGGATACGACCACAAGGGCATGGGCATCACGGCGCGCGGCGCCTGGGAGAGCGTCAAGCGGCATTTCCGGGAACTGGGAACCGACATCCAGCGCGAACCTTTCTCGGTGGTCGGCATCGGTGACATGAGCGGCGACGTTTTCGGCAACGGCATGTTGCTGTCCCGGCACATCCGGCTGAAAGCCGCGTTCAACCACCTGCACATCTTCCTGGACCCGGATCCGGATCCCAAGGCCTCCTTTGCCGAGCGAAGGCGGCTGTTTCGGCTGAAACGCTCGAGCTGGACCGATTACAAACCGGAACTTATTTCCCGCGGCGGCGGAGTTTTCTCGCGCCAGGACAAGACCGTTCCCCTCAGCAAGGAAGTGCGCGAGTGGCTCGGCGTCGAGGAAAAGGCGCTCGCGCCCAACGCACTGATCCGCGAATTGCTCCGGGCGCCGGTGGACTTGCTCTGGAACGGAGGCATCGGTACCTACGTCAAGGCCTCGCACGAGACTCACGCGGAAGTCGGCGACCTCGCCAATAATATCCTGCGCGCCAACGGAAAAGAATTGCGCTGCAAGGTCGTTGGCGAAGGCGGCAATCTCGGGCTGACCCAACTCGGTCGAATTGAATTCGCCAAATCCGGCGGATTGGTCAATACCGATTTCATAGATAACTCCGCCGGAGTGGACACCTCCGATCACGAGGTCAACATCAAGATCCTGCTGAACCTCGCCCTGCGCGCCGGAGAACTCGAATTCGAAGAGCGCAATCGACTGCTGGCCGACATGACCAAAGAGGTGGCGGGGCTGGTGCTGCGCAGTAACTACCTGCAGACCCAGGCGATCTCGATGATGGTCCGTTTCTCCGGTCCTCGGCTGGGTTCGAAGCAGCATTTCATCAACGTACTGGAACAAACGGGCATGCTGGACCGCAAACTCGAATTCCTGCCCGATGACGAAGAGCTGATGGAACGGCGGGACCACGGCGAGGGCATGGAGCGGCCCGAAGTGGCTGTGCTGCTTTCCTATGCCAAGATCGTCCTGTATCAGCAGCTGCTCGATTCGAACGTGCCCGAGGACGACTACCTGTCTGGTGAACTGATCCGTTACTTCCCGGCGCCCCTGCAGGAACGGTTCGGGCACCTGATGCCGCAACACCGCCTGAAACGCGAGATCATCGCTACCCAGGTGACCAACAGCCTGGTGAATCGCATGGGCGCTTCGTTCACCCTGCGGATGGGTGAAGACACCGGCGCTACACCCGCCGAGGTGGCGCGCGCCTATACGATCGCCCGTGAGGTCTTTGATGCGCGCGGGTTCTGGAAGCGGGTCGAAGCGCTGGACAATAAGGTGTCCAGTGAGCTGCAGACCGACGCATTGATCAGCATGTGGCGCTTGCTGCGGCAGGCCACCCGCTGGTTGCTGAACCTGCAGGGCCGGAAACTTGATATCCGCGTGATGGTAGACCGGCTGGCCCAGGGGCTTCGGGACATCGAAAAATTCCTCGCCGGTACGATGACGCCCGAGGAACGCGAAGAAATGCAAAAGGAGGCCCGGGTGTACAGGGACGGTGGCTTTTCGAAGAAACTGGCTTCCCACACCGTGATGCTGGCGCGGCTGTTCCCGGTCCTGGATGTCGTCGAGACCGCGGCGCAACGCCGGACGGACGTGAACCGCGTCGCGAAGGTGTTTTTCGGCCTCGGCGATGAGCTGGAGCTGAAATGGTTGAGAAAGCAGGCTGAATCCCTCAAAGTCCTGGGTCAATGGCACGCGATATCCCGCGCCAACCTGCGTGACCAGTTGTTCACCGCGCACAACGACATGGTGGAGCGGGTGCTGCACAGTCACGGCAGGAAAAAGGATCCGGTCGGCTCCTGGCTGAAGAGCAACCAGGATGAAGTCGGGCCAGTAAGGGAAATGCTGAATGACATGAAGAACCATGCAGACATGGACTATCCCACCATCTCGGTCGCCGTAAGCTCGCTGGAAAGACTGGTCGCGGACACGGCGCCATGAGCGAGAGCCACCGAATCCATTTCGTCGCCAGCCAGACCGACGGCGCGGACGACGCCATGCAGGCGTTACAGGAGCACTACGGGCAGCACTCGCCGGAGGAAGCCGACGTCATCGTGGCGCTGGGCGGGGACGGTTTCATGCTGCGGACGCTGCACCGCCACCTGCCGTCCCGACTGCCGGTTTACGGTATGAAGCTGGGAAACGTGGGCTTCCTGATGAACCGATTCCGCGAGGAGGATCTGCATGACCGCCTCGATGCGGCGGACGTTGTCGAGCTCAACCCGCTGTGCATGGTGGCGGTCACGGAAGCCGGCAACGAATCGCGCGCACTGGCGATCAACGAAGTATCACTGTTGCGCCAGCTCAACCAGGCGGCGCACATCCGCGTCCTGGTCAACGGCTCGGTGAAGGTCGAGTCGCTGGTCTGTGACGGGGTCCTGGTTTCCACCGCGGCCGGCAGTTCGGCATACAATCTGTCCGCCCAGGGCCCGATCCTGCCGCTGGGCACCGAGGCCCTGGCGCTGACACCGATTTCACCGTTCCGGCCCAGACGCTGGCGGGGGGCGGTACTGCCGTCCAGTGCCCGCATCCGCTTCGAGGTGCTTGATAATTACAAGCGGCCGGTCAGCGCCACGGCGGACGCAGAGGAAATCCGCAACGTAATCAGCGTGGATGTATACGAGGAAAAGGACATCACGCTGAAACTCATGTTCGACCCGGACCATTCTCTGGAGCAACGGATCCTGGATGAACAGTTCCTGTGAGCGCCCCGGTCACATCGATCCTGTTCGTCTGCATGGGCAATATCTGCCGTTCCCCGACTGCCGAGGGCGTGTTCACCCGGCTGGTCCGGGATGCGGGCCGAAGCAGCGAATTCCAGGTGGATTCGGCAGGCACCATCGGCTATCACTCCGGGCAGATGGCCGACAACCGGATGCGCGCGGCGGCATCGGAACGGGGATACTCGCTGGAAAGCCGCGCGCGCCGGATCTGTCACGAAGATTTCGACCGGTTCGACCTGATCGTGACCATGGACGACGACAATTTCCGCGACGTGGAGCAGATGCATCCCGGTGCAGGCGCGCGCCTGGTCCGGATGTGTGATTTTTGCGAGCGGCATGAGGTGAGCGAAGTACCCGACCCCTATTACGGGGGCGAAGCGGGTTTCTACACGGTCATAGACATTCTCGAAGATGCCTGCGAAAATTTACTGAAACAGGTGTAAAGGACGCAACACGGTGATCCCGGACTATCCCGGATTGCTCAATGAACTCGGCCGCGGGCCACCGCTCGACCTGAGGCCGGTGAGCGGCGGTTGTATCGCGGACGCCCGGATCGCGATTTTCGGGGACGGAAGCCGCGTATTCGTGAAAAGTGCCCCGGACAGCGAGAGGATGTTTCGTCTCGAGGCGGAGGACCTGCGAACGCTCGCCGCCACGGAAACCATCCGTGTACCTGAAATGCTGGCCATAGGCGGGGATGCGCTGGTGCTCGAATTCATCGAAAGCGGCCGGGGGAAACCGGGTTTTTTCGAGTCCTTCGGCCGGCGATTCGCGCGTCTCCACCAGCACCACGGCCCGGCATTCGGATTCCCGCATGACAATTTCATCGGTACTACGCCACAACACAATGAGCCGCTGGGCGGCTGCTGGGAAGATGTCGCGAAGCGACAGAAGGAAAGGGAAAACGGCGCCTCCTGGGCCGAGTTCTTCCTGGAGCGGCGTCTTCGCTTCCAGGCGCGGCTGGCCAGCGAGCGGCGGCGCGGCCATGAACTGCTCTCCCTGCTGGACCGGGCCGAGGGGCGCATCCTGGAACTTCTCGGCGGAGCGCCCGAGCCGCCATCCCTGCTGCACGGCGACCTGTGGGGCGGAAACTTCATGGTGGATGAGAACGGCGAACCCTGCCTGATCGATCCGGCGGTGTACTTCGGTCACCGGGAGGCTGACCTCGCGATGACCCGGCTGTTTGGCGGATTCGATGCGCGCTTCTACAACGCGTACCAGGAAGCGGCGCCGCTGGCGCCCGGCCACGAAGACCGCCTGCCGCTATACCAGCTTTACCACCTGCTGAATCACCTGAACCTGTTCGGTCAGT
>CAJIBJ010000059.1_pt1 | contig 27902 bp, 22 predicted proteins | sample 9199331 | NCBI WGS metagenome assembly CAJIBJ01 (sample SAMEA7708300, study PRJEB35096) | sediment metagenome | biome: marine neritic benthic zone biome [ENVO:01000025]; feature: sediment [ENVO:00002007]; material: shallow marine sediment [ENVO:03000034] sea grass bed [ENVO_01000059] ... | reverse complement strand
GAACGTGTCCTGCAAAGAGCTACCCGACTGCTCCCCCTGGCACGGCGCCAAAGAAAACATAAAACCATCGCGGATTTATCCGCTCCTACAGCATGTGGGGGCAGACGAGGACGACGCCTTCGGCGGTGACGGTGAAGCGCTTCGCGTCTGCTGCGTGATCCTCGCCGATGATCGTGTTGTCGGGAATCTCACATCTCTTGTCGATGATCGCGCGGGTGATGCGGCAGTTCTTGCCGATGCTCGCCTGGGGGAGGACCACGGCCTGGATCACTTCGCTGCCTTCGTCCACCGTGACGCTGGAAAACAGCAGGGACTGCCGAACGTAGGCGCCGGAGACGATACAGCCTCCCGAGACCATGGAATTGGTGGCCATGCCGATGCGGCCGGAGTCGTCCAGTACGAATTTTGCGGGTGGCAGTTGTTCCTGGTAGGTCCAGATGGGCCAGTCTTCGTCGTAGAGATTGAGTTCCGGATGGATGTAGATCAGTTCGAGATTGGCGCGGAAATAGGCGTCCACGGTTCCGACGTCACGCCAGTAACTCTGCGCGCGCGTCTCGACGTCATGGAAGGGATAGGCGAACACACGGCATTTCTCGATGCTGGCGGGAATGATGTTTTTTCCGAAATCATGTTCCGAATCGGGGTCTGCCGCATCTGCTTGCAGGACCTCCATAAGGAATTTCCGGTTGAATACGTAGATTCCCATGGACGCCATCGCAGCGTCGGGGTTACCCGGCACCGGCTGCGGACTGGCCGGTTTCTCGTCGAAGCGTCTCACCCGGTTGTCCTCGTCGATGGTCATCACGCCAAAACCAGTGGCTTCATGCAGGGGAACCTGGATCACGCCAACGGTGATGTCCGCCTGGTTTTCCGTATGGGATGCGATCATCGGGCCGTAATCCATCTTGTAGATGTGGTCTCCGGCCAGGATCAGGATGTGCTCGGGCTCCTGCTCCCGGATCAGGTCCAGGTTCTGGTAGATCGAATCGGCCGTTCCCCGGTACCAGGTTTCCCCGAGCTGCTGCTGGGCGGGGACGATCTGGATGAATTCGCCAAATTCGCCGCGCAGATAGCCCCAGCCGCGGTGGATGTGCTGGATCAGGGAATGCGCCTTGTATTGGGTCAGTATGTAAATCTGCCGGATACCCGAGTTGACGCAATTTGACAGCGGGAAATCGATGATCCGGAACTTGCCGCCGAAAGGCGTGGCCGGTTTGGCCCTGACGGCAGTGAGGTCCTCCAGCCTGGAGCCTCTGCCGCCGGCCATGATCATGGCCATGGTGCTTCGAGTCAGGCGGCTGACAAAACGTCCGGATTTCTTTGGAATCATATCAATTCACGCGTGCTGTCTGTGCTACATTCATCATACTTATTTACATGTGACAATTCTCCCTGAAAAACATCATAACCGTGATCAGGTCAACAGGCTCCCAATATTTACCGACCGTGGACCCGGCGGAAGCCAGCCGCCTCGCCGAAGGCTCTCACGGGGACCCGTTCGCCGTCCTGGGGCGTCACTCCGTCGGAGGCACAGAAGTGTTTCGCTGCTTTCTCCCGCGAACCCGCGAGGCGTGGCTGCTGGACGAGTCCCGGCCGATGACCAGGATGCCGGGTACGGACCTGTTTGAGTACGCCGCAGCCCCGGGTGAGATTCCCCCCCACTACCGGGTCATGCGCGACACCGACAGCGGCGATCGGATCGAGGCGATCGATCCCTACAGTTTCTGGCCCCAGTTGCAGGCAGGTGAAATGGATGCTTTTCACCAGGGGCATCACCGTTACGCGCAGCGCATGCTCGGCGCGCGGCCCCATTGCGTGGACGGGGTCGAGGGGACTCTGTTCGCGCTGTGGGCGCCGAATGCGGGCCGGGTCAGCGTGATCGGGGATTTCAACGATTGGGATGGGCGTTGCCACCCCATGCGGCTGCACGCCGGGCAGGGCATCTGGGAATTGTTCATCCCGGGCATCACGGATGGCCGTTACAAGTTCGAGATTCGCAATGCCGGCAGCGGCGAGATCCATGTCAAGACCGATCCCTTTGCCCGTGCCTGCGAATACCGGCCTGGCACGGCCGGGCTGGTCACCGGGCCGGCGGGGCACGGCTGGCGGGACGGCGACTGGGAGGGGGCAAAGCAGGCCGGCGGCTGGCATTCCCGGCCCATGTCGGTTTACGAGGTCCATTTGGGTTCCTGGCGGCGCAACGAAGACGGCAGCTTCATGGGTTACCGGAGGCTCGCGGAGGAACTCTGTTCCCACGTGAAACATCTCGGATTCACCCACATCGAACTGCTGCCCATTATGGAACACCCGCTGGACGAGTCCTGGGGCTACCAGACGACCGGCTATTTCGCTCCAACCAGCCGTTTCGGATCTCCCGACGATTTCAGGGCTTTCGTTGACCACTTCCACCAGAACGGGATCGGCGTGATCCTGGACTGGGTTCCGGCGCATTTTCCGCGGGACGGCCATGGGCTGGCCGCCTTCGACGGAGAAGCCCTTTTCGAATACCACGAACCCATCAAGGCGGGTCACCCGGATTGGGGCACGCTGGTGTTCAACTACGAGCGCCGGGAGGTTCGCAGTTTCCTGATATCCAACGCGATCTACTGGCTGACGGAATTCCATCTCGACGGCTTGCGCGTCGACGCGGTCGCCTCAATGATCTACCTGAATTTTTCCCGGGAGGAGGGGCAGTGGATGCCCAACCGCTACGGCGGCAACACCAACCTGGAAGCGGTGGATTTCCTGCGGCAAATGAACGAAGCGGTCGGGCATGAATGTCCGGGCTGCGTGATGATCGCCGAGGAATCCAGCGCCTGGCCCGGGGTGACCCGCGCCACGACCGCGGGCGGGCTGGGATTCGGCCTGAAATGGAACATGGGCTGGATGCACGACACACTGGACTACTTTTCCAAAGAAGCCGTGCACCGCAAGTTCCACCAGGAAATGCTGACCTTCGGCCCGCTTTACGCCTTCCACGAGAATTTCATGCTGCCCCTGTCGCATGACGAGGTTGTGCATCTGAAAAATTCCCTGTTCGGAAAGATGCCCGGCGACGACTGGCAGAAGTTCGCTAACCTGAGACTGCTTTATGCCTACCAGTGGACCTACCCCGGCAAGCAACTGCTGTTCATGGGCGGAGAATTCGCCCAGATGGAGGAATGGAACCAGGGCGCGGCCCTTTCATGGGAGCGAAGCCGAGAGCCACTGCCGGCCGGCGTAACCGCCATGCTTGCTGACCTGAATCGTCTTCAGGACCGCCACCCGGCCCTGTCGGAGTGGGATTGCGACGCGCGGGGCTTCGAATGGCTGAGCGGCGAAGACACGGAGCAGTCCGTGATCTCATTCCTGCGCCGCAGCGAAAACGAGGCACTGACCATCGTGCTGAATTTCACTCCGGTGGTTCGGGAGAATTACCGCATCCCGGTACCCGAGGCGGGCGCTTATGGGGAACTGTTCACCACGGACGATGAACGCTACGGTGGATCAGGCATTTGCAACGGCGGCGGCCTGCATTCCGAGGCAGTCCCATTCCACGGGCGCGAACACAGTCTGCTCATTACCCTGCCGCCGCTGGGCGGCGTGGTTCTGCGCCGTCAGTCCTGATCCGCCAGCGACGGCTTGGAATGCCAGATTTCGCGGTCGTAGGAACGGATCGTCCGGTCGGAGGAGAAGAATCCCACGTTGGCCGTATTGAGCAGGGCGGAACGGTACCAGCGCTTGCTGTCGCGAAAGGCAGCGCCGACGTCGCGCTGTCTCGCCAGGTAGTCGTCGAAATCGGCCGCGATCATGAAATAGTCGTTGTCGTACAGGTTGTCCAGCAGCGGCTTGTAGCGGTGTTTGTCGTCTGGTGAAAAAGTCCCTTTCGCAATCTCGAGCAGCGCCGCTTCCAGCCGGGGGCTTTCCTCGATGATGTGCATCGGGTGATAGCCTTCCGCCCGCCGGGCGGCGACCTGGTCCGCCGTCAGCCCGAAAATGAAGATGTTTTCTTCACCCACGTGCTGCATGATTTCCACGTTGGCGCCGTCCAGCGTCCCGATGGTCAGCGCGCCGTTCAGTGCGAGCTTCATGTTGCCGGTTCCCGATGCTTCCATGCCGGCCGTTGAAATCTGCTCGGAAAGGTCTGCTGCGGGAATGATGACTTCGGCGCGCGTCACGTTGTAATCGGGTACGTAAATGACTTTCAGGCGGTCTCCGACTACCGGATCGTTATTCACCTTCTCCGCGATGTCGTTGATCAGCTTGATGATCAGCTTGGCCGTGGTGTAGCTCGGCGCCGCCTTGCCGCTGAAGATCTTCACAAGCGGCAGCCAGTCCGCGTCCGGGTTGGCCAGGATGGCCTGGTAGCGCGCGACGATTTGCAGGGCGTTCAGCAACTGGCGCTTGTACTCGTGGATCCGCTTGATCTGCACGTCGAACAGGGCGTCGGGACTCACGGAAATCCCGCTGTATTCCCGGATCCGGGCACTCAATTGTTCCTTGTTCCTGCGCTTGGCGAGCGCGAAGGCCTCCAGGAAGGAGGAATCGTCGACGAATGTATTCAGCAGGCTGATCTGCTCCAGGTCGCCGATCCATTCTTCCCCGATGGCGGAGGTGATCAGGTCGCTCAGCTCGATGTTGCAGTTGTACAGCCAGCGGCGCGGGGTGACGCCGTTGGTCATGTTGACGATTCGGTCCGGGAACACCCGGTTGAGGTCATGGAAGACCGTCCGCGCCATCAGATCGGTATGCAGTTCGGAGACCCCATTGACCTTGTGGCTGCCGATGAACGCCAGGTTGCCCATGCGCACCGAGCCGCCGTTGCCGTCGTGGTAGTCGATGGCGCACACGCTTTCGGGCGTCACGTCCGTGTCCATCTTTTTCAGTTCCCTGACGAAGGACCGGTCGATCCACTCAATGAGCTGCAGGTGCCGCGGCAAAACGGAGCGGAACATGTCCAGCGGCCAGCGCTCCAGCGCCTCGGGCAGCAGCGTGTGGTTCGTATAGGAGATGCAGCGCCGCGTGATGTCGAACGCCTCCTTGCGTTTGAGGCCATGGTCATCGATCAGCAGCCGCATCATCTCCGGCACGGCGATGGCCGGATGGGTGTCGTTGAGCTGGATCGCGGCGTGCTCGGGAAGCGCTCTCAGGTCATCGTGCGTGCTGACAAAACGGCGGACGAGATCCTGCAGCGAGGCCGAGGTGAAGAAATATTCCTGTTTCAGCCGGAGTTCACGGCCCTGCGGCGTCGAATCGTCCGGGTAGAGGATGCGGGACAGGGTTTCGGCCAGCACTTCGTGCTGCGCCGCCTCCAGGTAGTTGCCCTCATTGAACGAGGACAGGTCGAATATCTGGGCCGGCTTGGCGGACCAGAGCCTCAGCGTGTTAACGTGCTCGGCTTTCCATCCGGCAATTGCCATGTCGTTGCCGATGGCGACGATCTGCTCGGTCGGATGCCAGCACCGGCCATCCGGCGCGCCCTTTTTCACGGTGCCGCCAAAGGGGATCGAATAACGCGCTTCGGATCGATTGAGTTCCCAGGGGTTGCCGCCCTGGATCAGCCATTCCTCCGCTTCCTCCACCTGCCAGCCGTTGGCTATGTGCTGGCGGAATAGCCCGTGCTCGTAACGGATGCCGTAGCCGTAGGCCGCGATGCCCAGCGTGGACATGGAGTCCATGAAGCAGGCGGCCAGGCGCCCGAGGCCGCCGTTGCCCAGCGCTGCATCGGGTTCTTCCTGCAGGATTTCTTCAAGGTCGATATTGAGATCGGCCAGCGCGGCCCGGCACAGGTCCTCCATGCCGAGATTGAGTATGGTATCGCCCAGCAGGCGGCCGATGAGGAACTCCATGGACAGGTAATAAACGCGCTTGACATCGGTCTCGTAGACGCGCTTGGTCGTCGCCATCCAGCGGTCCATCAGCCGCTGCCGAACGGCCAGTGTCAGGGCGACCAGCCAGTCGTGCGGCACGGCGAAATCCGTGTCTTTGCCGACGGAATAAACCAGCCTCTTCAGAATGCTTCTTTTGAGGTCTTCTTTTTCGAGGATGGCAACCACGTTTCAGTCCTGGGTCATGACGCCTTTCAGCACGATGTCGGTATAGCTCACCAGACCGATAATCTTGCCTTTCCTGAGGACCGGCGCGCGGGACAGCCCGAACCGGTCGAACAGCTTGGTGCAGTAGCGTACATCCATTTTCGGGTCCACGCCGATGACCGGCTTCGACATGATTTCGTACATGTTGATGCGCTGCGGCGACAGGTCGGGGGCGAGTACGCGCTTGGCTATATCGCGAAACATCACGACGCCGTATTCGTCGTCATCGTGACGCTTGTCCACGATGATGGTCCGGGTCTCCGGGTATTTCATCTGCGCCAGGGCATCGGCGACCGTGGTCATACCGTCGACGATATCCACGTCGCTTTTCATTACTTCACTTACCCGCACGATGGGTTTGAGCGGTTTCATATCCTGTCCTCCACGGTTTCCGTCAGCACGCTGATCTGGTGCCTGACTCCAATGGCGTCTTGCACATCGACCTGGAACGCGATCCCGGTGCCGGAAGTCTCGTCGAATTTACCGACTTCTGCAATCTTTTCCAGCACGTGCCTGCTGAGGTGCTCTTCGACCAGCATCATTATCACGTCCACCTGGTTGCCGACGCTCAGGCCGAGAAAAGTCTTGGCCGGGCTCACGCCTTCCCCACGGGCCTGGTTCAGCACGGTCGCCCCGGTCGCGCCTTCCTCGCGCGCGGCGTCCAGGATCTCATTGGTGTGATGGTCTTCGACCATTACGACAATCAGTTTGAAATGCATGGCTATTCCTCTTCTCTTCTCATGTGGGGTCTTCCGGGTTGGAATGCGATTGGCGTTCCCTGCGGGTCAGCCATTCACTGATTTGCGCGTAAGCCATGACCGAGATCATCGGGAACAGGCTGGCGAACGCGATCAGGCCGAAGCCGTCGAGCAGGGGGCTGCGGCCAGGGATGGTATCCGCCAGGCCCAGGCCCAGGGCCGCGACCAGCGGAACGGTGACAGTAGAGGTGGTGACGCCGCCGGAATCATAGGCGAGCGGGATGATGGCCCGCGGCGCGACGGCTGTCTGGAAGATCACGATCACGTAGCCGCTGATGATGTACCAGTGCAGCGGCGTGCCGGTGACGATCCGAAAGGTACCCAGCGCCACACCCAGCGCCACCCCGACGGCGACGGCGAATCGCAGGCCATTGACGGTGATCGTGCCGCCGGAAACCTGGTTGGCCTTGATCGACACGGCGATCAACGCCGGTTCGGCGACTGTGGTGGCAAAGCCGATGGCAGCCGCGAACACATAGACCCAGAAATAGTCTGTCCAGGAGAACTCCACGATGGTATCGGCGCCTTCCCCAACGATGAACGACGGTAAAGTCAGTTGCTCTGCCATCATCCGTCCAAGCGGAAACAGCGCCAGTTCCAGGCCTTCCAGGAAAAGCGCCAGGCCCAGCAGCACCAAAACCAGTCCGACGAACACTCTCGGGGGGTTGTGGAGCGGGCGTCGCAGCACCAGGACCTGAAAACCGAGCAGGATGACGGCGATGGGTAGTACGTCCCTCAGCAGGCCCAGCGTCGTCCCTGCGAAATGAAGCAGCCATTCCATCAGCGGGCCCTCAGAAAAACATGCCGTAGGCCATGACGAACATCATGGGCGTGAGGGAGGCGAAGGCGATCAGGCCAAAACCGTCGATCAGGGGATCCCGGCCGCGGATGCTGTTGGCCAGGCCGATGCCCAGCGCCGCGACCAGCGGAACAGTTACCGTCGAGGTGGTGACGCCCCCGGAATCGTAGGCAATGCCGATGATCTCTTTGGGGGCGAAGCCGGTCAAGATGACCACGCCGATGTAGCCGCCGATGATCAGGTACTGCACCGGCCAGCCTTTCAGAATCCGGATCACGCCGACCACCAGCGCCACACCGACGGCCAGGGCAACCACCAGGCGAAGACCGATGGCGTAGCTGTCACGCGCATCTTCCACGTCCTGGATCACGCCGCCGGTCGCGGCGATTTCCGCCGCCTCCTCCGCGATCGCGATCAGGGCAGGCTCGGCAATCGTGGTCCCGAATCCAAGCGTGAAAGCGAACAGCAGGAGCAGCCAGAGATTGCCTTTCTTCACGAAACTGTAGGCCATGTCCTCGCCCAGCGGGAACAGGGCCATCTGCAATCCCTGGACGAACAGGCTCAGGCCGATCAGCACCATCAGCCCTCCGAACAGGATCTGGCCGAACATCGGAACGCTTTGCTTCAGCACGACGAGTTGGAAAAACCCGATCACCAGGACGATCGGCAACAGGTCCTGGAAGCTGCGCGCCAGGGTGCGCAAATATTGTTTGAGCAGCGCCTTCACTTAATGATTGGATCCCCGGGTGGTTTCTCGCCTTCTGACCGTTCAGGATATGACAGCTTGAAGGGTCTGAAAAGGGTTTGGCGCCCGGCCGTGCGTCGCAGCCGGGGAAAACCGCATGTAATACTGTCACAAAAATGTCACAATCACGTCATATGGAATCCCTGCTGCCGCTGATCCTGATCCTGGCCGGCTTCTATGTCGGCTGGAACATTGGCGCCAACGACGCTGCGAATTGCATCGGTACCACGGTCGGCGCCCAGATCATCTCCTACCGCAAAGCCGTGCTGATCATGGCGTTCTTCGTGATTCTCGGCGGCGTGCTGCAGGGGCATCACGTGATGAAGACTGTGGGCAAGGGCATCGTGATTTCGGAAGAACAGACCTTCGAAGAGTACAATCAAACCGAGGCAGGGCCGGAATTCTGGAACTATTTTCCGGACAATCGCCTGCCTGACAAGGCCATTCTCGTCGCCTTGCTGTCGGCTGGTTTTTTCGTGACGCTGGCCACGTTCTCCAGCGTCCCCGTGTCAACTTCGCAAGCGATCGTCGGCGGAGTGGCCGGCGTGGGGGTTGGCATCGTGGGCATGAATGCCGCCTACTTCAAGCTGGGCGTGCTGCTGAAGATCTTCGGCGCCTGGGTGATCAGCCCGGTCCTGACCATGATCCTGGCTTTCGTTCTCTACTACTTGCTCGGCATTTTTCTGCGGAGCCGAAGTTCCGTCGTCTGGTCGCAGATCATGGCCGTCGCCGTGGTCTGTTCGGCGGCCTATGTCTCTTATTCACTCGGCGCCAACGACGTCGGCAACGCGATCGGTCCGCTGCTGAGCAAATACCCGGACAAGGGATTGTGGCTGGCCGTGTTGGGCGGCGTGGCGATGGCTGTGGGGGCGTTCACTTTCGGCTCACGCGTCACGGACACCGTCGGCAAGAGCATCACCCCGCTGGATTACGGCGGGGCCCTGGCGGCGCAGCTTTCGGCGGCTTTCGGCGTGCACCTGTTCTCGATGGCCGGCATACCGGTCTCGACGTCGCAGGCCGTCGTCGGCGGCGTCATTGGCGTTGGCCTGACCAAGGGAATGAAAGCCGTCAGCACGAAAAAAATTTCCACCATATTCATCGGCTGGGTGGTGACGCCGGCCTGCGCTGCAATTTTCGCGGCCGTGGTTTACCGCCTGGTCACGTAACCGTAACGGGAATGTCACAAAACGCGTTCATACTCTGGAGGGATAGGTGACATGTTGATTTTCAAGAAGGAAAAACAGGTGCGCAAGCTGGTTCTCGAGCATATGAGCGAGGTTCAGGAGTGCCTGATGGATTCGCGCAGCACCATCGAGGCGTACATCGCCGGAGATATCGAGGAGGCCGGGGGGCGGGCCAGCCAGGTGATCGCCATCGAGTCACGCGCGGACGTCCTGGAACGGCAAATTCGCGAGTCCCTCCTGAAGGGCGCTTTCCTGCCGCACATCCGATCGGACATCTACCGTCTCGTCGAATCAGTGGATTCAATAGCCGGCAAGGCGGAAGACATCGCCCGATTCGTCATCGATCAGTCGCCGGTCATCCCCGATGAATTCCAGGAAGACATGATGGGCATTTTCCGGCTCAGCCTGGATTGTTTCCAGGAGCTGCGCAAGGCCTACAAGGATTTTTTCAAGCCCAAGGGCAAGCTCACGGAAGTGAACGAACACGTCAACCGCGTCTGCGAAATCGAGACTGAGGTGGATCTGAAAGAATCGACTCTGGCCCGCGAAATGTTCGCCTCCTCTATCGGCCTGGTCGAGAAAATCCATCTCGAACAGCTCATCAGGCAAATCGGCAACATCGCAGACCTGTCGGAAGACGCGGCCGACGAGCTCGAGTTCGCCGCGATGAAGAGCGTGGTCTAGCCGCCAGCCGCCTGTGGCGTGTCCCGGTCCAGTGGGCGGTAGAGTCGGGGATCCGCCAGGATGTCCCTGAGCCCCTCGGCCAGTATGGCTGCCCATTTGCGCGCCCCGGCTTCGTCCTGCACCAGGTCCTGACGGACCTCGATTCCAACGTGTGGCAGACCGGCCGGCTCGGCGTGGTGGTCCACCGTGAAATCGTGCGGGTGCTTTCCGGAATAGGGTTCATTGTCACCAATGCAGATGCCGTCCATCTCTTCCAGCCGCTTCATCAATGGAACCGGGATGCGGGGGTCCGTGTCCCACATGATTCCGATGTGCCAGGGGCGAATGACGCGGTCGAAAACCGGTGAACAGGTATGCACGGCTATGAAGGCGGGCACGATGCCCTGGTCACGGAAATGGTCCAGCCTGGCTGAAATCTGATCGTGGTAAGGTTTGAAAAACGACTGGACGCGCAGGCGTTTCTGTTCTTCGTCTAGCCCGATGTTGCCCGGTATCGCGATGCCGTCGCTGAGTTCGCTGAAAGCCGATGGATCGTCGATCTGCCGGTTGGGATCGACAATCAGTCTCGAGAATCCGGCGAGCACGGCCTGTGCGTCCAGTGCATCGGCCAGGGACTGCGCCAGCCTGTCCGAGCCGATATCCCAGACCACGTGTTTTTCCAGCACCCAGTCAGCCAGCCCAAGCTGGTTCATGGCGGCTGGAAAAAAAGGGCTGGCGTGATCGGCGACAATCAGCAGAGGCGCCTTGCCGTGGTCGTTGTAGCTGATGAATGGAGGCGGATCCCCCGGCCCGATCAGCGGGAAACGGCCATCGGTCTCGGGGTAATTCTGGAAATGTGGGTGGCCCCTTAATCTTGTTCTGCTCAAAGCCGCTCGTCCTTCGTATCAACCGGACAGGGCGCCTTCGAGCGCATTGCACACTGTCTTGAGGACTTCGATCCGCCCGTAATGCTTGTTCTCGTTGGACACCAGCACCCAGGGTGATTTCCTGACCGAGGTTTGCTGGATCATCTCGTGCGCGGCAATGGCGTATTCGTCCCAGCGCTCGCGGTTGCGCCAGTCCTCATCGCAAAGCTTCCAGCGCTTGTGGGGCGTTTCCTCGCGCGCCTTGAAGCGCGCGAGCTGTTCGTCCTTGCTGGTCTGTAGCCAGAACTTGATCAGCACGATGCCGTGCTCGATGAGCTGGTCCTCGAAGTCGTTGATCTCGGCGAAAGCGCGCCGCCACTCGTCGTCGCCCGCGAATTGTTCGATCCGCTCCACCAGCACCCGCCCGTACCAGCTCCGGTCGAAAATCGTCAGGCGCCCCGCGCGCGGGATGCAGTTCCAGAAGCGCCACAGGTAGTGGTGCGCATTCTCCACGTCGGTCGGTGCGGCGAAGGGATAAACTTTGTAATAGCGGGCGTCCAGCGCTTCCGTGATCTGGCGGATGGCGCCGCCTTTTCCGGCGGCGTCCGGGCCTTCGAAGACCAGCAGGACGGATTTTTTCTGATGGACGGCCTCGCCGTGCAGGCTGGCCAGGCGCGCCTGGTAGACCGCCAATTCCTTGCGATAGGTTTTCTTGTCGATCCGTGGGGAAAAATCCATTGTATCGACGATGGTCACGGATGGCGCCTGCTTGCCATTCGACTCCTGTTCTTCCGCAAACTTGGTGGCCATTTCCTTGCGCATCTCCGCCAGGTACTTCTGCCGGTACTGCTCGCTCATCAGGTGCCGTTCCAGCGCTTGCTGGAATATTTCACCCACGCGCAGACTGCGGTAATGGTAATCCTCGCCCTCGACGATTTCCCAAGGGGCATGGCCGGTGTTGGTGTAGGTGATGATCTGCTCCGCCGCATCGATGAAGCGGTCGTACATCTCCCAGTGTTTCCAGTCCAGGGGAGACATCCGCCAGCTTCTGAGCGGATCGTTTTCCAGCGATTCCAGCCGCTTCCTCTGCACGTCCCGGCTGATGTGCATCCAGAATTTCAGAACCATCGCGCCGTCTTCGGCCTGGTCCTTTTCGAAGTTGTTGATGCGGTCCAGCAGGTGCTTGAGTTCTGCCAGGTCGATTTCACCATAGACATAATCGAGCAATGGCCGCGAGTAGCGCCCGCTCATGTGGATGCCGATCTGGCCCTTGGGCGGCAGGTGCCGCCAGATGCGCCAGAAAGGCGGGCGCTCGGCTTCCTCGTCGGACGGTTCGGTGTAGGCGTGAGTCACGATCCAGCGCGCGTCCATCCACTTGTTGAGGAGATTGATACTCGTGCCTTTGCCTGCGCCGCGAACACCGGCGAAATCCAGCAGCACCGGGAAATTGCCTTCGTTGCGGAGGCGCTGCTGCAGCGAGAGCAGGCTCTGGCGCAAGACCAATTCCTTTTGTTTGAATTCCTTCTTTGAAACCCTCAGGCCTAATTCCGCTGTCTGGAACATGGATCGATATCCCCGATTGGCACTTTATCCAAATGATCAGCCTGAAAAGATAGCATAGTCCTGCCCGGATGCCTGCCGCTGGCCATCAAGCTTGCGCCGATCGACCGAAAGCACGGATAATTCCATGACCCATGTCAAGGAACCGGCGCGGCTTGGATTATTCAGGACCGCCAGGCCGGGACGACAAGTGAAAACAACCGTATTCAACGAATCAGAAAACACCCGCGTTCCCTTCCTTCGCGGAATTCTCACCCGCAGCCTTCTTGATGCCGGTTTGCAATTCGAAGACGCTTTCGAACTGGCCACCCGGGTCCGCGACGGTTTCGCCGGCACCCCCGAGGTCACTTCCGAGTCTATCCGGGAAACCGTATTCGGCTTGCTGGAAGAGGCGGGTCATCTCGGCGCGCTCGAGCCGTATCGATTACCGCTTGTGGCGCCCGCCCGAATCCGGGTCGTCAGCCTCAGCGGAACGGTCAGTTCGTTTTCGCGGGAAAAGCACGAGCGTTACCTCCAGGCGAGCGGAATCAAGCCGGAGAAAGCCGAGCAGACCACGGTCATGATCTACGAGCAGTTGCTCGCCGCCGGCCTCGCGTCGATAACGACCTGCGAGCTGGGCTACCTGACCTGGCAGTGCCTGCGACAGGAATTTTCGAGGAAAGTGGCCAGGCGCTACCTGGTCTGGTCGGAATTCCAGCGCAGTGCGCGGCCCCTGCTGCTGCTGATTTGCGGCACCGTCGGCAGCGGCAAGAGCACCATTGCGACCGAGGCCGCCCATCTGCTGGAAATCGTGCGCATCCAGTCCACCGACATGTTGCGCGAAGTGATGCGCATGATGATGCCCAAGCGGCTGCTGCCGGTGCTGCACCGATCTTCTTTCGATGCCTGGAAAGCGCTTCCGATCCAGGACCTGAAAACACGGGACAGGGACCAGTTGGTCGCGGACGGCTATCGCAGCCAGGCCGACCTGCTGGCCGTCCCTTGCGAAGCAGTGCTGCACAGGGCGATCGAGGAGAGCGTGCCGGTCATCCTCGAGGGCGTGCACGCCTTGCCGGAACTCGGACAGCGACTGCCGGAAGACGGCGACGCCATCGTGGTACATGCGATGCTGGCGGTGCTCAAGCCCAAGGAACTCAAATCCCGCTTGCGCGGGCGCGGGGTCGAAGTGCCGCAGCGCCGGGCCAAGCGCTACCTGAACAAGTTCGAGTCGGTGTGGAGCCTGCAGTCGTTCCTGCTCTCGGAAGCCGACCGCTGCGACGCCCCCATCATTCCCAACCATGACAAGGAAAAGGCCGTCAACCAGCTGATTCTCCAGATCAATTACGAGTTGTCGCGCCATTTCAATGGCGGCCCCGAGGACGTTTTCGGTGAAATCGTTTTGCAGTTGCAAGACCGGGTCGACCTCGAATCGTGGCACGAGATTGTGCCTCTGCTGGGCGACGGAACGTCTTGATCCGAAAGGGCATCCTGCTGATTTTCGACGGACTCGGCGATGCGCCCGTTGCCGCGCTCGGACACCGGACGCCGCTGGAGGCCGCGGACACTCCCGTGCTGGACCGCCTGGCCGGGTCGGGCCAGTTCGGCATGGTCGATCCGATCGAGCCCGGTGTGATTCCCAACACGCACACGGGTTGCGGCGCTCTTTTCGGCGTCTTTCCGGATGACCTGCAGAAGCTGAGACGCGGGCCGCTGGAAGCGTCAGGCGCCGGGCGAATTCTTCAGCCGGGCGAAGTCGCGGTGCGCGCCAATTTCGCAACACTGGAAACCGAGCCGGGCGGCCTGAGGATTGCCGACCGCCGTGCCGGAAGGATCAGCGAGGACACGGCGGAGCTGGCCGAAGCGCTGGGAATGGTCGACCTCGGTGACGGCATCGTCGCGGAATTGCAGCCCACGGACCAGCATCGCTGCGTGCTGGTTCTTTCGGGCCAGGGGCTCGATGCGCGTGTCGGCGACACTGATCCCGGCGACCAGGCCATGCCGTCACGCGTGGCGTCCTGTCACCCCCTGGTCCCCGAGGCCGCCGCCACCGCTGAAAAGATAAACCGCTTCATCGAGGAAGCGCATCGCCGATTGTCCGCACACCCCCTCAACCGCGCCCGCATGGCTGCGGGAAAGTTTCCTGCGACCGGCGTGATCACGCGCGGCGCGGGGTCGGCATACAGCCTGGACAACGTGCTCCACGGCCGCGGCGTCAGCGCCGCCGTGGTCGCCGGCTGCAACACGGTCCTGGGCCTCTCCAGGACACTGGGCCTGGAGGTCAAGACCGACCCCCGCTTCACGGCCGCCGCCAACACGGACCTGCCGGCCAAGATGGAAACCGCCCTGGCCGCGCTGGAAGTCCATGATCTCGTCTACGTTCACGTCAAGGCGCCGGACCTGTTCGCACATGATCTCCAGCCGGAAAACAAGCGGAATTTCCTGGAGCTTTGCGACGAGTCCCTGGATACGCTGGATAAGGCCGGCGTTCTTGTTGCGCTGGCCGCAGATCACAGCACGGACAGCAACACGGGAGCCCACACGGCGGATCCCATTCCGGCCCTGCTGTACGATCCTGCCGAACGCGAAGCGCGTCCGCCAGCCCGGATCAATTTCGGCGAACAGGCTTGCAGCGACGGCAACATGCCGCGGCAGAGCAGCCACGAATTGCTTTTGAAACTTCTGAACAGGATGGGTTTTTGATATGAGTTCATTGATTCACCGGGCCAGCTTCCTGCTGGCCGCTTTCGTTCTCTTCGCGCCGATGGCAGTCGCCGTGGAATTCACCATCGCAGACTGGAAAACGCGGGTCGAAGCCGGTGGCAGTATCGATCATTACGGCCGGCTGTACCTGGAACTCCTGCTGGAGGAAAACCCGGTCGGCGGCGGTCAGTACGGCATCCACGGCATCGAGGGCGATCCCTCCTGGTACGATCGCCGCCTGCCCGATGTCTCGCATGAGACAGCGGCCGCATTCCTGGCGGCGCGCCGATATTTCCTCGAGGCGCTGAACGCCATCGACGCCGAATCGCTGGGCAGGCCGGACCAGGTCGACCTGCACATCCTGAAAAACCGGGTGGAACTGGACCAGTTGCAGGTCACCCGGCTGGGCGAACTCAAGAGTCCCGCTAACTACGTGACCACGCTGGGCCAGGCCATGTCCGGGCTGGTTCTGCGGGACTACGCGCCGCTGGAGGAACGGCTGGCGAGTTTCGGTTCCCGATGCGCAGCCACCGGCGGCTACCTGGAAGGGGTCAAGGAAGCCTTGCTGCCGCCCGATGTGAATCCAAGTCAATTGGACAAGGCCATGGCGCTCTCAAGGCTGGGCGCAATGACCGGCGAGGGCGCCATTTATACCAAGACCCTTCCTCAATTGCTGGATTCTTCCGGCCTGGACGAGGCGCGCCGGGCGGAAATCCTGGAAGCCTGCGTGGTGGCGGCGGAAGAGATCAAGCGCTTCGCCTTGTGGTTCGAGGAAGCCATCGCGCCGCGGACAGACGGCGAGTGGCGGCTGGGAGCCCGCCTGTACGACCAGAAGTACCGCTTGCAGATGGATTACCCGCTGGGCCCGGAGGAACTGCTGGCCGAGGCTGAGAAGTGGCTGGAAGAGAAGGGCGGCGAACTGGTCAGCGTCGGCCGGCGTATCCATGACGAATACCTGACGGAGGAAATCGCCGCAGGCAGCGTCTTGAAAGCCGGGGAGATCGACGACGGTCAGGTGGTCCGCAATATTTTCGCGAAGCTGTCCGAAGACCGTTCGACGCCGGAAACGCTGATCGAGGACAGCTACGCAATGGCCGACTCGATCATCGGCTTCGTTCGTGAGCAGAACCTGATGAACCTGCCGCCGGCATCCAAGCTGAGGATCGAGGACATCCCGCCGCACCTCAGGGGCACGACGGTTGCGATGATCGCGACGGCGCCACCGTTCGAACCACACCTGGAATCCGTCTGGTTCTGGGACCTGGAGTTCCTCGGTAGTTCTCCGGATTTCCTCAAGGAATACAACCGGCCGGCGCTCGCGATGGTCTATATCCACGAGGGCGTGCCCGGCCATTTCGTGCAGCTCGAATACTCGAATCGCTTCGAGCGCGTCATTCCGAAGGTGTTCTGGAACGGACCCATGGTCGAAGGTTGGGCCAGTTACATCGCGACCCAGCTCGTGGACGTCGGCTTCACCATTTACCCGGATCATCCCTTCGGCCATGAACTGCAGCAGATGGTGGACGACAAGCTGATCCTGCGCGCCATCATCAACGCCATCATCGACATTCGCCTGCACCGCACGGACTGGGCGGAAGAAGAGGCGGTCCGTCTGATGATCGACAGGGGTTTCCAGGAAGAGAGCGAGGCTCGGGGCAAGCTCGCACGGGCCAAGCTCAGTTCGGTGCAGCTGGCGACTTACTTCGCCGGCCATATCGCCATCGAGAACATCCTGGCCGAGTACCGGGAGCTCAAGGGAGATGCGTTCAGCTGGAAAGATTTCAACGAACGCCTGGTCGGCGCCGGTTCACCTCCATTCTTCGCCACGCGCGAATACATGCTGGGCACTGAACAGTAGGAGCGAATAAATTCGCTCCTACAGGGTTGTCTCCTCTGATTCGAGGTATTCGGCGTAGACGCTGACGTATTTCGTCGCGTCGTCGGGCGAGATGACGACGGCGGTGCCGTGGGCGTCGGCACCGGTCACATTTGCGGCGTGCAGCATCGCGCCGGTGGTCGGCCCGACCATGAGGCCTTCGGTCCGTGCCAGCCGGATACCCGATTCGAAGGCGTCGCGGTCCTCGACAGCAACTATGTCGTCGATCAAGGAGTAATCCAGGATTTTCGGTTGGTGCTCCTCCGGCAGGTTCGAAATTTTCTTGATGCCGGACAGCTTGTGGTTCCTGGAGGCGGGTTCCACGCCGATGATCTTCACGTCGGGCTTCCGCTCCTTCAGGTATCGCGCCACGCCCGTGATAGTTCCGCAGGTTCCAAAGGCTGCGAAGAAGTAATCGATGTTCCCTTCCGTCTGATTCCAGATTTCCGGACCGGTGGTCCGGTAGTGCGCCTCGACATTCAGCTCGTTTTCATACTGGTTGGGGCTGACGTAACGCCCATTGAAGGCTTCGCTTTCCACCAGGCTCTTGACGACTCCGCGTGCCCCCTCGGTCGGAAACAGCGGGCAGAGTTCGTCCTCGACCTCCAGCAACTCGGCGCCCAGGAAACGCAGCAACGCCTTCTTTTCCTCCGGCGTGCCGTCGGGCAAGGCGAGCTCGATCGGCGTGCCGCGGGAATTGGCCAGCGCAGCGAGCGCAATTCCGGTATTGCCGGCCGTCGGCTCGGTCAGCACCTGGCCTTCCCCAATCGGCGTGCCGTTCAGAAGCCAGAGCGCGGTCCGGTCCTTGATGGAGCCGAAGGGATTGTTGCGCTCGAGCTTCACGAATATCTCAAAACCCGGCGAAGGCCGGGATCGCGCGCTCAGGCGGATCATGGGCGTTGGGTTGTCGGGGTCGGCGATCAGGTCGGCAACGCTGTCATAAACCCGGCGTGACCGAACGTCCGGCTGTCGCCGGCGTGCCTGCGCGAGGTCACCAGTGTTTTTCAGTGCGTGTACGTTGTGAAGGCTCATCGTTTATCTCTCCAGTTTCAAAACAGACCGGGAGACACGACAATCCATTCCGCCCCGGCCTGCCGTCGCGGTTGGTCCTTTGTGTGCTCTGAAAAATTCAGGAAGTGAAAAGGGCACCGCGCGGCTGGCTCCTGCGCATACAAGCGCAACAGCAGACCGTAAACATGCGGTGTGAACAGGAATTCATGGACAGCAGCCTAGCCTGTGTCAATTGAAGATGTCAACCGTTCAGGTATGCTCGAATTTTCGGACAGGGATCGAAACCGTGCGCAAAGCAGCCATTGAAACCAATCACATTCTCGAAGGCGTCCGTTATGAAATCCGGGGGGAACTGGCGCACCGGGCGATGGAACTGGAACGCCAGGGTTACGAAATCATCTCCCTGAACATCGGCAACCCGGGCCTTTTCGGCTACCGGACGCCGGAGACCATGCGGCTGGCGATGATCGAGAACCTGGGCCAGAGCGAGGCCTACTGCCACCAGAAAGGCGTATTCCCGGCGCGGGAAGCGGTGGTCATGCAACAGCAGGACCGCGGGGTCATGGACGTCACGGCCGAGGACGTTTTCATCGGAAACGGCGTCAGCGAATGCATCGACTTGGTGCTGCGGGCGCTGCTGAACAGCGGCGACGAGTTGCTTATTCCCAGCCCGGACTATCCCCTGTGGAGCGCGGCGGTGTCCCTCAACCACGGGAATCCGGTGTACTACAATTGCCTGCCGGCGAACGGATTCAAGCCCGACCCGGACGAGATCCTGAGCCTGATCACGCCCAAAACCCGCGGCATCGTGCTGATCAATCCCAACAATCCGACCGGCGCCGTCTATGACCGCGAACTGCTGGAGGAAATCGCCCGAATCGCCGAAGAGCGGCAGATCATTGTGTTTGCCGACGAGATTTACGACCAGATGCTGTACGGCGACGCCGAACACGTGCCCATGGCCACGCTGGTGCACGGCACGCTCTGCGCCACTTTTAGCGGTCTTTCCAAGATCTACCGGGCCTGCGGTTACCGTGTCGGCTGGGTGGCTTTCAGTGGCGAGCGCGAAAACGCGGGTGAATACCTGCATGCGGTCGAACTCCTCGCGTCACTTCGCCTCTGCGCCAACGTGCCGGGGCAGTGGGCCGTGCAGACGGCTCTGGGCGGGTTCCAGAGCGTTCGGGAACTGACCCGTCCCGGCGGGCGGTTGTACCAGTCGAGACAGGCCGTCATCGACGGGGTGAAACAGAGCAACTACCTGGAACTGCACGCGCCCCAGGGCGCCATGTACGCCTTCCCCAGCGTGAACGCGGAACGGCTGCCCCGGTTTCACGATCAGCGTTTCGCGCTCGAATTGCTGGAAAAGAAACACGTGCTGATCGCCCCGGGCAGCAGCTTCAATGTCCCTTACCGGGATCACTTCCGGATCACGACCCTGCCCGATGAACGGGAAATGGCGGAGGTCTTCGAACGGATGGAGAGCGTGCTGCAGCACCTCGCGGACTGACGCGGTATCTGCAAGAGCGAATTTATTCGCTCCTACAACGAAAACAATCAGAAGGATGGGTCCGGCAGGATCAGCGGACCGCCCTCCGGTGCCTGCGGCGCCAGTGCTTTCGCTCTCGCAAGGCTGTTCTGGGCGTCTTCCGCCTTTCCTGCATGATATTGCGACTGAGCGAGCGCGTAGTGGAAGCGGTACTCCGTTTCATGCATTTTGATCGCTTTGTCCAGGAATTGCACGGCGTCGTCATAACGCTGTTCCTCGAGCGCCACCTCGGCGAGGTGGTACAGGTACCAGGGGTTCCTGCGGCGGTTCCGCTCGACTCTCCGTTCCATTTCGGCCGCGGATTCCAGGTCTCCGACTTCTTCGTAGATCAAATACAGGTTGTTCAGCGCCACGGACTGTTTGGGGTTGATATCCAGTGCGTGGCGGTAAGCCCGGATGGCGTCTCCGGTCTGGCCGTTGCGGCGGTAGACAACCCCCAGGTTCGACCAGACATAGGCCAGTCCCGGTTCGACTTCGAGGGCCAGGCGAAACCAGGCGAAAGCGGTGGGCAGGTCATTTTCGACAAGGGCGTCGGCGCCCAGGTTGTTGTAGAACTGCGCCTCGGCTTCCTCGTCGCTCAGGCGGCGGGCCACGTCGTCTTTTTGTTGTTCGCGGCCACTGACGTCGATCGTGATATTCTTTCCGCCATCACTCAGCACGGCGTTGACGTGCATGCTCACCAGCAGCGTGTCGTTCACGTTGCTCCAATTCGCCGGGATTTCAATTTCCTGGTACCAGGCGTCCAGGCCCGCTTCCCTGGCCATCGCGATGAGCAGGCCGGAAAAAGTCAGGCAGTTGCCCCGTCGGGCTTCGAAGGCTTCTTCTGCCGTCAACGTCACTGCCGGGTCGTAAGTGAAGTCCAGCACCCAGGGGTCCATGGCGGCGTAGGCCAGCGCCCAGGCCTTGTTTTGCCCGGCCCGGGGGGCGGCCGCATGCTTAGCTGTGAAACCCTTCATGCCCGGGGACACCCGCAGCAGGTCGACCCGGGCGATTTGCCGTGACGGCTGGCCTGCCAGCGGCGAGAATTCAGGCGGTTCCGGCCGCGCAGCCGAACAGGCGGCCAGGCATGCGGCCAGGGCAATCAGAACGCAATAGCGGGCATTGGACAGGATATGCTTTCCAGCCATCTGGTCACCTGGTTTTCCGGATGATCCTCCTTTACATGGTACTCCATGCCCAGAGTCAATTTTCCGTAGATTCCGGGTGGCTATCTACGCCGGTTTGGGCGAAACTAGCCGATTGAAAATCAAGGGTCGCCCAGCGCCTGAACAATCGTCTCCGGAGAGGAATCCATGAAGCCTGTCGAACGGCCGGAAAACCCGAATTTTTCCTCCGGGCCCTGCAGCAAGCGGCCCGGCTATGACGTGTCCGCACTCTCGCTGGAAACCCTGGGGCGCTCGCACCGGTCCGCGCTGGGAAAGGCAGTGCTTGGCCGGGTCTGCGATGAAACCGCCGACATACTGGGGTTGCCGGAAGGCTACCGGGTCGGGGTCGTGCCGGCCTCGGATACCGGCGCAGTCGAAATGGCTCTGTGGTCCCTGCTCGGGGCTCGCCCCGTCGACGTATTCGCCTGGGAATCCTTCGGTCTGGGCTGGCTGGTGGACGTCAGCCGTCAATTGCGGCTGGAAAACACCCGCACCTTTACGGCGGACTACGGCGATCTGCCGGATCTCCGGCAGGCCGACCCGTCTCACGACATCGTGTTCACCTGGAACGGGACGACGTCCGGTGTCAAGGTTCCCGACGGCGACTGGATAAGCAGACATCGTAGCGGCCTGACCATCTGTGATGCGACCTCGGCAGTATTCGCAATGGAGTTGCCCTGGGAGAAACTCGACGTGGTGACTTACAGCTGGCAGAAGGTGTTGGGCGGGGAGGGCGCCCACGGCATGCTGATCCTGAGCCCCCGCGCCGTCGAACGGCTGGAAAGCTATACGCCGCCCTGGCCGCTGCCGAAGATTTTTCGCCTGACCAAGGATGGCAAGCTGATCGAGGGAGTCTTCCGCGGCGCGACCATCAATACCCCCTCGATGCTGTGCGTGGCCGATTACCTGGACACGCTGGGATGGGTGCGCGCGCTGGGCGGCGTTTCCGCCGCGATCCGGCGGTCCGAGCGCAATTACGCGGTGATCGAGTCTTTCGTCGAAACACACGACTGGATTCGCTTCCTGGCCCGCGATCCCGCCACCCGTTCCACCACCAGTGTCTGCCTGACGGTGGACCTCGAACCGGAGCAGGTCAAGTCCCTGGTCGCCCTGCTGGACGCCGAAGGCGTGGCGCATGACATCGGTGCCTATCGCGACGCACCACCCGGCCTCAGGATCTGGTGCGGAGCAACTGTCGAGGAAAGCGACGTGGCGAATTTGATGCCCTGGCTGGAATGGGCTTATGAACAGGTATTGGGAGACTAGAACGAGATGTACAAGATTCGCACCTACAACCAGATTGCCGACGTGGGCCTGAGCCGCTTCCCGATGGAAAACTATCAGGTCGGCCCGGATATGAATGAACCCGACGCCATCATCCTGCGCAGCCACAAGCTGCATGGCGAGCCGATTCCGGACAGCGTACTGGCAGTGGCGCGTGCCGGGGCCGGTGTGAACAATATCCCGATCGACGAGTACACCCACAAGGGGATCGTCGTGTTCAACACACCCGGCGCCAACGCCAACGCGGTGAAGGAGTTGGTCACCACCGCCCTGGTGCTCAGCTCGCGCGGTATTCTCCAGGGCATGAATCGCGTTCAGGAAATGGGCGATATCAGTGATCCCGAGGTCATGGCAAAACAACTGGAGAAAGAGAAGAAACAGTTCGCCGGCAGGGAAATAGCCGGTCGTACGCTGGGCGTCATCGGCCTGGGCGCAATCGGATCCATGGTTGCCAACTCCGCGCTCGAAATGGGCATGCACGTTGCCGGCTTCGACCCTGCCCTGTCCGTGGAAGCGGCCTGGCGCCTGTCCAGCCGGGTGGAAAAGACCGACAGCCTGGATGCCTTGCTGAAGATTTCGGATTTCGTGACGCTGCACGTGCCGGCCATCGATGCCACGCACCACCTGATCAATTCCTCGGCCCTGTTGAGGTTCAAGCCCGGAGCACGGCTGTTCAACTTCGCACGCGAACAGATAGTTGACGTCGACGCCGTGGTCACCGCACTGGACGAGGGCAGGCTCGGCGGCTACATCACGGATTTTCCGGTACCGGCGTTACTCGGGCGCGAGGACACGCTGCTGTTTCCGCACATCGGGGCCAGCACCGGGGAAGCCGAGGAGAACTGTTCGGTGATGGCGGCGGAGCAATTGATGGATTTCCTGGAGAACGGCAACATCGTGAATTCGGTCAACTATCCCCAGACCCGGATGGCGCGTAACGGGGGCTACCGGATCACCTTCGCAAACGAAAATGTGCCGCGCGTTCTGGGCACCGTCCTCACCGTACTGGCGGACCACAACATCAATGTGGTGGACATGGTCAACAAGAGCCTGCACGACATGGCTTACAACATCATAGACGTGGAAACCGAGCCGACAGCCGAAATCGTCGGCGCGATTTCGGCCGCCGAGGGCGTAATGCACGTAAGGGTAATTTAGAAAATTGTCTTTAAATTAAATATATATCGTTAATACATAAAGCTAAAACTACTAGATTTCAGCCCCGAAATTTCGAATGTTCACGGCATGGTGTGCTATCCGCGAGGGGCTTGCGCATCTGAAAAGCCGGATTACGTGTCGTACTCGAGTAAAGGTCCGCACGTTCTCGCAAGCCGATTTGAAGGGCCCCGCATCCACGGGGCCTTTTTTGTTATATTCGACGCCATTGTGAGCGATATCAGGCAAATCGAAATTCCCGAGAAAGACCTGCCGCTGAGGGCCGATGTCAGCCTGCTCGGCTCACTGGTGGGCAAAGTGCTGGCGGAGCAGCATGGCGAGGGCCTGCTGGATTGCGTGGAAGCGGTTCGTAAGGCCGCGATCCGGCAGCGCGAGGGCGTAGGCGATGCCGGGCTCGATGCCGTGTTGTCCAATCTGGGGCCAGATGAAGTCGGGCGTGTGATCCAGGCTTTCGCTTCCTACCTCAGGGCCGTCAACCTCGCCGAGAAGGTGCACCGGATCCGGCGTCGCCGGGTTTATCAGCGTGCCGGCGCGGACCCGCAACGCGGAAGCCTGGAGGCGGTGATCGGGGAACTGGAGGCCGATGGCGTGGATGCCAATGCCGTAGCCGCGGCAATCAACGCCCTGAGGATCCAGCCCGTGTTCACCGCGCACCCCACGGAGGCCACGCGCAGAACCATCCAGGAGAAGGAGTATGACATCCTCCTGCGCCTGGTCGAACGCCTGAATCCGGAATTGACGCCGCGCGAGGAGGCCCTGGCCCTGCAACGCATCCGCGCTGCAATCACGTCGTCCTGGCAGACCCGACTGGTGCCGCACACACGGCCCACGGTGGCGGATGAACTGGACAACATCCTGTTCTACATCACCGACATCCTGTACCGGGTGGTTCCGGTGTTTTACGAAGCGGTGGAGCAGGCCTATTCCGGCCGTTACGGCGAACCGCCCGCCGGTTTCCTCGACCGCATCATCCTCCGTTTCGGTTCCTGGGTGGGGGGCGACATGGATGGAAACCCCAATGTCACGTCGTCGACCATCCTGGAAACCCTGGCGAGACAGAGAGCCGTGGTCATCCAGCGCTATCTGCCGGAACTGAGGCGGCTGGCGCGATACCTGAGCCAATCCACGACGGAAGTCGGTATCTCGGACGCGGTCCTGAAACGGCTGGAAGAATACAGGGGATTGCTGCCATCGCTCGACCGCAGCATCCCGGAACGTCACCGGGACATGCCCTACCGCTGCCTGCTGAAACTCGTGGCCGGGCGGCTGGAGGCCACGCTGTCGGGAACGGATCCCGCCTATGGCTCGGCGGCCGAGTTCGCGGCCGATATCGAACGGGTCCGTGACAGCCTCTCGTCCAACAGGGGCTGCTACGCCGGCCTGTTCGGCGTCGAGCGCCTGCTGCGGCGTATCCGCACATTCGGCTTTCACCTCGTGACGCTGGACGTCCGTCAGGACGCCTTGTTGCACCGGCGGGTGATGGGCGGCTTGCTCGGCTGCAGCGACTGGGAAGATCGGGATCCCACGAACCGGGCGGCGACCCTGGCGCACCTGCTGGACACGAACGGCCTGCCCGAACCTGCCGGGGATTCCGGGGTGGACGATGAAACCAGGGAGACGCTGGCGGTGTTCCGCGCCATCTCCGCCGCCAGGCAGCAATACGGCGAGGCGGCCATCGGCCTGTTCATCATCAGCATGACGCAGGGGCCGGACGACGTGTTGACCGTACTCGCGTTGGCGGAAATCGCGAACCCGGGCCTGAACGCCCCGGCGGGGCTCGATGTCGCGCCATTGCTGGAAACGGTCGATGATCTGAAGGCCGGGCCGGAAATCGTGGAAGACCTCCTTTCCAGGGATCTCTACCGCCGTCATCTCGAGGGGCTCGGGAAGCGCCAGGCGGTGATGGTCGGGTACTCGGACAGCAACAAGGACAGCGGTATCGTGGCTTCGCGCTGGGCGCTGCACGAAGCCCAGCGGCGCCTGGTGGGAACCGGGGGAGCGCACGGCATAGACATCGTGTTTTTCCATGGAAGGGGAGGCACCGTGAGCCGGGGCGGAGGTAACCTGGTCAACGGCATACACGGCGCGCCGCCCGGCACCGTCAACGGCTTTCTGAGGGTGACCGAGCAGGGCGAGGTGATCAACCAGAAGTATGGCGTCCGTTTCATTGCGCTGCGCAACCTCGAACTGGTTGCCGGCGCCGCGCTGACCCACAGCCTGGATTTAGCATCCCGCGGACTGGACCCGGAAGAAAGCGAGATCCTGTCTTTCATGGCTGGTGTCTCGAGATCCTGTTTCCGCGCCATGGTCTACGAAGACCCGGAATTTCCCGGGTTTTTTCGTTCCGGCACGCCGATCGATGTCATCGAGCGCCTCAACATCGGATCACGTCCGGCGTCGCGGCGTTCGGGTGCGGGCATCGAAAACCTCCGCGCCATTCCCTGGGTGTTTTCCTGGGCCCAGGTGCGGGTGGGCGTCCCCGGCGTGTTCGGATTCGGCACGGCGCTGGATCAAGCGATCCGGCGCTTTGGTATGGACCGGCTGCGCTCCCTGCTGGACAGGCAGGTGTTTTTCCAGGGCATGGTCAACGACGTGGAAATGGTGCTGGGCAAGTCCGAACTCGGCATCGGCGTTCGTTACGCGGAACTCGCAGGGCCGGATTTGCAACGCTTCTTTACAACGATCAGCGATGAATTCCGGCTTGCGGAACACCGGATTTTGGAGTTGAAGCAACTGGGCCGGCTGCTCGATGACCAGCCCGTCCTGCAGCGCAATATCCGCCTGAGAAATCCGTACGTCGACCCGCTTCACCTGCTGCAGATTGACCTGTTGAAACGCTGGCGCGACACGGAGCGCCAGGACGACGGCCTGCTGGAAGCGCTCAAGGCGACGGTCAAGGGCATCGCGCTCGGTATTCAGAACACCGGCTGATCCCACATTCCCGTCCAGGGCGACCACCGCTGGAGGGGAAAGTCGAATTCGGTTTGGTTTTCCGACATTCATTTGGGTGCGGGCAGGGGATTCCGGGACCGCCCAAGCTGCGGTAAGCTGGCGGCTGGACTGACCGCAGGCAGCAGGGAGGAGATTCGGATGGCGGGACTGTACTTCGAGGAATTCCGGGTGGGGCAGGTGTTCGATCACCCCATCCGGCGCACCATCACGGAAACCGACAATGTCATTTTTACCACGATGACCCATAACCCGGCGCCCCTGCACCTGGATGAGGAATATTGCCGGAATCACACGGAATTCGGGCAGCGGATCGTCAACAGCTGCCTGACCCTTAGCCTGATGGTCGGCATTTCGGTCAATGACACCACGCTGGGTACGACGGTGGCGAACCTCGGCTGGGACGAAGTGCGTTTTCCCCGGCCGTTGTTCCACGGCGACACCGTGCACATACAGACTGAAGTCATGGAACTGCGGGAGAGCCGTTCCCGACCGGAGAACGGCATCGTGATTTTCGAGCACCGGGCGTTCAACCAGCACGACGAACTGGTGGCCAGTTGCAGGCGCTCGGCCCTCATGCACCGGAAGCCCGCCTCATGAGCCGGCGCCGGTCCTGGCTGTTCGTGCCCGGAGACAGTGAAAAGAAACTGGCGAAAGGCGAGGGGCTGCCCGCCGACGTGCTGATCCTGGACCTGGAAGACTCGGTCAGCCCGGAAAACAAGGCGCAGGCCCGGGGGCTGGTCCGCGATTTCCTCTCGGGACGGAAGGAAGGATCCGGGCAGGAGGTCTGGGTCCGGATCAACCCGATCGACCACGCCGAGGCCGGCGCGGACCTGTCGACGGTCATGCCGGCCGGCCCTGACGGCATTGTCATACCGAAAACGAGAAAACCCGAGGACCTGGAGTTGTTGGGCCGCCGCATCGGGACCTACGAGGCGGAACACGAGATCCCGGTGGGCTCCACCGGTCTGCTGCCGGTCGCCACGGAAACGCCGGAGTCCGTGTTCACGCTCGGAGGCTACCGCGAGTGCGGGAAAAGGCTGGCGGGGCTGACCTGGGGCGCCGAAGACCTCAGCGCCGCTGTCGGCGCCACGTCGAGCCGCGACAAAAACGGCGAATGGACTTCACCCTACCAGATGGTTCGGAATCTCTGCCTGTTTGCAGCCCATGCCGCCGGGGTGCAGGCCATCGACACACTCTACGCCGATTTCCGTAACGCCGATGGCCTGGAAGCGTCCTGCTCCGAGGCCCGTCGAGACGGGTTCACCGGCAAGCTGGCCATTCATCCCGCACAGGTCGACGTGATCAACCGGGCTTTCACTCCAACCCACGAGGAAGTCACCCGCGCCAGGCGCATCGTCGACCTGTTCGAAGCCAATCCGGGCGCCGGCACGCTGGCGCTTGACGGCGTGATGCTCGATCAGCCGCACCTGGTCCAGGCAAGAAAAATTCTGGCCATGGCCGAAGGGGAAACATCGTGACACCGGAGTCTTTCGTTGAACTGCTCGGCCGTGAAAAAGCGAGCGCAATTCTGCGGACCGATAGCCAGGAAAGAGCCGCCCTGGCCATGGAGGCGGCGGTTCGAGG